>Ga0081538_10003018_pt1 | contig 16023 bp, 11 predicted proteins | sample TabmetS5T2R1_FD_71022 | JGI IMG/M metagenome (GOLD analysis project Ga0081538, IMG submission 71022) | Tabebuia heterophylla rhizosphere microbial communities from the University of Puerto Rico - S5T2R1 | ecosystem: Host-associated > Plants > Roots > Rhizosphere ... | reverse complement strand
CTGAGAATGTTGTGCTGCAAGCGCTCCGGGGCTTCAATGGGAAACATCAGATGCGGCAGCGGCTTGAAATGGACGTTGATCTCCGTGAGCTTGCACGGCAACCGTTTGCCAGTACGCAGGTAAAAAGGCACGCCGGACCACCGCCAATTGCTGAGCTGCACCTTGATCGCCGCGAAAGTCGGAGTCGTCGAAGTCTCCGGCACACCCTCCTCGTCGCGATAGGCAGGCACTCGACGGCCTGCCACCTCGCCCGCACCGTACTGACCGAGCACGCACTCGCGCCGCACATCCAGCGGCCGCACGGCCTGCAGGACTTTGACGGTCTCGTTACGCAGCGCCCTGGCATCATAGGTATGCGGTGCTTCCATGGCCGTCATACACACAAGTTGCAGCAGATGATTCTGAATCATATCGCGCACCACACCAGTGCCCTCGTAAAACCCAGCCCGCGTGCCGATGCCCTCGGGTTCGGCCGCAGTGATCTGCACATGGTCGATGTGATGGCGGTTCCAGATGGGTTCGAAGCTCGGGTTGGCGAAGCGAAACGCCAGCATGTTCTGCACCGTCTCTTTGCCGAGGTAGTGATCGACGCGGTACAGTTGCGTCTCCTCGACCACCGCAAGGAGTTGACGATCCAGCGCTCGCGCCGACGCTTCATCGTGGCCGAAGGGTTTTTCGATGATAATCCGCCGCCAGCCGCCATCGCCCGCCAGCAGCGACGCCGCCGCGAGCTTTTGGGCGATTTCGGCATACAGCGACGGCGGCGTGGAAAAATGGAACAGGACGTTGCCGGGAAGGTGCCGTTCGGTTCGCACCTCGCCGAGTTTCTCCCGGAGGGCGCGGTAGCCTTCTGAGACCGGAGCGGTGAGGTCACCTTGCACGTAATACAGACCTTCGGCGAAGCGGTCCCATTTATCAGCGCGGAAGCCCCCCCGCTGCTTGACATGTTCGAGCATATACTGCCGGAACGCCTGGTCGTCCCATTCTCGACGAGCCAAGCCGATGATGGCGAATGGCTCGGGGAGCAACCCCTGACCGCCCAAGGCGTAGAGCGCGGGGATCAGGGCGCGGCTGGCCAGATCCCCGGCGACACCGAAAATCACCACCACACATGGGTCCGGTGGCGTGCCTTTGGCTAAGCCCGTGCAGGCGACTGTGAAATCCATAGCGCTCTCTTCCTCTGCGGACGGCCCTGCCGTGCGGCCACACCTAACAATGCCCCAAGGACTCCCCCTGGACGATGCCCTCGACGGGAAGTTCCCTTCCTGAAGAGGGCGCATGGCTTACACGCTATCAAATTGATCGTTGGAGAGGGACCTTGAGCCTCAGGGGACTTGCCTCATAAACTGCTCGACGGCGCGGTCCCATTCCCGCGTCTCCAACTCGACCGTCGTCTTCTTGTCCCCAGGTTGGATCGTGACGGCCACATAGCCGCCTCCCCCCTCGAACACCAGGCGCCTCTCGTCCCGGCTCGTGTTCTCTAACCCGTAGCCCTGCGGCCCAAAGTGGGCGGCAGCACGTTCGACTACCTCCTGCGGTTTTAAGGCGGTGGTGAGTTCATAACGCATGGCTTTTCCTCCTCTCGCTCCGGGTCATCTCGACGCGGTCGCCAGCATGTCCACGGCGGTTTGGGCGATGTCGTCGGCGGATATCCCGAGGTAGCGCAGGACATCATCCGGCGTACGGCCGGACTTAGGGATCTGACGTACGTGCATCTGTTGCACGGTAAACGTTCCGCCGTCAGCGCTCAGGATATCGGCCACCGCCGAGCCGAAGCCCCCGCCGTAGTTATCCTCCAGCGTCAGCACGCGCCCTTGATTGTCGTGGGCCAGCGCGACGATGGCCGCGTGGTCACAGGGCAATGAATAGAGGTCCGCCAGCGTGGCGGCGATGCCCTGCTGCTGTAGCGCAGCCAGTGCTTTCTTCGCCTCATGCACCATATAGCCAGAGGCGACGATCAGCAGATCGCGACCTTCAGCCAGTACGTGATGACCACCGAGCTGAAAGCGCGTCGTCTCATCGTACAGAAACGGCACATCGGGCCGCAGCGTGCGCATATAGCAGGCGCCATCATAATCGGCCATGGCCATCGTCAAGGCGTATGCCGCATAGGCATCGGCCGGCTGCACCAGGTAGAGCAGCGGCTTTCCCTGCCGGTTGTGCACCGTACTCCAGGCGTGAAAAAAGGCCACATCCGGTAAGGCCATCTGGCTCGGACCATCCGCTGCCAAACTGACCCCCACGTGGGAGGCGACGATTTTCAGCGGCAACCGGCTGATGAGGCCCATCTCTAATTGGTCATAGCCGCGCATGACGAATTTCCCGAACGTCGACACGAACGGCAGCTTACCCCCCGCGGCGAGGCCCCCGGCACACGAAATCATGTTTTGTTCTGCGATCTTGCATTCGAAGAACCGGTCCCGCAGCGCCGCGTCGGTATAGAAGTATTCGGCGTAGGTGGAGTTTCTGACGTCGCCGTCGAGGGCGACGACCTGTGGGTTTACATGACCAAGAGCTCGTAGGGCGATGCCATAGGCTTTCCGCGTGGCTAGCTTGCCCGCTGCGAGCACCTTCTCCTGTCCGGTCTGCTGCAGTGCCTGGTGGAACGTTGGAGCTGTCTGCCGGCCTTCGGCCCTTGTCGGCGCGGGCATGGCGATCGGCGAACGCTCCAGGTCGCCGGCGGTCCATGCGGCACCCACTTGCTTCGCCGTGGCGTCGAGTGCTGCCATGGCCTCGGCCTTTTTCTCCTCAGGCACCGGTTGGCCATGGGCCTCGCTGCCCAGCACCGAGGCAAACCCCCAGCCTTTGACGGTCCTGGCGACGACGGCAAAGGGTTTGGGGCGGGCCGCTTGACTGTGGGCGGTGTGGGTCGTCAGCGCCTGCCGAATCTGTGTGGGGTCGTGGCCGTCGATGACTTGCACGTCGAAGCCATAGGCTCGGAGCTTTGCCGCTGTCACCTCGGGCGATTGTTGGCAGCTCACGGCATCGGACTGGCCGTACCCGTTGCAGTTGAAGATCGGGCAGACCGCAGTGAGCTGATAGTCGGCGAGAAAATCGAGCGCCTCCCACACCTGCCCCTCACGGCTTTCTCCGTCCCCGATCAGACAGAAAACACGCCGATCGAGGCGATCCAGTCGGGCCGCCAGGGCCAGGCCGGCCGCAATCGATAGCCCCTGCCCGAGCGAGCCTGTGGCCGCGGGAAAGAAAGGAAAACCTTCGGCGGGATTGGGGTGACCGTCGATCTCGCTGTCGATGTCCCGCAGTCGGAGCGCGTCCTCCCGCGTCATGGGCCGCCGCTGCTGGCGGTTTCGCCCGATGGCAATGCCGAGATCGGCCCCAGCCGCATAGATGATCGGGCAGGCGTGCCCCTCCGACAGCACCAGGCGATCGGCCGCCGGGTGGTCCGGGTCGGCGGGGTCATAGCGCATGTGGTGATACATCAGCACCGTTACGAGGTGGGCCAAACTGGCGGCGGACGTCGGATGGCCCGAGCCAGCGGCGGTGGTCATCTCGATCGACAGTTTGGTCAGCTCGATCGCTTTGGCATGTACCGATGCGTCAAAAGCCATCGGGGTCTCCTCTCTCCGATGATTTAGATGATCTATATGAATGGGGCCGTGCAGCGCCCATCCCGGTAATCGGCGGACTCAGACTTCTGCCATGAGAGGTCAACTGCCCTATGCTGCAGAGGTCTTTGAGCAAAGGCCATGCCGATGGCCCCCAACCATACCTACTTGCCAATCTCCGACGGGGGATCGCCTCAGTGACGCTCCCATCAGCGGGATACCCGTCGAAGGCCAAGTGCTCTCATAATGACATACGCCCTCATCTTGAGAGGATATTGGGCTTTCCTCTCTACCCTATTTCCTGCCTTCTTCATCAACTCCTCAGGATCGCCGTAATGAGGACTCCGACCGCGTCCGTTGTGAAGGTTGCTGCCTTCGGGGGACTATGAAAATGGCGGAGAGCCCAGGCCGATTGCAGGGGTGGCATAAAAGTTGCCCTTATTCTAGCTGAGCACCTGGAGTCGGCCTGGAGGCGGGCTATACTGGTATCAGGTCGCAGAGCAACGGCCCCTGATGGGCAGGAATAAACCATACGGCATGATGAGAGGAGGGATGGTTATGAACGCTGTGGTAGGGATTTTCACCTCACGGGCGGATGTAGAACGCGCCATAGAACGAGTGCGAGCGCTTGGAATTCCTGAGGAGCACATCAATTGTTTATTCCCCGGTGACTCTACTGCACAACTTGATACAGTGCCGACCACGGATGCGGAGCAACCCGGCATGGGGAAGGTGGTAGGTGGCGTCGTCGGCGGCGTCACAGGAGCTTCACACGGACTGCTAGGGGCAGCCGTCGTCAGCACACTCCTGCCGGGAGTGGGTCCAGTGATGGGGTTAGGGCTGGCCGCTGCGGCCCTTCTGGGCGTAGGTGGGGCCGTTGCCGGTGCTGCCGTGGGCGGCGCACTGGAAGATACCCTCGCGGTCGGCTTGCCCAAAGATGAGCTCTTCATCTATGAGGACGCGCTACGGCAGGGGCGTAGTGTCCTCATCGTCTTGGTCGAGGATACGGACCAGGAAGACGAGGTACGCCAGGCATTAGCGTCGGCGGGCGCCGAGAGCCTCGATGCGGCCCGCGACCACTGGTGGCTTGGCATGCGAGATGCGGAGGCCGAAGCGTATAAGGCGGAGGGATTAGACTTCACGGCGGATGAACCGCTCTACCGCAAGGGCTTCGAGGCGGCCCTGCGGCCGGCAGCGGCGGGCAAGTCTTATGATGAAGCGCTGGAATTCCTGCAAACACACTACCCTGAAGAGGGTCGTCAGGAGGCGTTTCGGCGTGGGTTTGCGCGTGGGCGAGCCTATCAGGAAGGCCTGAGAGAAAAGCACAAGTACTAGCCATCGCTTCTGGCCAGACCGCCGACGATTTTCCGGGGAGCGCAGCACCAGAATCGGCATCTCGGCTATCATCCGGTGGTGATCTTCTTCAAGAACCCCTCGAGCACATCGAGGAAGGCCCCCACCTCCGCGTCGGTCATCGGTATCGACAGACAGCCGCCGCCGCGGGTGGTGAAGAAAATGCCGTTGTTGAGAGCGTGCAGGAAGAATTTGTAGGACAGGGATTTATTGGCACGCGCGGCGCTGCGATAGTCGGTGACCGGCTCGGCGCTCCAGTGGATGCCGAACAGCGACCCTGCGCCGGTCACCTGGATGGGGACCCCGTAGCGGTCGCCCAGCGCCTGCAGGCGCTGCCGAAGGTCACTGCCCCTCTGATCGAGGCGATCATATGCCGCCGGTCCCACGTCCCGCAGCGTCGCGAGCCCAGCTCGCATCGTCACTGGGTTGCCGTTGAAGGTCCCGGCGTGCGGGATTTTTGGCGTGCCCGTGGTGGCATCAAAGGCGGCCATGACATCGCTCCGCCCACCTACACCGCCAACCGGAAGGCCGCCGCCGATGATCTTTCCTAGCACCGTGAGATCGGGCATGATACCCAGAAGAGCTTGGGCGCCGCCCGATGACAGGCGAAACGTCTGCACTTCGTCGAAGATCAGCAGCATGCCGAGGCGCTGCGTGAGCTCACGCAACCCTTGCAAGAACTCCGGCTGGGCAGGGACATAGCCACACGAGCCCAGGATGGGTTCGACGAGCACCGCTGCCACCTCATCTTGGTGTGCGGTGAGAATGGCCGTGGTGCCTTGGAGGTCATTGAACGGCAGGATGATTACGTCATCGACCGTGTTGGGTGTAATCCCGGCCGACGCCAGGACCGGCGTCGGCCGGCGCGTATCGCCGGTGAGTGCGAGGTCGGGCGTGACGCTGATGGAGACGTGATCTGCCGTGCCGTGGTAACCGCCCTCGAATTTGGCGATTTTGTCCCGCCCGGTGAAGACTCGTGCGGCACGAATAGCGAACAGCACCCCTTCGGTGCCGCTGTTGGTGAAGCGAATCTTTTCGACCGAGGGAATATGCGCAGTTAAGAGCTGTGCGAGTTCCACTTCCGGCTCAGTGGGGACGGCGAAGGCCGTGCCCTTGCTGGCCTGATCGCTGATGGCGGCCACCACCGGCGGGTAGGCATGGCCGAAGATCAGCGAGGTCGCATTGTTGTAAAAATCCAAGCGTACGTTACCGTCCAGATCGTAAATCCGGCTGCCCTCCCCTTTCACGGCGTAAAACGGATAGGGTGCGAAGTACGCCGTCAAGCGCGTGTTGCCGCCGGGAATCACGGCCTTGGCCCCCTCGAAGCGGCTGAGCGAGGCGGGGTTTTGCCGCTGGTATTCTGCCAATTCCTCAGCAGAGTCAAACGTTTGTGCCAGCCGTTGACGTGCGTGCATTGCTGCCCTCCTCTGACGTGCCTGCGGACGTGCGCTCTAAGCCGGTGATTGGCGCCAAATCTAGCGCATCCTGGCGTCGGAAGTCAAAGGCCATTTACCGCGTGCCGCGGTCGAATGCGCTTGACAGGGAAGATGGCCTCCGCTAGGGTACGCCAGAGCAGAAGGGGAAGGCTGCACCTGGCACAGCCCCGGTGGATGAGCCAGAGCGCGAGCATCGACGGGTTTTGGAGATGGGCATCAGGAGGACGGGGGATGGCCGACGGATACACCGATGCGTTCGTCGAGGTCGCCGAAACGAAACTTCGCATGCTGCGCGGGGGCCAGGGTGAGCCGCTGTTGATTCTGCACGGCGCTGGCGGAAACCGTGGATGGCTGCAATACATGCAGTTATTGTCACAGCGCTTTCAGGTCTATGTCCCCGATCATCCGGGCTTTGGGAAATCGGATCAGCCGGAATGGATCGCCTCGGTCCCTGATCTCGCGTGTTTTTACCTCTGGGCCCTGGAGGATCTTGGGCTGTCGCGGCTACGCGTCATAGGGTTTTCGATGGGGGGCTGGCTGGCGGCGGAGATGGCGGTGATGTGTCCGCAACTCGTCGAGCGCATGGTCTTGGTGGGAGCGGCTGGCGTCAAACCGACGCAGGGCGAGATCACGGACATTTTTTTATTGTCGCCTGCGGAAATGACCGCGAAGATGTTCTATGACACCAAGCAAGCTCCGGAGTACGAGCAGCTGTACGGCGCACAGCCGTCCCCCGAGGAGCAGGATCTGCTCACCCGCAACCGCGAGATGGCGGCCCGCATCACCTGGAAGCCCTATATGCACGACCCGCGCTTACCGTCTTTGCTGCGACGCCTGCGCATGCCGACGCTGATCGTCTGGGGTCGGCAGGACGCCATTGTGCCCGTAAATTGCGGCGAGCTCTATCATCAGAACATCCGCGGCTCGGAGCTCGTGATCATGGAGCAGTGTGGGCACGTGCCGCAGATCGAGAAGCCCCAGGAGTTTGTCAACATCGTCTCCGAGTTCTTGTGAGAGGCCGTGTTCAGCCCTCATCACCCTCATAGGGGAGGCTTGAGGATGGATGTTTACTATTTCACCGAGATGCCCTACGCAGAATTTCCCGAATCCGAGGCTGAAAAATTCCCCTCCATGCGCTTGACCTTCCCGAACACCTATTTCGACCCGCGCCTGGCCAGCGAGCTGTTCCGTCGCTACCTCGATGAATATCAGTATGCCGAGGAGGTCGGCTTCGACGGGCTGATGATCAACGAACACCATAACACGCCCTCGTGCATGGATGTCGAGGTGAATATCACCGGCGGGATCCTGGCGCGCATCACGCAACGTGCGAAAATCCTCATGCTGGGCAATCTGCTACCGACGACGGATAATCCAGTCCGCCTGGCAGAAGAGATCGCCATGGTCGACGTGATCTCCGGTGGACGGCTGATCTCCGGGGTGGTGCGCGGCATCGGCGTCGAGAACTGGGCGACGAATACCAACCCGGTGTATAATCGCGAGCGCTTTGAGGAGTGCCACGACCTCCTGATCAAGACCTGGACGACGCCGGGTCCGTTCCGGTGGGAGGGGAAACATTTCCACTTCCGCGTCATCAACCCCTGGATGGTGCCGATTCAGAAGCCCCACCCGCCGATCTGGGTGCCCGGCACCGGCAGCCCTGAAACGGTCGAGTGGGCGGCCCGGCATCGCTACACCTATGCCGCCTTCCTCACACCGCTAGACGTCGCCGAGGATCTCTTCAAGCTCTACCATAAGCATGCGGAAGAGGTCGGATACACGCCTAGGCCAGAGCATTTCGCCTTCATGATTTGCTGCCACGTCAATGACACCGACGAGAAGGCGCAGGAGGAGGGGCGCCACTTCCTGTGGCGCATGGGGCATCCATTACGTGGCCCCCAGGCATATTTTGCACCTCCCGGCTACGTGTCGCGGGTCGCCGCCCTCATGGCCAGCAGGCGCCGGCCCAAGCCGTTGAATCAGCTGAGCTATCAGGAACTCCAGGATGCCAACCATCTGATCGTCGGGAGCCCAGAGACGGTGATCAAGAAATTGCGCTACATCAAAGATCGCCTGGGCATCGGGGCCCTGCTGCTGGAAGCGCAGGCCGGTCAGATGTCACACCAGACCACCATGCGGTCGATCGAGCTCCTCGGCCGTGAAGTGATCCCCGCCCTGAAGGAGCTCTAAATCTTTATCTTCGAAGCAGTGTCAGCGATACCGTCAGCGGCAGCCGCGGCGTCCGGTAGCCAGGTTGTGCTACTGCGTGCCGGGCGTCGAGGTTGTGGCATGTCGCTGCGCCCATCATCGCACCCTTTTGCGGCGGAAGTGCCCTTTTTGGCAGAGATTTCCGTTGTGGCGTGAAGCGTGTCCACGCGCTACAATACGAGTGGCTCCTGGCATGGTCAAACAGACGCATGAGGAGTCACGGATTGTACCAGGGCCGGAGAGGCGGACCCCTCTCACCCTGACCGTCCCCGCTCATTTGCCGGGGGGACGGGCTGAAGATTCTGCGGGGAGTACTCGCGTGTTCCAGCAGCGTTTTGACAGCCATCCCACCCGCGCAAAGGAGGAACGTGTATGCCGCGTAAGGTTTTGGAGTCGTTTAACGTATCTTACCTTCAGGTCCTGGATGCTGACGGACATCTCGACCGGGACCTGGAGCCGAACCTCCCCCCTGACGCTCTCCGCCTCCTGTATCGCACCATGGTGCTGGCCCGCCAATTAGACTTACGTATGCTATCCCTACAACGCCAAGGCCGGATGGGTACGTTCGCGCCCTTGATGGGGCAGGAGGCCGCTCAGGTGGGGAGCGCCTTCGCCCTCGAGCCGACGGATTGGATGGTGCCTGGCTTTCGTGAGGCGGCAGCGTACATCTTACGCGGCTTGCCGTTGCACTACATTCTGCTGTATTACATGGGCCGGGAGGAGGGCAACAAGATCCCTGACGGGCAGCGCGATCTGCCCGTGAACATCCCTGTGGCCTCGCAGCTCCCGCACGCCGTTGGCCTCGCCATGGCGGCCAGAATTCGCCACGACCCCTGCGCGACGTTGGCCTATATGGGCGACGGCGCAACCTCCGAAGGGGATTTCCACGAGGCGTGTAATTTCGCTGGCGTCTTCCAATTGCCCGTTGTCTTCGTCTGCGAGAACAATCAATACGCCATCTCCCACCCGCGCTCGCGCCAGTCACGGGCGCGGACCCTGGCGCAAAAGGCTATCGCCTATGGGTTCGATGGACTACAGGTGGATGGCAATGACCTCCTGGCGGTGTACGTCGCCACGCGGGACGCGCTGGCGCGCGCCAAAGCGGGCAAAGGCCCGACGTTGATCGAATGCGTCACCTATCGTATGGGCCTCCACACCACGGCCGACGACCCCGGACGTTACCGTCTGAAAGCTGAAGAAGAAGAGTGGCAAAAAAAGGACCCGATCCCGCGGTTCCGTGACTATTTGAAGGGCAAAGGCTTGTGGGACGAAGCCTGGCAGGCGCAGATCGACCAGGAAATCGAGGCGGAGATTCGGCGTGCCGTCGAAGCGGCTGAAGCCGAGCGCGATTTCGACCCCGCGGACATATTCGACTATGTGTTTGCCGCCACGCCACCTTACCTGCAGGCGCAGCAGGCGGAGCTACGAGCCGCCTTGGGCCATAGCAAGGAGGTGTCGCATGGCTAAGCTCACCATGGTCCAGTCGATCAACCTCGGCCTACGACAAGAAATGACTAGCGATCCTGATGTGGTCCTGTTGGGAGAGGATGTCGGGGTTGACGGCGGGGTCTTTCGGGTGACTGAAGGGCTGCTCGACCAGTTCGGCGCCGATCGGGTGATCGATACCCCGCTGGCCGAGGCCGGCATCGTGGGGACGTCGATTGGCATGGCACTGTATGGCCTGAAGCCGGTGTGCGAGATCCAATTTCTTGGGTTTTGCTACCAAGCCTTCCATCAGCTCAAGAGCCATGCGTCGCGCTTCCGGAGCCGGAGCCGGGGACGCTATCCCTGTTCCATGGTGGTGCGGGCCCCATACGGCGGCGGCATTCGCGCTGTCGAGGAGCACTCCGAAAGCACCGAAGGGTTTTTCATCCACACCCCGGGCCTGAAAGTCGTGGTCCCCTCCACACCCCGCCTGGCTCGCAGCTTGCTGGTATCAGCCATCCGCGACCCCGACCCGGTGATTTTTCTCGAGCCCACCCGCGCCTATCGCAGCCCCCGGGAGGAGGTTCCGGAGGATGTGGAAACCTTCCCGCTGGGGATGGCTCGCATCGTTCAGGAGGGGGATGATCTCACCCTGGTCACCTGGGGGGCCATGCTTCACACCTGCCTGCAGGCGGTCGAACAGGCCCAGGAGGAGCACGGGTACCATATCGAGGTGATCGACCTCTTGACCCTCTCACCTGCCGATATGGCGACGATTATCGCCTCCGTCCAGAAGACCGGGCGCGCCGTCGTGGTACACGAAGCGCCGCGTACGCTGGGATTCGGCGCCGAGATCGTCGCCCGGATCAACGAGGAAGCGCTGCTCTCTCTGGAAGCGCCGATCCGTCGCGTGACCGGTTATGATGTGCCGGTCCCGTTATACGCCCGCGAGTCAGCTTACCTCCCGAATGAGGTGCGGATCCTGCAGGCCATCGAAGAGACGATACGCTTTTAGCAGCAGGTGTCAGAGAAGACGGAACCGCGGCCGGGGCCTGAGTGCCCCCTTGCTTTTTCGGCTGCACGCGAGGTCAGCGCATGGCACGTGAATTCAAACTTCCCGACATCGGCGAAGGCATCTCCGAGGTGGAGTTGCTGCAATGGTATGTGCAGGAGGGGGACGTCGTTCGGGAGGATCAAAACCTCGCCGAGATCGAGACCGATAAAGCCGTCGCCGATCTGCCGTCGCCCTATGCGGGCGTGATCCAACGCCTGCACCACCAAGCGGGCGACCGCATCCCCGTGGGATCGGTCTTGGTGTCGTTTGCAGAAGACGAGAAGGGGCCAACGGAGACGGAGCCAGCGCAGGCAAAGCTGAGGGAAGAGGAAGCGCCTGCCAAGGCGACGGCCGACACCGACGCGGCACCGCGGGTGGACAGATCAGCATCAGAGCCCGGAGCAGGACGGATACTGGCGGCTCCTGCCACGCGCCGACGCGCCCGCGAACTCGGCGTTGATCTCGCTGCGGTGCGGGGGACCGGCCCGGGCGGCCGCATTACCCTCGACGATGTCGAACGCCTGGCCCATGACGGAGGGCGGGCGCCTGCTGAGGTGGAAGCACCGGCCGTAGAGACGGACGAACCGACGCGGCCTTCACGACGCGTCGTCACCGAGCCCGTGCCCTTACCCGATTTCAGCCAATGGGGACCTGTGGAGCGGGTGGCCCTCACCGCCACACGGCGACAGATCGCCCGTAAAATGACCCAATCGTTGTTCACTGCGCCACACGCAGCGGCGCTGGATGAAGCGGACGTCACCGAGCTCGATGCGTTCCGCAAGCAAGCCGAAGAGCGCCTCCAGGATCGGCACTTACATCTGACCTTGCTGCCCTTCGTGATGAAGGCCTCCGTCGCCGGCTTGAAGCAGTTCCCCTCCCTCAATGCGAGCCTCGATGACGAGAAGCAAGAGCTCATCCTGAAACGCTATTATCATCTCGGCATCGCCATGGATACCGAACGCGGTCTGATCGTCCCGGTGATCCGCGATGTGGACCGCAAGAGCCTGATCGATCTGGCGGCGGAACTGGGGGCAAAGGTCCAGCGCACGCGCGAGGGCAAAATCAGCCTGGACGAGCTGCGCGGTGGCACCTTCACCCTGACCAACGCGGGAGCGGTAGGCGGCCATGCCTTCATTCCGATCATCAACTATCCCGAGGTTGCCATCCTCGGCATCGGACGGGCGCAGCCCAAGCCGGTGGTGCGCGAGGGCCAGATCGTGGCGCGGAGGATGCTCCCCCTTTCCATGGCGTTTGACCACCGGGTTGTCGATGGGGCGGACGTCGTGCGGTTTCTGACGCTGGTGATGCGCTTGTTGGAAGATCCGACGCAGCTGCTGTTGGAAGCCTGAAGCCTCGCTGAGGGTTCGCTGTATGGTGATGGGTGAGATCGGACGCGAAACGCAGGTGGTGGTGATCGGTGGGGGGCCCGGTGGCTATGCGGCGGCTTTTCGTGCGGCGGACCTTGGCCGCGAGGTGACGCTGATCGAGTCGGCCCCGGCGCTCGGCGGCGAGTGTTTGCATCACGGCTGTATCCCCTCGAAAGCGCTGTTGACGGCGACACACTTGCGGGAACAGATCGATGCCGCACAGATGATGGGGGTTCGTGTCGAAGGGGTGTCGGTCGATCCGGCCGTCATGAACCAGTGGAAAGATGGCATTCTGGGGCAGCTCGCCAAGGGCCTGGAGCAGCTCGCGGCGCGACGTGATATCGAAATCGTCCACGGTCATGCGACATTCACCGGGTCGCGCCGGCTCCGCATCAGCGATGGTGGAGCCGGCACTTTGACCTTCGAGCAGGCCATCATCGCCACCGGCTCACGTCCGGTTCATTTGCCCGGGATCGACATCGATGGCGAACGCGTCATGACCTCGCGAGAGGCCCTGCAGTTGCGCGACATCCCCGAGCGCTTGCTGGTCATCGGTGGGGGGTACATCGGCTTGGAACTGGGCTCCGTCTATGCCCGCCTCGGCAGTCGGGTCAGCGTTGTCGAATTGACCGAGCAACTACTGCCGGGGATCGACCGGGATGTGGTCCAGGTGGTCCAGCAAACCCTGAGGAAACATGGTGTCGAGATCCATCTCCGCACAAAAGTGACAGGGCTGCAGCGCGAGGGCGAGCGCGTCACGGTAAGCCTGGCCCCGGAAGGCGGTGCGACGTCAGTGTTGGAGGCCGACCGTGTGCTCGTGGCTGTGGGCCGTCGTCCGAATACCGATGAGCTTGGCCTTGAACAGACCCGGGTGAAATTGGATGCGCACGGGTTCATCCAGGTCGACGACCAACGGCGTACGGCCGATGCGCGCATTTACGCCGTCGGCGACATCACCGGGGAGCCGATGCTGGCGCATAAGGCTGCACGGGAAGGGAAAGTGGCCGCCGAAGCGATCGCCGGGGAACCGTCCGCCTTCGATAACGTCACGGTGCCGGCCGTCGTCTTCACCGATCCTGAGATCGCCCTCTGTGGGTTATCCGAGGAGCAGGCGCGGGCGGCGGGATACACCGTGAAGGTCGGGAAGTTTCCCTTCCGTGCTCTGGCGCGAGCGCTGACGCTGAACGCCGCCGACGGCTTCGTCAAAGTGGTCGCCGACGCCGAGCGCGGGGTGGTCCTCGGCGTACGGATGGTGGGACCGAACGTGTCTGATCTCATCAGCGAAGCGGTGCTGGCGATCGAGACGGGTGCGCAGCTCGAAGACCTCGCCGCCAGCATTCATCCTCATCCAACCCTCTCAGAGGCCCTCGCCGAAGCCACGGAAATGGCGCTCGGGCGTGCCATCCATATCTATCATCCACGCGCCAACGCCAGGTGATGGCTTTCACAGACTATCTCTTATACGGCACCCCAGGCTTGCCAACGCCGTCGCGCTTGATGGCGTGTTTCTCCCGCCGCCGACGGCCCCTGGGCTCGGTCTGGAGCTCGACGAGGTCGTGGCGGAGGAGTGTCTGGTGCGGAGCTGAGGCCTCTCGCACGTACGGCTTGTCGTCTGCCTGGCGGTGTCATAAGCTATATGCATACCAGGAATCCTGGCAAACGTCAGGAGCTACTGCTGTTGTACTGCTCCCGTAGAGAGAAGTCCATGCATGACGCACAAGCACGGCCGTGGTCGATACCGAGGCGGTCTCCCAGCGGGCTTTGACATGTTGTCGCTGGGAGGATGGATCATCTGCACCTTGGCCGTGGTCTCCGCCATTGTGCTCCTCCTCTGGCCCATGCCTCAGAAAGAAGGTCTGACGTTTTGGATCTTCGCCAAGAGCCATCAACGCTTGTATGATCCGATGACCGCGGCCTGGAATGCTCTCCAGCCGCCGGCGGATCGAGTACACATCCTGTTATTGTCCGGCAATACGCTGCAGCGGCGCCTACTGTCGGGCCTGCTCTCGGGGACGCCGTTGCCGGACCTCGTCGAAGCCTATACGCAGATTGTGATCCAAGCCTTCAAGGGCCCGTTGGAGGACGTGGGCTTTGTGGACCTGACCGACATCCTGCAAGCCGAGGGGATTGACGAGCAGATCAACGCGCCGTCCTTTGCCCCATGGACGTCTCGTGGGCGCATTTTCGGCTTGCCGCATGATGTCCACCCTGTCCTTCTCGCCTATCGAGCGGACCTCGTCGAGGCCGCGGGGATCGATGTCAGCGCCATCGAAACCTGGGACGATTTTGTCCGCCTCCTCAAACCCCTGGTGCGCGACGTCGATGGCGATGGCTACCCGGACCGCTACCTCTTGAACATCTGGGAAACCAACCCCGAGCTGATCGAGAGCCTGATGTTGCAGGCGGACGGGGCGCTCTTTGACGCGCAGGAACGGCTCACGATGCACTCTGAGATCAATGCCCGGGTGCTGGCCACCGTGGTGTCGTGGACCACGGGTCCCAACCGCATCGCCGTCAACGCGCCGGAATTCGACGCGGCGGGGAACAAGATGCGTCTCGACGGCACGGTCCTCTTCAGCTTGATGCCCGATTGGCTGACGAGTGCCTGGCGCCAAGACCTGCCGCAATTGGCGGGGAAGGTGAAGCTCATGCCGTTGCCCGCCTGGGAGCAAGGGGGCCGGCGCACCACGGTCATGGGGGGGACGATGCTGGGCATTCCCAAGCGTGTGAAGGATTTTGACAGCGCCTGGCGGTATGCCAAACACCTGTACTTATCGCCCGACCTGGCGCGGGCGTTATTTCACACCACGGGCATCATCAGCCCCGTCAAGCCCCACTGGACTGACCCGGTTTACGGTGAGGCGAGCGCCTATTTCGCTGGGCAGCGGTACGGTCGGCTCTACATTACCGCGGCGCCAGATGTGCCCCCGCGCACGTCCTCTCCTTACAACGCGCTGGCGCAGATCAAAATGGCCGACAGCGCGCTCGCGCTCAAGGCCTATGCCCGGCAGTATGGCGCGTATACGGTGGCAGAGCTCTTGCCAGAGGCCAGACGGTTGCTGGCACGGGCCGAGGCCGAGGTCCAGGCGCAGATGCAACGCAACGTCTTCCTGGCACAAGAGCACCAATGACTAGGCAGTTGTCCACGTCACATCCGCGCTGGGCGCCGTACGTCTTCATGGCCCCTTTTGTGCTCATCTTTTGCACCTTCATGGTCTATCCGCTGGTGCAATCCATCGTCCTGGCCATGCAGCAAACGTTTGGTCCCAAGACCACCGCGTTTGTGGGGCTGAAGAACTTTGGCGACCTGTTTGCGGACCGGTTTTTCTGGCTGGCCATGCGCAATACCTTGGTGTACGCCGTGGCTTCGGTGGCTCTGCAGCTGCCGTTATCGCTCGGACTGGCGATGTTGCTGAACCGTCCGAGGTTGAAGGGACGGGCCCTGTTTCGCCTCATCTTCTTCTCGCCGTCGCTGGTCGGCATCGTCTTTGTGGCCATGATGTTCGCGCTGATGTTTCATGAGCGCGAGGGGCTGGTGAACGTCTTGTTGCGTGCGGTGGTTCCGCATTTCCCCCGGGAATTCCCGTGGTTGCAAGAGTATGTGATGCCGGCAT
>Ga0081538_10003017_pt1 | contig 16026 bp, 20 predicted proteins | sample TabmetS5T2R1_FD_71022 | JGI IMG/M metagenome (GOLD analysis project Ga0081538, IMG submission 71022) | Tabebuia heterophylla rhizosphere microbial communities from the University of Puerto Rico - S5T2R1 | ecosystem: Host-associated > Plants > Roots > Rhizosphere ... | reverse complement strand
TCCCGCTACCGGGTCCCCGGCGCCCCGCGGCGGCTGCACCTCGATCCCACCGCCATCGTCAACGACGCCCTGTTCAACCTCTCCGGCGGGGAGGTCACGGTGGGCCGCTACGCCTTCTTCGGGCACGGCGTCTGCGTGCTGACCGGCACCCACGACATGGAGAAGCTCGGGCGCGAGCGCCAGACCGCCATCACGCGGAGCGGGCGGGACGTGGTGATCGGCGAGGGCGCGTGGCTGGCCAGCGGCGCGCTGGTGCTCGGGCCGTGCGAGATCGGCGCGCACGCGGTGGTGGCCGCCGGGTCGCTGGTCACCCGCGACGTGGCTCCCTACACCGTGGTCGCCGGCCGGCCCGCCACGGTCGTGCGCACCATCCAGGCCAGGGCCGCCGGCACATGAGGCTCGAGATCGGCGCCGGCGAGCACCCGGACCCCGCCTACGACATCCACGCCGACCTGCTGCCGCTCCCGGGGATCCAGGTGCGCTGCCGCCTGGACCGGCTGCCGTTCAGGGACGCCTCCGTCACCGCCCTGCGCGCCAACCACGTGCTGGAGCACCAGAGCTGGCAGCTGGTGGAGTCGACGCTGGTGGAGTGGGCGCGGGTGCTGAAGCCCGGCGCGCCGGTCGACATCGGCGTGCCCGACGCCCGCTGGATCGCCGAGCGGTGGCTGGACGGCAGCTACGGGACGCTGGAGGCCAACCGCTGGCTGCTCGGCGGCCATGCCGAGCGGCCGGCCCACCAGGGCACCGACGAGCGCGGCGTGCCCCGCTGGCTGTGGAACGCCCACTTCGCCGTGTTCGACGAGGCCTGGCTGGCCGAGCTGCTGAAGGACGCCGGCTTCACCGACATCGACATCTCGCGCTACGAGGTCAGGAACCTGCGCTGTCACTGCCGGCGCGCGGGTAGCTGACCGATTCCAGGACCAGGCCGTGGGCGGGGGCCACGGTCCCGACCGCCAGCCGGTCGCGGCCGGCGAGCACCTTCGCGGTGGTCGCCGGGTCGCGCCGGCCGTCGCCCACCTGGAGGAGGTGGCCGACGATGCTGCGGACCATCTGCCAGCAGAAGGCGTCGGCCACCATCCGCACCTGGACCAGGCCGCCCGCGCGCCGGACGGTGACCGAGCGCAGGCGGCGGGTGGTGGTCGCGCCGGCGCGGCTGCGGCAGAAGGCGGCGAAGTCGTGCTCGCCGACCAGCGGCCGGGCCGCCTCGCGCATGCGCGGCACCGACAGCGGCCGGGGCCAGGCGAGCACGAAGCCGCGCAGCAGCGGGTCGGGGCTGCCGGAGTCGTCGACGCGGTAGACGTAGGTGCGCCGGCGGGCCGACAGGCGGGCGTCGAAGCCGGGCGGCGCCCAGGCCGCCTCGCCGACCACGATCGCCGGCCCGAGGCCGCCGTTGAGGGCGCGCCGCACCCGCTCGGGGTCCAGCCGCGCCGGCACGTCGGCGTGGACGACCTGGCCGCGGGCGTGCACGCCGGCGTCGGTGCGGCCGGCGCCGACCGTGAGGACCGGCTGTTTGGCCAGCCGGGACAGCGCGGCCTCCAGCTCGCCCTGGACGGTGCGCCGGTCGCGCTGGCGGGCGAAGCCGGAGAACGGGCCGCCGTCGTAGGCGACCACCAGCCTCAGCCGCCGCCACGGCCCGCCGGTCCGGCCGCCGGGTCCGGCGCCCATCGCGGCTACGTCTTCTTGCCCCGGCCCTTGCCCTTGCCCCCGTCCTCGGTCTCGGCCCCGGCCTCGGCAGCCTCCGCCGCGGGCTCCCTGGACGCCTTCCCGCGGGCGGCGCGGCCCTTGGCCTTGGGCTCGTCCGGCGCCTCGGCTCCGGTCTCGGCCTCGGGCCCGTCCTCCGCCACATCCGCCGAGGCCGTGCCCGCTGGGCGGTTGTGTGCGGCGCGGGCCTCGGCCTCCACGTCGGCGGGGGCCTCCGCCTCGGCGCCGGGCGGGACCTCGTCGGCGAGCTCCTCGGCGGTGGGCTCGATCGGCTCCTCGTCCTCGGCGTCCTCGGCCTCGAGCTCGTCCTCCGCCACGTCCGCCGCGGCCGTGCCGGCTGGGCCGTCGTCGGCGGCCGGGGCCACGCCCGCCTCGATCTCGGCGTCGGTGGGGACGTTCGGGCGCTCCTCCTCGTCCTCGTCCTCGCCGGCGAGCGCCGCCTCGGCCTCCTCCGCCTGGGCGGGGACACCGCGGCCGCGGGCGGCGGCGCGGCGCTGGGCGCGGTTGGCGCCCTCGGGGGCCGGCTGGGCGCCCCGGCCGCGGCGGCCGAACCGGCGGCGCCGGCCCTCGGTGCCGGTGGCGGCCGCCGACTCGTCGGCCTCGGCCTGCTCCACCAGCTCGATCACGGCCATCGGGGCGGCGTCGCCCGGGCGCGGGCCGAGCTTGAGGATGCGGGTGTAGCCGCCGTTGCGCTCGGCGAAGCGCGGGGCGATCTCGGCGAACAGCTTGTGCACGACCGCCTTGTCCCGCACCACGGTGAGGACCTGGCGCCGGGCGGCCACGTCGCCGCGCTTGGCGAAGGTGATCAGGCGCTCGGCCTGCGGCCGCAGGCGCTTGGCCTTGGCCTCGGTGGTGCGGATCCGGCCCTCGGCGAACAGCGCGCGGGCCAGGTTCGCGATCAGCATGCGCTCGTGGCTCGGCGACCCGCCCAGGCGAGGCCCCTTGGTCGGGGTCGGCATGGTGGCTTACTCCTCCCTCAGCGACAGGCCGAGCTCGTGCAGCTTCTCGCGCACCTCGTCGATGGACTTGGCGCCGAAGTTGCGGATGTCCAGCAGGTCGGCCTCGGACTTGGTGACCAGCTCGCCGACCGTGGTGATGCCCTCGCGCTTGAGGCAGTTGTAGGAGCGCACCGACAGGTCCAGCTCCTCGATCGGCGTGTCCAGGTTGGCGCCGAGCGGCCCGACCTGCTCCGCCGGGCCGAGCGACAGCCCCTCGCCGCCGCCGGTGAGGTCGGCGAACAGGCTGACCAGCTCGCGCAGGGTGCCGCCCGCCGAGGCGAGCGCGTCCTCCGGCGACAGCGAGCCGTCGGTCTCGACGTCGAGGATCAGCCGGTCGTAGTTGGTCATCTCACCCGAGCGGGTGGCCTCCACGGTGTAGCTGACCCGCCGCACCGGCGAGAAGATCGAGTCGATGGGGATGCGGCCGATCTCGTCGGAGGCGGACTTGTTGCGCTCGGCCGGCCGGTAGCCGCGGCCCTTCTCGACCCGCAGCTCCATCTCCAGCTTCGCCTTGGTGTTCAGCGTGGCCAGGTGCAGGTCCGGGTTGATGACGTCGATGTCGGCCGGGGGCACGATGTCGGCGGCCGTCACCTCGCCGGGGCCGGTGGCGCGCAGGAACATGGTCGCCGGCTCGGTGGTCTCCGAGCGCAGGCGCAGCTCCTTGACGTTCAGGATGACGTCGGTGACGTCCTCCTTGACCCCCTGGATGGACGAGAACTCGTGCAGCACGCCGTCGATCTTGATGGACGTGACCGCCGCCCCCGGGATCGAGGACAGCAGCGTGCGGCGCAGGGAGTTGCCGAGCGTGTAGCCGAAGCCCGGCTCGAGCGGCTCGATGACGAAACGGGAACGGGTGTCGGAGAGCGGGTTGGACTCGATGCGTGGGCGCGAGATCTCCATGTTGCTGCTTCACCTCCGGCTCCCCGGCCCGCCATATGACTCGGGGATGCCACTGGTCCGGTTACTTCGAGTAGAGCTCCACGATGAGCTGCTCCTGGAGGGGCACCTCGACCTGGTCGCGGGTGGGGAGGCTGGTGACGGTCAGCTTCGCCTCCCCGGCGTTGATGTCGATCCAGCCTGGCGCCGGCCGGCCGGTCTGGAGCTGGATCGACTCGTGGACGTAGATGTTGCCGCGCATGCGCTCCTTGACCTGCACGACGTCGCCGGCCTTCACCTGGTACGAGGGGATGTTGACCTTCTTGCCGTTGACGGTGACGTGGGAGTGGCGCACGAGCTGGCGCGCCTGGTCGCGCGAGCGGGCCAGCCCGCCCCGGTAGACGACGTTGTCCAGGCGCGTCTCCAGGAGCTGGAGCAGGGTCTCGCCGGTGATGCCCTTCCGGCGGGCGGCCTCCACGTAGTAGTTGTGGAACTGCTTCTCGAGCACGCCGTAGATGCGCCGCGCCTTCTGCTTCTCGCGGAGCTGCATCAGGTACTCGCTCTCCTTGACGCGGCCGCGGCCGTGCTCGCCAGGCGGGTAGGGGCGCTTCTCCACCGGGCACTTGGGGCTCTCGCATTTGGAGCCCTTCAGGAAGAGCTTGGTCTTCTCCCGGCGGCAGAGCTTGCAGTCAGGTCCGGTGTATCTCGCCAATGTGCGCTCAGTCTCCTCAGACGCGTCGCCGCTTGGGGGGGCGGCAGCCGTTGTGGGGCACCGGGGTGACGTCCTGGATGCCCTGGATCTCCAGGCCGGTCGCCTGGAGGGAGCGGATGGCCGTCTCCCGGCCCGAGCCGGGGCCCTTGACGAACACGTCGACCTTGCGGACGCCGTGCTCCTGGGCCCGGCGGGCGGCCTGCTCGGCGGCGAGCTGCGCCGCGAACGGCGTGGACTTGCGAGACCCCTTGAAGCCGACGTTGCCCGACGACGCCCACGCGATCGCGTTGCCCTGCGGGTCGGTGATGGTCACGATCGTGTTGTTGAAGCTGGACTTGATGTGGGCGTGGGCGTGGGCGATGTTCTTCTTCTCCCGCCGCCGCGGCTTCTTGGCTCCGCCCCTCTTCGGTGGCAATTCGCGTCTCCTCGTGGTCGCTACTTCTTCGTCGCCTTCTTCTTGCCGGCGACCGTCTTCTTGGGGCCCTTGCGGGTGCGGGCGTTGGTGTGGGTCCGCTGGCCGCGGACGGGCAGGCCGCGGCGGTGCCGGATGCCCTGGTAGCAGCCGATCTCGATCTTGCGCTTGATGTCCTGCTGCACCTCGCGCCGCAGGTCGCCCTCGACCTTGTAGTGGGAGTCGATCCACTCGCGCAGGCGGACGATCTCCTCCTCGGCCAGGTCGCGCACGCGGGTGTTGGGGTTCACCCTGGTGCCCTTGACCGTCTCGATGGCGCGGGTACGGCCGAGGCCGTAGATGTAGGTGAGGCCGATCTCCACCCGCTTGTCGCGGGGGAGGTCGACGCCGGCGATGCGTGCCATGTGTGCCTTCGTACCTCCCGGCGCTGCGGTCAGCCCTGCCGCTGCTTGTGACGAGGGTTGGAGCAGATGACCATCACGACGCCGTGGCGCCGGATGGTCTTGCACTTCTCGCAGATCTTCTTGACCGACGGCTTGACCTTCATGTCACTTCCTACTTGTACCGGTAGGTGATCCGGCCTCGGTTGAGGTCGTAGGGGGACAGCTCGACGACCACCCGGTCCCCCGGCAGGATGCGGATGTAGTGCATGCGCATCTTCCCGGAGATGTGCGCGAGGACGCGGTGGCCGTTGGCCAGCTCCACCCGGAACATCGCGTTCGGGAGGGGCTCGACGACGGTCCCCTCGACCTCGATGGCGCCATCCTTCTTCGGCAAGCTGTTCCCTTCACCTCGTCATGCTTCGGGCACGGCAAGCACCGTGCCTGCTCACTCGTTGGAACCAGGGGAGCACCGGAGCGGACCAGGGACGAACCAGGGCCGCGCCCACGGCACAAAGGCCTGGCGGAAGCCGGGCCGGATGCACAAGATACCAATTTCGCGGCCTATCCAGCAACAACGCTCGGGCGGGTCACGCCGTCGGGCCGATGGTCGGCCCATCCCTCCCCGGCGGACGACGCGAAGGACGAACACGGTGACCCCCAGCACCAGCACCGTCCCGGCCAGGACGCCGATCTCCAGCAGCAGGCCGCTGAGCAGCTCGAGCACCTGGCCGATGAACGCCGCCTCACCGAGGTCACGCACGAAGTCGTACACGACGACGCCGAGCAGGATCGTCCCGCCGGCGATGAGCGCGAACGCCACCGCCGTGTCGATCAGGAACTCCCCGTAGCCGAGCACCATCGCGATCCAGGTCCGGTCGCGGCCCTGCTGCTCGACGTCCGGCTGCCGCATGCTGCTCCTTGACGTCCGGGGAGCCGGCAGTCTAGCGGTCGTAAGTCGTGACAGGTCCGCGCCGGTCGGTGATCATCGGGGTCGGGGTCGGCCGGCGCTGAGGAGGGAGTCGATATGGCGCGGAGCAAGGCCACCAAGACGACGAAGCAGTCCTCCAAGCGTGACCCGGCGGGCCTGCTCATTGCCGAGGCCGAGGCCGAGGCCGTGCCGGGCGCGGCTGGCAAGATGAGCCAGAAGGCGTACGAGCGCGAGCTGGCGCGCCTCCAGATCGAGCTGGTCAAGCTCCAGGAGTGGATCAGGCACGCGGGCCTGAAGGTGGTCGTGCTGTTCGAGGGCCGCGACGCCGCCGGCAAGGGCGGCACCATCAAGCGGATCACCGAGAGCCTGAACCCGCGGATCTGCCGGGTGGTGGCGCTCGGCACCCCTACCGAGCGCGAGAAGACCCAGTGGTACTTCCAGCGGTACGCCGCCCAGCTCCCCGCCGCCGGCGAGATGGTGCTGTTCGACCGGAGCTGGTACAACCGCGCCGGCGTCGAGCGGGTGATGGGCTTCTGCACCGAGCAGGAGGTGGAGGAGTTCTTCCGCTCGTGCCCGCAGTTCGAGGGGATGCTGATCCGCTCGGGCATCAACCTGATCAAGTACTGGTTCTCGGTCAGCGACGAGGAGCAGGAGCGCCGCTTCCAGCGGCGCCTGGACGACCCGACCCGGCGCTGGAAGCTCAGCCCCATGGACCTGAAGTCCCGCGAGCGGTGGCTCGACTATTCCAAGGCCAAGGACGACATGTTCGCCCACACCGACACCAGGGAGTCGCCCTGGTGGGTGGTGAACGCGGACGTGAAGCGCCACGCGCGCCTGAACTGCATCAGCCACCTGCTGAGCATGGTCACCTACGAGGACCTGACGCCCGAGCCGATCGAGCTGCCCCCACGCAAGGACCACGGCAAGTACGTGCGCCCGCCCATCACCGACCAGCGGTTCGTGCCGGAGGTCTACCCCAAGGGCTGAGCGGCCGCCTGCCGGAGGTATCGCGGCTGTGGACGGCGGCGTGCAGGACCAGGCCGAGAGCGCGCACGATCTAGCGATGTATGCTTCGTACATCATGAGGAGGACGCAGATCTATCTCGACGAGGAGCAGGACCGGCGGCTGGCGGCGCGGGCGCGGGCCGCCGGTCGGACGAAGTCCGACCTCATCCGCGAGGCGGTGGACCGCCTCCTCGATACGCCCCTGACCGAGGAGGAGGACCTGGCACGCTTCCGTGCCGCCGCCGATGCCGCCTTTGGCATCGCTCCCTATCTCGAGGACGGCCGCACGTACGTACGCAGGCTCCGGGACGCCGATCGCCGGCGCCAGGAGCGACTGGAGGAGCAGCGTCACGGTGAGCGTCCTTCTCGATAGCGACGTGCTCACCGACTACCTGCGCGGGCTCCCGGCTGCAGGTGACTATGTCAACGGGCTCCTCGCCATCCCGACATGTTCGGAGGTGACGAGGGTCGAGATCCTCCGCGGCGTCCGATCCCACGAGCGGCGGGTCACTGAGCGCTTCCTGGCCGCCATCCGCTGGGCTCCCGTCGACGAGAGCATCAGTACCCTGGCCGGCGAGCTGGGTCGCCGGTATCGCCGCAGCCATGGGGCTATCGGCCTTGCGGACCTGATCGTCGCCGCCACCGCTGAGCGGCTCGCACTGCCGGTGGCCACCTTGAACGTGCGGGACTTCCCGATGTTCCCCGGGCTGGAGCCGGCCTACCCCAGGGGCTGAGCCGTGGCGGGCAGCCAGTCCTGCTGGCGGGCGCCGTCCATGAGGGTGAGGACCTCGGGGCCGTCGGGGGTGATGGCGACCGTGTGCTCGAAGTGGGCCGAGCGCGACCCGTCCCTGGTCACCACCGTCCAGTGGTCCTCGAGCACCTCGGTCTCGGCGCCGCCCTCGTTGACCATCGGCTCGATCGCCAGCACCAGGCCGACGTCCAGGCGCAGGCCCCTGCCCGGGCGGCCGTAGTTCGGCACCTGCGGCTCCTCGTGCATGCGGGTGCCGATGCCGTGGCCGACGTACTCGCGGACCACGCCGAAGCCGGGCCCGGCGGCCACCTGCTCGACCGCGTGGCCGATGTCGGACAGCCGGTTGCCGGCGCGCGTCTGGGCGATGCCGGCCCACAGGGCCCGCTCGGTGGTCTCCAGCAGCCGCATGGCGGCCTCGTCGACCCGCCCGATCGGGATGGTGACGGCGGCGTCCCCGTGGTAGCCCTCGACGATCGCGCCGCAGTCGATCGACAGGATGTCGCCCTCCTGCAGCACGTAGCCGTTGGGGATGCCGTGCACGACCCAGTCGTTGGGGGACAGGCACAGCGAGCCGGGGAACGGGATGCCGACGCCGCCGGGGTAGCCGAGGAACGACGGGATGCCGTCGCCGGCCCGGATGGTCCGCTCGGCCAGGCGGTCGAGGTCCAGCAGGGTCACGCCCGGCTTGGCGGCGGCGGTCACCACCGACAGGGTGTGCCCGACCAGCCGGCCGGCCCGGCGCATGCGGTCGATCTCCTCCGGTGACTTGCGGATGATCATTCGCCGCTCCGGGTCAGCTCTGCCAGGTCGTCGAGGATCCGCTTGGTGACGACCTCGACGGGACCGATGGCGTCGACGTTCACCAGCAGGCCGCGGTGGGCGTAGTAGTCGATCAGCGGCCGCGTCTTGATGGCGAACACCTCCAGCCGGTGCCGGATCGTCTGCTCGCTGTCGTCGCTGCGGTGCAGCTCCGCGGCCCGACCCGCCAGCCGCCGCAGCAGCTCGTCCTCGGTGATCTCGAAGTTCAGCGCCGCGTGCAACGGCGTCCCCAGCTCCGCCAGGCGGTGGTCCAGCGCCTCGGCCTGCGCCACGGTGCGGGGGAAGCCGTCCAGGATGAACCCCGACTGGCAGTCGGGCTCGGCCAGCCGGTCCATCACCATGGCGATCACCACCTGGTCGGGCACCAGGTCGCCGCGGTCCATGTACTCCTGGGCGATGCGGCCGAGCTGGCTGCCCTCGGCCACGTTGGCGCGGAAGATGTCCCCGGTGGCGATGTCGGCGCAGCCGAAGTGCTCGGCCAGGCGCACCGCCTGGGTGCCCTTCCCGGCCCCAGGCGGGCCGAGGACGACGATGCGCATGCCTGCTCCGCTCGCGTTCGGGGACAAGATCGCCAGCGTACGAGGTGCGTGACTATCGGTCCAATCGTTCGTCTTGATAGGTACGATAGACGACGTCGATATCAGGGCTGCGCCGGCCTGGCGATCACCGAGAACTCGGCGCCGAACGGGTCGGTGATGGTCGCCATCCGCCCGTAGACGAAGTCCTGGGGGGCGTCGGCCGAGCCGCCCCCGGCGGTGGCGCGCTCGACCACGGCGTCGGCGTCGGCGACCTCGAAGGTGGTCGACCAGGCGGAGCGGGGGGCGCCCGGGACGCCCATCACCCCGCCGATCTCGTGGCCGTCCGGCCGGCGCAGGAAGGTGAAGTCGAAGTCCGGGAGGTCCTCGTTGCGGTCCAGCGTGAAGCCGAACACCGCCGCGTAGAACGCCCGGGCGGGCTCGGGGGTGGGGGTGACCAGGTCGTTGCGGACCAGCGACCCGGGCTCGTTCACGACCTCGGCACCGACGTGCGCGCGGCCCTGCCAGAGGCCGAAGCGGGCGCCGACCGGGTCGTCGGCCAGCGCCACGCGGCCCTGGTCCATGACGTCCATCGGGCCCTGGACCAGGGTGCCGCCGGCGTCGGTGACGCGCCTGGCGGTGGCGTCGCAGTCCGCGGTGGCCAGGTACACGTTCCACCAGCGGCGGGTGGCGCCCGGGTCGGGGTCCTGGGCGATCGCCGCGACCCGCCGGCCGCGCAGCCGGCAGGTGGTGTAGTGGCCCGTCGCCGCCGGCCCCGTCTCGAACTCCCAGCCGAACAGCGGGCCGTAGAACGCCATCGCGCGGTCGAGGTCGGGGACGCCCAGGTCGATCCAGGTCGGGGTGCCGTCCGGCTGGTTCTCGGTGACGTCGCTCATCGCCCGCTCCTCGGGGTCGGGGCCGGCCCGCTCGATGCTACGGGCCGGAGCCGACATACTGTGGCGCGCCGAGCCGAGGGGGGACCATGCCTGGATACACGTCGCGGGGGCTGCGCCTGCGCTACGAGGCCGTCGGCGACGGCCGTCCGGTGGTACTGCTGCACGGGCTCAGCAACCACTGCCTGGCGTGGGCGCCGCAGCTGGACGCGCTGGTCGCGGACGGCTGGCGGGCCGTCCTGCCCGACCTCGCCGGCCACGGGCTGTCGGACGCCGTGGCCGAGCCCACGACGACCCATGCGCTCGCCGGCGACGTGGTGGCCCTGCTGGACGCCCTCGGGGTCGCCGCCGCCCCGGTGTGCGGGCTGTCGCTGGGCGGCATGGTCGCCCAACAGCTGCTGGTCGACCACCCCGAGCGGGTCAGCGGGGCGCTGGTGTCGTCGACCGGCCCGTTGCTCACCTTCCCCGGCGCCGCGCAGATGGTGGCGTCATGGACCGAGCTGTGGCTGTCGGAGGACGGGCCGCGCCGGCGGCCGGAGGCGACCTGGCCGACGTTCACGTCCCCCGAGTACCGGGCCAGCCCCGCCGGGCGGGCGTTTTCTGCGAGCTGGCGGCGGCTGCTCGGCGGCGTCCGCGGCGAGTCGCTGGCCGCCGTCGCCGCCGGGCTGCTCGGCTTCGACGTCACCGACGCCCTGCCGGCGGTGACGGTGCCGCTGCTGGCGGTCGCCGGCGAGGACGACCCGCTGGCCGCGCCGCCGCTGGTGGAGCAGGTCGCGGCGCTGGTTCCCGGCGCCCGCTTCGAGGTCGTCGCCGGCGCGCGGCACCTGGTCAACCTGGAGCGCCCGGACCGCTTTAACGAGCTGCTGCTGGACATGCTGGCCGGCCTGCCAGCCTAGACGTAGAGGGCGTGCAGCCAGAGGTCGGCGAGGGTCTCCACGGTCAGGTCGCGGTCCAGCGGCTCCTTGCGGACGGCCCGCAGGAACATCGTCTGCTCGGCCATGGCGGCCAGCGCGGTCGCCGCCGTCCACGGGTCGACCGGCCGGGTCAGGCCGTGGGCGGCGGCCCGCTCGATGTTGCGGGCGATGCGGGCCACGAACTGGCGGCGCACCTCGCCGAGCACCCGGCCGAGCTCGGGGTCCTGGGTGGACGCCTCGGTCCACAGGGCGATCAGGTCGGCGTCGCGGTCGTAGAGGTCGGAGAGGCCGCCGAGCACCTCCATCAGGCTGGCCCGCACGTCGCCGTGCCGCCACGGCTGGCCGGCCAGCTCGACCAGGGTGGCGGCGTTCTCGTGGACGAGCGCGGCCAGCGCGTCGCGCTTGTTCTTGAAGTAGGCGTAGAAGGTGCCGTGGCCGACGCCGGCCCTGGCGACGATGTCCTCGACCCGCGTGCGGGCGTAGCCGAGGTCGGCGAAGGCCCGCCGGGCGGCGGCGAGCAGCCGGGCTCTGGTCTCCAACGCGCTTGGCACAGGGCAGAGGATAGAACCTTTCTCACATGCTCCTTATCGGGCATCACTACAATCGTCTCCGGAGCGAACCGGGGAAAGGAGCCGGCGGGTGGCGACGACGCGCCCCGACACGGGCGGCATGGACGACCTGGCCGCCGACTTCGACAAGATCCGCACCAACATCGAGCGGGTCATCGAGGGCAAGACCGAGGTGGTCCGCCTCGCCCTCATCGCCCTGCTGGCCGAGGGCCACCTGCTCATCGAGGACGTCCCCGGCGTCGGCAAGACGATGCTGGCCAAGGCGCTGGCCCGCTCGATCGACTGCTCGGTGCGCCGCATCCAGTTCACCCCCGACCTGCTGCCCTCGGACGTGACCGGGGTGAGCGTGTTCAACCAGGAGCGCGGCGACTTCGAGTTCAAGCCGGGGGCGATCTTCGCCAACATCGTCCTCGGCGACGAGATCAACCGCGCCTCGCCCAAGACCCAGGCCGCCCTGCTGGAGTCCATGGAGGAGCGCCAGGTCACCGTCGACGGCATCACCTACCAGCTCGGGGTGCCGTTCATGGTGATCGCCACCCAGAACCCGATCGAGCACGAGGGCACCTATCCCCTGCCCGAGGCGCAGCGCGACCGCTTCATGCTCGAGCTGGCCATCGGCTACCCCACCAGGCAGGCCGAGATCGAGATCCTGGAGACCCACGGCCGCACCTCGACGCTGCTGGCCGACCTGGAGCCGGTGGCCGACGCGCCCACCGTCGCCCAGATGATCGACAACTGCAAGACGGTCCACGTCGCCGACACGCTCAAGCGCTACATCGTCGACCTGGTCCGGGCCACCCGCGACCACGCCGACCTGGCCCTCGGCGGCAGCCCGCGGGCCGCCCTGTCGCTGCTGCGCGCCTCCAGGGCGGCGGCCGCCACGGCAGGCCGCGACTACGTCGTCCCCGACGACGTCAAGGAGCTGATCGTCCCCGTCCTCGCCCACCGGCTGATCACCGCGCCCGAGGCCCAGATGATCGGGCGCACCGCCGCCGACGTGCTCGCCGACATCGCCGAGTACGTCCCCATCCCCATCCGCGGCCGGGGTCAGCAGTAGCGATGCTGCGGGCGTTCACGCCCAGGGCGTTCGGGTTCGCCGCGGCCGCGGTCGCCATGTACCTGGCCGGCCGGCTCACCGGCGTGCCCGAGCTGTACATGCTGGCGGTCGCCGCGCTGGCCCTGCCGGCCGGCGCCCTGCTGGTGGTCACCTGGGGCAACTACCGGCTGGCGTCCAGCCGCTCGGTGCGGCCGGTGCGGACCTCGGTGGGCAACCGCATCGCCGTCTCCGTCCGGGTCGACAACCCGACCAGGCTGGAGACGGGCGTGCTGCTGCTGGAGGACCGCCTCCCCTACCAGCTCGGGCCGGGCGCCCGCTTCGTGGTGCCGGGCATCTCCGGCGGCGACCGCGAGCTCCTCCACTACGAGCTGCGCGCCTCGGCCAGGGGCCGCTACACCATCGGCCCGCTGGCGGTGCGCCTGGCCGACCCGTTCGGGCTGGCCCAGGTCACCTCCGAGCTGGCCGGCACCTCCGACGTGATCGTGCACCCCCGGGTGGAGGCGCTGTCGCCGCCGGGCCTCGGCGGCGAGCTGGCCAGCTCGGCCGCGACCAAGGTCCGCTACCTGTTCAGCCAGGGCGACGAGTTCTACACCACCCGCGAGTACCGCGACGGCGACGACCTCCGCAAGGTCCACTGGCGCTCGTCGGCCAAGCGGGGCCAGCTCATGATCCGCCAGGAGGAGCGGCCCTGGCAGGCCCGCGCGGTACTCGCCATCGACCTGCGCCGGGCCGCCCACCGCGGCCAGGGCGGCCGGGCCTCGTTCGAGCGGACCGTGTCGGCGGCGGCGTCGGTCGCGCTGCGGCTGGGCCGCTCCGGCTACGAGCTGGCGATGGTCACCGACGACGGACGGAGGGTCAGCCCCGCCGGCGCGGCCGACCAGGCCACCGCCGTGCTCGACTTCCTGGCCAGCGTCGAGCCGACCACCACCGCCTCGCTGGTGCCGATGGCCGAGCGGCTGGCCCGCGCGGCCGGCGAGGGGCTGCTGGTCGCCGTCGTGTCGGTGCCGTCCGCCGAGGAGGCGGCGGCGCTGGCGCGCTGCCGGCTCGGCTTCGGCGGCGCCCTCGGCCTGCTGGTCCGCGCCGACTCCTGGCTGGGGCTGGCGGCCCGTGAGGTCGCCGCCGCCGACGCCCAGGCCGCCGGCATCGCCACCCTGCTCGAACGGGCCGGCTGGCGGACCGCGATGCTGTCCCGCACCCAACCCCTGGACGACCCATGGCGACGACTGACCGCGCCGCTCGGGCGCACGACACTGACTACGCGCAGGCGCTAGCGCTCGCCGGCCTGCTGGCCGGCGCCTCGCTGTCGCTGAGCCGGCTGTACGCCGGCAACCAGTGGCTGCTGCCGACCTGGCTGACGATCGCCTGCGCGCTCGGGCTGGCCGCGCTGCTGCGGCGGCTGGGCGTCGGGCAGCTGCTGTCGCTGCTGGCCATGCTGGCCGGCTTCGTGGTGGTCGCCGGCATCCTGCTGTTCGCCGACACGGTCCTGCTGGTCGTCCCCACCAGGGAGACCTTCGTCGCCATGCTGGAGGCCACCGAGGTGGCGCTGCGGGAGGTCGGCGCGCAGGCCGCCCCGGTCGAGGTGACCCGCGAGTTCCTGCTGCTCACCTGCGCCGGTGCGTGGGCGGTGACGACCGCCGCCGACGGGCTGGCCTTCCGCGCCCGGCAGCCGCTGCTGACGCTGGTCCCGGCGCTCGGGCTGTTCGTCTTCCCGGCCGTGATCCGGCCCACCAGCCCGGCCTGGTACACCGCCTGGTTCCTGCTCGGCGCCGCCGGGCTGCTGCTGTTCGAGGGGCGGGCGCGGCTGGCCACCTGGGGACGCTGGGTGTCCAGCGCCAGCAGCCGGCCACAGGTCGGCTGGCGGCTGCCGATCACCAGGGCGGCGTCGACCGGGCGCTGGCTGGCGCTCGGCGCCTCGGTGCTGGCGCTGACCCTCCCGTCGCTGCTGCCCGGCTACGGCCAGCAGCCGATCATGGACTTCAAGGAGGGACCGGGCAGCGACGTCAGCGTGGCCATCAACCCGTTCGTGTCGCTGCAGACCCGGCTGCGCACCCCCGAGGAGGTCCCGCTCTTCAAGGTCTGGGCCGCCCAGCCCACGCGCTGGCGGCTGATCACCTACGAGCGCTTCGACGGCACCCGGTTCGTGCCCTCCCGGCCGCCGCACCGCAACCTCACCCCGTTCCAGGGCCAGACCACCGGCGAGGTGGACCCCGACATCCAGACCGGCCAGCTCACCCAGGAGTTCGAGATCGACGGGCTGGTCTCCTGGTGGCTGCCGGTGGCCACCGCCCCGGTGGCCGTGGACGCCGGCGGCCGGCGCGTGCTGGAGAGTCCCGGCTACCGCGGCATCACCGTCGGCCGGGGGGTCAGGAAGGGGTTCCGCTACTCGGCCGTCTCCCAGGTGCCCAACGTCCGTGCCGAGGACCTGGCCGGGCCCGCCACCAGCGAGTACAACCGCCCGGAGCTGCAGCCCTACCTGGACACCGAGAACGTCGACCGCGAGGTCCGCCTCCTGGCCGAGACGATCACCCAGGGCAGGGACACGCCGTTCGAGAAGGCCCTCGCCATCCAGGACTACCTGCGCGACCCCGACGTGTTCCGCTACAACCTCGAGGTGCCGAGCCTGGCCGCGGGCGGCAACCAGCTCCGGCGGTTCCTGCTGGACGTCCGCGAGGGCTACTGCGAGCAGTTCGCGATCGCCATGGCGATGCTGGCCCGCCAGGCGGGCATCCCGTCGCGGGTCGCGGTCGGGTTCACCCGGGGGACGCCAAAGGACGACTACTTCGAGGTGACCACCCACGACGCGCACGCCTGGCCGGAGCTGTGGTTCCCGCGGGCCGGCTGGGTGCCCTTCGAGCCGACCCCGCGCGCCGACGGCCAGGTCGACGTGCCGCTCTACACCACCGAGACCGGACGGGTCCCGGCGGACCCGTCGGCCGTCGGGGCCCCGCCCGCGCTGCCCGAGGACCAGACGGATACCACCACGCCGTCCCGCACGCTGGCGCCCGAGCCCCTCGGCAGCCAGCCCCTGGGCGGCGGCGGCGGGCAGCCGGGCCTGCTGGAGCGCCCGGCGGTGCTGGCGGGCGTCGCCGTGGTGCTGCTGCTGGTGCTGGTCCCGGCCGTCAAGTGGGGCCGCAACCTGCTGGCCAGGCGGCGGGCCGGGAAGCGGCCGCGCGACGCGGTCGCCGAGTCCTACACCGAGGTGACCAGCTGGGCGCGGGACGCCGGCATCGGCCGCCGCGCCGCCGAGACCCCGGCCGCCTACGCGCGCCGCCTGCGCACCGACTTCGCCGAGGACGCCACCCCGCTGGTGGAGCTGACCGGGCTGTACGAGCGCGCCGAGTACGCGGCCGCCGAGCCCGGCGGCGAGCAGGCCCATCTGGCCAGGCGGCTGGCGCGGGCGGCGCGGGCGCGGCTGGCGGGACGGCTCGGCTGGGGGGGGGGGGCGGCCGCCCCGCCCCGCCCCCCCCGCCCCTTTCCGCCCCCCCCCGGCCCT
>Ga0081538_10003016_pt1 | contig 16026 bp, 15 predicted proteins | sample TabmetS5T2R1_FD_71022 | JGI IMG/M metagenome (GOLD analysis project Ga0081538, IMG submission 71022) | Tabebuia heterophylla rhizosphere microbial communities from the University of Puerto Rico - S5T2R1 | ecosystem: Host-associated > Plants > Roots > Rhizosphere ... | reverse complement strand
CCTCTCCAGTGGTCATGACTTCCGTGGGCGTGATGACCACCGGGTGATCGACTTGGAGGACCGTTGAGATGTCGCAGCGCAGTGTGACCTCAGACCCCATTTCGACCGCGGAGCTCGCGCTCTCGCCGTCGCCCATCGCGGCATGCACATCTTCGATGGTCAGCAGGGCACCCTCGACGAATACTGGCAGAAGCACCTTGGCGCCAGGGCCAATGGCGATGTTACTCATGGCTCCCCCGAAGTGGCCCACGCTATTGCAGGATTTGGGCTCATCGGCCGGCGCGACACCCATGCGGCCGATCATCGGAGCATAGGGAAGGACGATGTTGTCGTTGAACCAGACGCGGTCCCCATCGATTTGCACTTTGCGCCGGCGCCATTCATTGACGCGACTCTTCAACATCGCACGCCCGGGCGTCGCCACGATCCAACCATAGCCCTGGCTCGGGGTGATGTCGAGCACCTCGACCGATAGCGTATCCCCTGGCTCTGCGCCCCCAACGTAGACCGGGCCTGTCATGGACAACAAGAGATCTAACGGCGCGTCATCTGGACTGGTGTAGCCCTGGAAGCGATCGTTGGTCTCCATTACAAAGGTTTCTCCCATACCGACGCGGATCGCCGGGGGGTTTTCAGCACTGTAGGCGCTGACGCGCTGGCTCTGACTGACCCGTTGCATAGCGGTTCTCCCGAGTAGTTGTTGGGTTGCCCACGGTAGATTAGCGTCCGCAGCATACCGTGTTTGGCATACTATCGCAAGCGCAAGGAAAATGAGCGCCGGTTGCAAGTACGGAACTTTCCGTCTATCTCTGCCTTCTGCTATGATTAGGACTAAGAGCTCGATAGCACAGGCGAGCGGGCTCGTTGGCCCAAACCGATCTCAGAAAGGATGGCAATAGCGGCTGTCGATGGCATGCGAGAGGACACCCACGATGATCGATCTCTACAGCGATACGATGACGAAGCCGACCCCGGCGATGCGACGATGCATGGCGGAGGCCGAGGTAGGCGACGAGCAAAAGGGGGAAGATCCCACGGTCAATCGGCTTCAAGAAATGGTGGCCGAGCTGCTGGGGAAGGACGCGGCGGTCTACCTCCCGTCGGGGACCATGTGCAATGAGATCAGCTTTGCGGTATGGGGGCGTACAGGGGATGAAATGATCATCCATCGGGATTCCCATCCGGCGCATTTCGAGGTTGGTGGACCAGCCTACCTGGCGCGTATCATGTTGTATCCTCTCGACGGCCCCCGCGGCATGTTTACGGCAGAGCAAGTGGAGCAAGCCATTCGTCCGGATAGCCCACATTATCCGCGCAGCCGCATCGTCGAGGTCGAAAACACCCACAATATGGGAGGCGGTTCGATCTGGCCCTTGGCGCAACTACAAGCCGTCTGTGCTATGGCGCATCGCTACGGGCTGATGACCCACCTCGACGGCGCGCGCCTGCTCAACGCGGTGGTCGCCACCGGCATCCCGGCCAAAACCTATGCAGAGCCTTTTGATTCCGCCTGGATCGATCTGTCCAAGGGGCTTGGCTGCCCGGTGGGGGCGGTGCTGGCCGGCTCAGGTGAGTTCATTAAAGATGCCCGCCGCCTCAAACACCTCTTCGGTGGGGCCATGCGTCAGGCAGGCATCATCGCCGCCGCCGGGGTATATGCCCTGGAGCATCATGTGTCCCGCCTGGCCGAGGATCACGAGCATGCCAAGATGTTGGCGCAGGCGCTGGCGGAATTGCCCGGGGTGAGTCTCAACCCGACGGACGTCGAAACCAACATCGTCATCTTCGATGTGCAAGCCACCGGGCACCCCGCCCAGGAAATCAGCGAACGTCTGGAGAAGGAAGGCGTACGAGTCAGCCTCATGGGGCGTACCAAGCTGCGTGCGGTCACGCATCTGGATGTGTCACGCCAGGACATCGAGCGCGCCATCGCCGTGTGCCGACGCGTGCTGTGAGCGCTTTTTTCCTAGACACCCCTGGGCTTCTATGTTATTCCATTCACATGAGCTGTACCGATTACATGATCTATGCCGTCCACGTCATCGATGCCCTCCTGGAGGCGTTGCGGTGAGCGACCGTCTGTCCCGTATTCCCGGGGCCCGGATTGGGGTATGCTACCTGCTGACCAGTCTGGGATTCTGGGTTTTTTTTAATACGGGCATACTCATCTGGCATCAGCATTTCGAGATCTTCTATTTCCGGGAGCCCTATATTCTGGCGCTGACGCATCTCGCCGCCCTCGGATGGCTCACCACCGGGCTCATGGGCGTCATGTATGTCACGCTGCCGGCGACTCTGGGGGTGCGCCCGAACAGCCTGCGCATGGCGCATGTGCAATACTGGTTGCAGGTGGTGGGCATCGCCGGTTTAGCACTGACCATGAGCCTTGTGCCGCAGGCCCGGGGTCGGATAGTCTTCGGGCTGCTGACCCTGGGAGCGTTGGTGATCTTCGTCCATAACATGGCGGCGACGGTGGGACGCGGCAAAACATGGCATCTGCCGGAAGCTCATTTCGTGATGGCGGTGTTCTATCTGGCGATCACCGGGCTCATCGGCATGAGCTACGTGTTTTACCTCAACAGTGGATATGTCCCGCAAACCATGGTATCCCTGAAAGTGCATGCCCATTTCGCCGGGCTGGGCTGGCTGGCCCTCACACTGATGGGATTGACCTATAAGCTGCTACCGCTGGAGTTGGGGGTGGAGAACGTCCCCCAGCGCTGGAGTCTCGCCGCCAGTGTGCTGATCAATGTGGTATTCTGGGGGGTCTTCTTCAGCTATGCCTACGATTGGCCAGCGCTGCGTGCCGCATCAGCAGTTTTGGGGCTGGCTGGTGTGGTGTGCCATGCCCTGCAGGTGTGGACGATCGCGCGATTTTCTGACGCTCCTGCTCTTTCCCAAAGCGGTTTTTTCGCCAATATTTGGGCCCACGTCATCCCCTCTCCCCCGATGGGCGAGGCTGCAAGTGGGGATGAGAGGCGCCCGGGTAGCCTGCCGTATACTCAAGCGTCCTGCCTTTTCGGCGTCGCGGCGACCCTGCTCGCCAGCTTGCTGACGATGGGAGCCGTTGGCGACAACTTCTCCGTCGAATATGCCTATAGCTATGCAGCAGGCGCCGGATGGTTTGGGCTGTATGTCACGGGTCAGACGGTGTGGCTTCTTGCAGTGCTGCACGATGATGCGTACGAGCACGCGCCTGAGCGCGCGTGGATGCATCTGGAATTCCCAGGACAACTGGCGGGTACACTGCTGGTGACCATCGGGTTGTTGGCGGGAATGGCATTGATCGTAGCGCTGGGCGCTGCGGTGAATCTGGCTGCTTCCGTATTGGTGACGGCTCGCAGCCTGCGTTTGTGCTGGGCACAGCCTGCCATGGTGGAGAGATAACGATGGAAGGACGCGAAACAAGACCACTGATCGCCGTTACCATGGGAGATCCGGCCGGCATCGGCGCCGAGGTGAGCCTGAAGGCGTTGCTCGAGCCGGGGATCTATGACATGTGCCGGCCGCTGATAGTGGGCGCGCTCGGGGTACTCGAACGGATGCGGGATGTCTTGCAGAGTGATCAGCACCTCCATGCGGTGAGCAAGCCTGCGGCGGGACGGTTTACGCCAGGCACGGTGGATGTGCTCGACCTGTCGGCCGAACATCCCGGCCCATTTCCGCTGGGTGTGGCGGCGAAAGACAATGGTGCCGCTGCCGTCGCCTATGTCGAGAAGGCCATTGCACTGGCCATGGCGGGTGAAGTGGATGCCATCGCCACAGCCCCTCTGAATAAAGAAGCTATGCGAGCCGCCGGATTCCCTTACGATGGCCACACCGAGCTCTTGGCTGTCAAAACCGGCACGAAAGTCTACACCATGATGCTGGCCTCCGGCGATTTCCGAGTGTTCCATGTCAGCACCCACGTCTCGCTGCGTGGCGCCATCGAGCGTGCCAAGAAGGCGCGCGTGCTCCAAGTGATCGAGCTGGCCCATCGCGAAATCCAGCGCATGGGTGTGACCGAGCCACGCCTGGCGGTGGCGGGGCTCAATCCCCACGCCGGCGAGCATGGCCTGTTCGGCGATGAAGAAATTCATGAGATCGGCCCGGCGGTGGAAGAGGCTCAATCACGCGGCTGGAACGTCAGCGGCCCCATCTCTCCCGATACGGTCTTCGCCCGCGCCAAACGCGGCGACTTCGACGGGGTGGTGGCCATGTACCATGACCAAGGGCACATCCCGTTCAAGATGACCGAGTTCGAACTGGGGGTGAACGTCACGGTCGGCCTGCCCATCATCCGCACCTCAGTCGACCACGGCACGGCCTACGACATCGCCGGCAAGGGGGTGGCTGACCCCAAGAACATGGTTCAGGCCATCGCGCTGGCGGCTGATATGGCTACCCGCAGGAGGCTGGCGGTCCAACCCTCTGCCGCGACATAGGTAGCTTTCCCCCCTGGTGGGGGGAGGATGGATCGGCGGGGGGACTGCCCGGAAGCGACATCGCGGAGGGGTGGAAGGATGGGGGCAACCGCGTAAGGAGGTAAAAATGTACCCCAATATGTATCGCATCCGGCAGACGTTCGAAGGGCCAGCGGTGGTCGATATCCCGGTAGCGGTGCAGGCCGAGCTGGCACGCGTCGACGTGGCATCGGTGATCAAGCCCGGGCAGACGGTAGCCCTGACGGTCGGCAGCCGGGGTGTGGCGAACATTGCGACGATCGTCAAAGCGACGGCAGATTATCTGAAGACGGTCGGCGCCAAGCCCTTTGTCATTCCCGCTATGGGCAGCCATGGCGGCGGCACGGCCGACGGACAGCTGGATGTCTTGCGCCACTACGGCATTACCGAGGACAGCATGGGGGTGCCTCTCCGCGCCAGCATGGAAGTCGTGCAGGTCGGCGAAACACCCGACGGCCTCCCGGTGTGGCTCGACAAGTATGCCTCCGAGGCGGATCACATCGGCGTCATCAACCGCGTGAAGCCGCACACCGACTTCAGCGGCGCCATCGAGAGCGGCCTCTTCAAGATGATGACCATCGGCCTCGGCAAATATCACGGCGCCCAGCACTACCATCGGGCCAACGTGCAATATGGCTACGAGCACGTCATCCGTACGGTGGGCCGCACGGTGTTGAAGCATGCGCGCATTGCCTTTGGGCTCGGCATCATCGAAAACGGCTACGATCAGACGGCGGTCATCCGGGCCGTCCGCGCGCCCCAGTTTGAGGAAACAGAGCTGGAGCTGCAAGCGCTGTCGAAACGGTTGGCGGCACGCCTGCCGTTTGACTTCATCCATCTGCTCATCGTCGAGGAGATGGGGAAGAATATCAGCGGCACCGGGATGGATACTAAGGTGATTGGCCGCATCATGAACATCATCGAACCTCCCCCCACCCACCCACGCATCCTCCGTATCTATGTGCGTGACCTCCATGATGACTCCTATGGCAACGCCATGGGCGTGGGCCTGGCCGACTTTGTGTCGCGACGACTGGTGAACAAGATCGATCCGACGGCCACCTACATCAACGGTCTCACCGGCCTCTCACCTGAGAGTGCTCGCATTCCAGTGACCTTTGACACCGACCGCGAGGCGGTGGAGGCGGCGCTGGGCACCATCGGTTTGGTGAAGCCGGAAGAGGCCCGCATCGTGCGCATTCAGAACACACTGCTGCTGGAAGAGCTAGATGTGTCAGAAGCGCTCTTGCCAGAGGTGAACCAACGCGACAGGCTGGAGATTCTGTGGGGGCCTAAGACGCTGGTGTTCGACAGCAACGGCGGGCTGCCCACTTTTATGTAGAGGACCCGACCCCCGGCCCTGTCTCGGTGCAAGTGGGCGCGGGCAAGGGAGGGATGAGCGAGTATGTCCACTTGGAAACGATCCATCATTGTCACACCGTGGCGCGCCGGGGAGCACGATGAGACCCCTGATTTCCAAGTCGAAGCCTTCAAAGAGCGCATTTCCCGTTTCTTCGAAGGCCTGGCCAAGGGAGCCCTTGCCGCTGTACTCTACGGTTCAGGCTCCTTGGTGCTCTCTGGGGTGCTGTTCTACTTCTCCTGGAAACTCGGGATTGCGGCGCTGTTTGTGCTGGGGGGTCTCTTGCCCCTGGCGGGCAGCGGCTATCTGCTCTGGCGCTTGATGCGGCGGGGGCGTCCGCCGTGGCTGTGGCGTGGGCGATGGCGCCAGGTGGCGATCCTCAGGCTGGCACGGCGCCTGGGAGGGCGCTTGACGGTGGCTGACGTGGCGCTCGGCACAGGACTCACCTTGGGAGAGGCGAAGGCCGCGTTGAACGAATTGGCGCGCAAAGGGTACGTGGGTCTGGAGGTGTCGCCCTCGGGCATCGTGGTGTATCACTGCTTTACGCTGGCCGATGTGAATGACAACCGACGCGCCGCACGGCTGTCGTCGTAGCCCGTCAAGAGAGTCGCGAGACCGCAACCACAGATGCCCACAGATAGACACGGATACCGTGGGTGTATCTGTAGGCACCTGTGGTTGCACGTTGAGGCATGACCGGAGAAGGCATCTATGGACTTAGGGTTAACCGGAAAAGTGGCTCTAGTCACTGGTGGCAGCCGCGGCATTGGCCGCGCTATCGCGGAAGCGTTCGCCCAGGAAGGGACACATGTCAGCATCTGCGGCCGGACGCCGGCCGACCTCTCTAAGGCTACGGATGCCATCAAGGCGAAAGGAGTGGAGGCCCTGGCCGTCGAGGCCGATCTTACCGGCTCCGGTGACGCGGAGAAGGTTTTGCAGGCCACGCTTGACAGATTTGGTCAGCTTGATATCCTGGTGAATAACGTCGGCGGGGCGCGGGGGGACTCCACGTGGGCTGCCAGTGATGGTGATTGGGATGATGTCCTGCAGCTCAATTTCCTATCAGCCGTGCGGCTGAGCCGGCTGGCCATCCCACAGATGAAACGTCAGGGGGGTGGACGCATCATCCATATCGCCTCGATCTATGGACGAGAGTGGGGTGGCCCCACGACCTATAACGCCTCGAAGGCCGCGATGATCAGCTTCTCAAAAACGCTCGCCCGCCAGCTGGCCAAAGATCATATCCTGGTGAACACGGTGGCGCCCGGATCGATCTTGTTCCCAGGGGGAGTATGGGAGCGCCGCCAGCAGCAGGCTCCGGAGCAGATCGCGCGCTTTCTGGAGACAGATTTTCCCTTCGGCCGCTTTGGGCGTCCTGAAGAAGTGGCGCCGATCGTGGTCTTTTTGGCCTCTGCGCAAGCGTCGCTGATCACAGGGGCCTGCATTAATGTTGACGGCGGCCAGTCGCGGTCGTTGTTCTAAGCACATTATCGACGTGAACCGGCCACCGGTGGCGGCCCAGGCGGCTGGGACAGGTGGCGTGGAGGAGATCATGAGACGCTTTCGCTACTGGCAGTGGGATGGTTCACAAGATCCCTTTCGTATCGGGGTGGACGATGCCATGGATGCGCTGGCCGATGCGCTCTTACGCTCAGGCGATCTGGACTGGGCGTGGCAACAACTCCTCCGCCGCGGCTTCACATCGGAAGACGGTTACCGCTCCCTACGCGGATTGGATGACATGCTACGCGAGGTTGAGCGGAAGAAGAAAGAACTCTTGAATAAATATTCGCCCGATTCCTTCAAGCTCGATCAAGAACAACTTCAACGTCTTATGCAGCAAGCCCAGGCCTACATGGAACGCCTGCAGCAGTTCATGGAACAGCTGATGCAGCGCTTTCCACAGCATTCGGAACAAATGGGCGAGCGCATGGAGGAGCTCTATCAAAAGTACCAGCAACTTAAAGAACGTCTGCGCGACCGCCTTAGCAAGCGTGGCAAAGGCGAACGCTCCCGCTCCCAGCGTTCCGAAAGCGATGCGTACCAGCAGCTCAGCCGTATGCTCGAGCAGATGAACCGCCTTCTCTCCGACCCGAATTTTCTGGAAAACTTCCTGCGAAACCTCGACGCCTCCGCCGCCGACCTCAACAGCCTCATGCAAAATCTCGACCAGCTCACCGATGAGCAGCTCGATCAGCTCATGAGTATGCTCGAGGCCATGGAGCAATTGGAGGAGTTGCTCAACAAGTTCGCCTTCCGCGGCCAGGAGATGATGGGGATGCAGCAAGGCCAGCAGCTTCTCCGCCAGATGCAGCAGATGGAGGATCTGCTCAAATTCGCGCGCTGGGGCTATGGCGACCCCGCCGACATGGACCTGGAGGCACTTCGCGAGGTTCTTGGGCAGGAAGCCTACCAGGACATGGCCGAGCTGCAACGCCTGCGCCAGATGTTGGAGGAGGCGGGTTTGCTGCGTCAGACGGGCAGTGGCATGCAGCTCACACCGGCTGGTCAACGGAAAATCGGCGCCAAAGCCTTGCGTGACATCTTCAAGGAAATGAAGAAAAGCCTGTTCGGCAACCACCAGGCGATCTTGCGCGGGGCCTCAGGCGATCGCATGGACGAGACGAAAACCTATGAGTTCGGCGACCCCTTCCACCTGGATATCGGGCAGACGCTGAAAAACGCCGTCATCCGGCAGTACAACGGGGTTCCGGTCGAGATCGAGCCGGTCGATTTCGAGGTTTACCGTACGGAACTCCTGACCCGTTCCTCCACGGTCATTATGGTAGACCTCTCCCATAGCATGGAGCTCTACGACTACAACCGCTTCACTGCGGCCAAGAAAGTCGCCCTGGCCCTGGAAAGCCTGATTCGCACCCAGTTCCCGCGTGACAAGCTGTACATCGTGGGCTTCGGGGACTATGCCCGAGAGGTCAAGCTCGGCGATTTGCCCTATCTCACCGTCGGCCCCGAGCACACCAACACCCAGGAGGGGCTCGAACTCTCCCGCAAGTTGCTGTCGCGGGAGGGCGGTACAAACAAGCAAATCATCATGATCACAGACGGCCGCCCGACGGCGGCGCGCATCAATGGTCGGCTGTTCATTCATACGTGGGGTCTGCATCCCGCCATCTTGGAGGAGACGTATCTGGCGGCGGAGCGCTGCCGGCGCAGCCAGATCACCATCAACACCTTCATGCTGGCGGATGATTACTACCTGATTCACTTCGTCAAGGAGATGACGCGTATTTGTCGGGGCCGGGCATTTTACACCACCCCCAGCCGCTTGGGCGAGTATATCCTGGTGGATTACATTAATCGGAAACGGAAGCGCATCGCTTAGCGGCGCGACATCTGCATGGCTGGTGCTCATGTCTACGGTTTGGTGAGCTCTCTTCGGGCCAATGGTGGGATGAACTATGCGCCGCTGGGTTTTCGCCTTATGTCAGCTTGACGCGCTGGCCAATGGTGGGTTCGGTGCCGGCCAGCAGGCGCTCGATGTTCTCGCGGTGGCGATACCAGATCAGCGCCGCGGCCATGAGGGCATAGAGCGCATAGGAGGCGGGGGCTCCCCACAGCAGCGCAGCAATGGGTAAGGATGCTGCAGCAGCCAGAGAACCAAGAGAGACCTGACGTCGGAAGGCCACACACGCGGCGAACACGACGAAGGCGATCAGCAGAGGTCCGGGCAGCAGGGGCATGAACACGCCGAGGGTAGTGGCCACGCCCTTACCGCCTTGGAATCCAGCGAACAGCGGATACATATGGCCGACCACAGCGGCCAGCGCGACAGAACCGATGGCCCAGGGGGAGGTCAACCAGGCCTGCGCCAAGAGGACCGGAATCAACCCCTTCGCCAGGTCGCCCAGCAGCGTCAGCGCTGCCGCACCCTTGCCCACAGCTCGTAGGACATTCGTCATGCCGATGTTGCCGCTGCCGTGCTGGCGGATATCAACGCCCTTCTGCCAACGAGCCACCAGCAACCCGGTGGGGATCGAGCCCAAGCCATAGCCGACCGCGATGAGCAGAATGCTTACCATCGATACTGCAATCTCCGGCGGCACTGCAGGTAATACTCAACCCCCGAGACCACGCTCAAGACCAGGCTAAGGGTCAACAGCCCCATGCCTATCGTGGAAAAGCTCAGCGGCCATGTCTCGTGGTTGAGGATCAGGAGCAGGATTGCGGCAATTTGCAGGACGGTCTTCGCCTTCGCCATCGGGCTGGCATGGATGATGACCTGTTCTGCCGCGGCGATCTCGCGCAGACCTGACACCGCGAACTCACGGATCAGCATAACCGCCGCCATCCAGGCCGGGACCCGCCCCAAGCCTACGAGTGGAATCAATCCCGCCGCCAGCAAGATTTTATCGGCAATCGGGTCGAGCAGCTTCCCCAGCGTCGTCACCTGCTGGGTGGAGCGCGCTAGGTGGCCATCCAGCCAATCCGTCAACGCGGCGGCACCGAAGATCAACGCCGCCATCAGCGCATTCACGCGTGATGGGGCGATTAAGAACGCCAGCAGAAACGGCACCAAGAGAATACGCAGCAGGGTGATCTTGGTCGGCAGGTTGATTTTATACGCTTCGGGAGGCGCGTTCTCTACTTTTTCACGTCCCATTGGCTCAATTGTTCCTGTGACAGGGGCACATTACTGAACAGAATGGTCCCCGAGGGTAGAATGTAACGATGGATCTGCGTACCTCGGGCTTGCTCAAATAACGTCAGCACCTTGTTAACGTACGACTCTAGCATGGGGGGAACACCGCCATGCTTCCGCACCAGACCTTCTCCCCCATTATAAGCGGCGATGGCCAGGGGGAGTTGGTTGTCGAACAGCCGGAGAAGATCGCTCAGGTAACGAACCCCTCCCTCAATGTTTTGTTGAGGATTGAAGGGGTCATACACCCGGTAATGCTGCGTGATGAGCGGCATCAGCTGCATGAGCCCCTGAGCGCCTTTGGAGGACACAGCCGTGGGATCGAAATCGGATTCGACCGCCATGATGGCATTGACTAGGCTGGGACTCAGCCCATGCCGGTACGCTAACTGCTCCACCTGCGTATGGTAAGGATGGGCCTGCATGTGCGCTACCCGATTCGGCCGTTTCGTTCCCGCTGCGCTCCGCGGCGCACCGCGCTCGCCAGCGCTGGAAGGGATGTTGGTGAACCAGATGACACCATCAGCATCGACGTGCCGAAGGATTTTACCCCAGGCCTCGGGCAGGTCGAGCATTACAACCCCGCACAGGACCATCACAACCAGCCCTAGACCGGCGTATGTGCCGAGAGGGGGTGCGCTCAATTCAAATAATCCTTGAGGGCTTTGGTTTTCGCCTTGGCCCGCAAGAGGTCCTTGGCCCGTTTCTCGATCTGCCGCACACGCTCGCGACTCAGCCCAAGCATCTTGCCAATCTCTTCCAAGGTCTTGGGTTCATCGTCGAAGCCAAAGCGCAAGCGGAGGATCTGCTGCTCACGCGGGGGGATCTGACTGAGAAGCTCGTTGATCTCCTCAGTGAGGGTCGACTTGATGTACGTCTCTTCAACGGAGGGCAGCGTCTTGGATTGCAAAAGGTCGAGATGACTCACCTCCCCGTCGTTGCTGATGGGGGCATCGAGGGAGAGGTAACTGCGGTAGACCCGGAGGATGGTCTCTACCTCTTCGGGGGGCAAGTCCAGTTCTTTACCGATCTCGGCGCTGGAGGGTTCGATGCCGGTGCGATGGATGTATTGGCGGTAGCTCTCGGCGATCTTATGGAGAGTACCCATCTGCTTGAGTGGGAGACGCACCGTCCCACCTTGCTCCGCCAGAGCATGCATGATCGCTTGCCTGATCCACCACACCGCATAGGTGATGAACTTGACACCCCGCGTCGGATCGAAGCGTTTAGCCGCCTGGATGAGGCCGATGTTCCCCTCATTGATGAGGTCGGCTAGGGAGAGACCGCAGCCGATGTACTTCCGCGCCACACTGACGACGTAGCGCAAATTACTGCGGATGAGCTTATCGAGCGCCTCTTGATCCCCAGCCTGGGCACGGGTCGCCAGCTCCACCTCTTCCTCACGCGTGAGCAAAGAGATCTTTTCGATCTTCTTGAGATAGGCTTGCAGGGAATCCCCTGTCACGGAGTAGCGGTCGCTGCCATTCTTTGCCACAGGCTGATCCCTTCCCGGTTATGACACGCAGCGTAGCTCATCGCAACGATGCCAGCCGCGCTTTGGCTTGATTGGCGTAGCGGCTTTGCGGGTAACGTTGGACTAACTCGTCGAAGACACTGGTAGCTTCTTGGGGATTATTGCTCCGCGCGTAAGCATTGCCCAAGAGAAAGAGCACTTCGTCGGCAAAGCTGACCTCGGGGTAGGCTTTCAGCAGGCCTTCGAAACGCCCGATGACTGCCGGATAGGCCGCCTGTCCGTAGTAAAAGCGACCTACATAGAGTTCGTACGCCGCCAGCCGCTCACGGCTTGCCGCCAGCTTTTCCTTGGCTTGATCGATATAAGTGCTGCGCGGGTACGCTTGTATCAAGCGCTGGAATTCTTGCACGGCCTCATGCGTCGTGCTCTGGTCGCGATCGATGGTCTTCATGCGCTCAAAGGAACACATCGCGCTCTTGAATTGTGCCTTCGCGGCCTCGGGATGTGCTGGAAAGAGCTCTAGGAACCGACGATACTGGAACTTGGCTTCCTCATAGCGCTCGTCCCCATACATGGCATCGGCGAGGCTGATCAGGGCCTCCGGACGTCGTCGATCCTGCGGGTGTTGCTCGAGAAACTTGCTAAAGGCCTCCTCGGCCCTGGTATATTTGCCGCGCGCCAGCTCGCGCTGGCCAAGTTCAAGCCATTCATCAGCACTGCGACGGACAGCTCCCGAGCTGGCACACCCGCCCACAAGCATGGCCGCCACCACTAAGTAGCCAACTGCCCACGCCCATGACTTTTCGGCCATGGAGTGATGGAGGAATTTGCAGAGCGGTCCGGATCGATCCCTGAGCATTGGCCGTCCGTTTGGATAAAATGTAGAATTGGCGCGGCTTCCCCAGAACTTATACGAGATACGCCTGGGTATCATAAAAAGGTCTAGGAGGCTTGTCAAGCGAAAAGGCGGGGGACATGCGTCATAGCCATGGAAAAGACTGGCATCGTGAACCGGTCCACATCAACCGAGCTTAAGACCGGCAGAGGCGAGTATGACAGCCGATTATCGCTCCCGCTTGTGTTGTGATGGCGATGTCGGTATAATGGCAAACAAGGGAAATTTGGGCCACCAAAATTTAGTTTTTACGAAGGAGGGGGCATGGCCACATCACAGTCGAAGATCCCGCAGGTCATAGAAGATTATCTGGTGGCGATCTATGTGCTCGAGCGGGAAGGCCTGACGGTTATCAGCGCCAGGGTGGCGGAACATGTTGGGGTGTCGCCAGTGACGATGCACGAAATGGTCCGGCGGCTCACGCAGGGTGGCTACGTGACCATCGATCGCAAAAAGCACTTGCGCTTGACCCCCGAAGGACGGCAGCTGGCCGAGAGCGTCTACCGGCGCCATACCTTAGCGGAGCGCTTGATGACCGACGTCTTGGGGCTTGACTGGGCGCAGGCGCATCGCGAAGCGCATCGCTTTGAGCATGTGATCACTCCGCTCATTGAAGAGCGTCTGGCGGAACTCCTCAAATATCCGCAGACCTGCCCGCATGGCAACCCGATTCCCGGCTTCCGCGTCCCCTTAGTCGAGGCAAGCGTGCCCCTGTCCACCGTGGCGGAAGGCACCACCATCGAGGTCGCTCGGATCAGCGAGGAAGCTGAGCGCGACATGCAACTGCTGGGCTACCTGGATACCCATGGCGTCAAACCTGGCATCTGCCTACTGGTGGCGCAAGTGGCCCCGTGGCTTGGCACGATTATGCTGCGACGCGAGGATGACGAATTCCCTATCGGTTTGCAGGTTGCCACGAAAATCTATGTCCGCCCACTTTAAGCTCATCCGCAACACTCACGTCGGTTGATCTCATCTCACATGCAACCCGATCATTCGCGGCCAGGTATCGCTGGTCGTGAAGGGGGCTCTCCGCCGTCGATGACGGGGGAAGAGAGGATGGAGCAGAACGATGCCCGGCACACGTATGGCGTACAACCTGCCCGCCAGCAGGCGCTATTAGCAAGGTGCCAAAGGTATCGCCACTGGAGGATTCCACCCGCGAATACCCTGCCAGGCGAACTTCAGATCGGTCGAGCGGCGGCAGTAAGCCATCTGCTTCTGCACATCCTTGATCACAATCCCTAGCAACAGGTCAGGTTCAAGCACTCTACCATCCGCTTTGAAGATCCCTTTGTGGCCGATCTTCGCAATGAGATGGCCGATTTCTCGTGCCCGCATGTGTCGGTTATACGCATCGAATTTTCCCCCTGGCTGCATTGAAAGAAATCCGTCCGTCAATCCGATCTGCACCAACTCATCGATGAGCGTTCGTAGAACGTCGAAGAGGTGGTCCGGGGCGTCTTTATGCTGCGGATCCACCTCGAGCGCTTGCAGTAGACACTCAACGGCCTGCGCAAGCTCGCCCTTGCGCAAATACAGAAATCCCAGGTTGCTGTACCCTGTGGCGTGCTGTGGATCCACCTCCAGTCCGCGTCGCAGCTCCGCGATGGCATCGTCGAGTCGCCCCTCCCTGAACAACCGCACCGCGATGTCATTGGCTTGAACGGCCGTGACATGCGCCTGCATCATCGCAAACCACTTGGGAGCATCGTCCAGCCTCGTTTCGGAATGGCTGCACACAGAGCAGGGGCCCCCGACGAGCACGTTCAAATTCACCCGGCCGGCAAGGCACGCATGGCCGGATGAGCCACACGCGGGCAGCGGCGACGCGGACTGCCCAGGCCTTGCCGGACGGGATACGCAGGCTATCGCAGGCCGCTGGTCATGCGGGAGGTGTCACACACGGGATTCGGGTTAAGCGATGTCGACTCACGCCACTTCTCCGAAAGAGACGGAACCAACGCTTGCCGGCTGGCGACCATTCGGTTGGCCGGCTGGGATGTTCGATAACTTCGCCGCCATGTGCTCGACCGGCACCCGAAGCAGTTCGGGTCAAACGTCATGCAGACCGCCACCTGTAGCCAGACCAGTGCACATCAGTGTTTTGCACGCTACTGGCGCATGGGCGCAACCACACCGCTTGCGTCCGAATGGCCAGAGGCATCTGATCAATCACTCTGCGTCGCGCACGACAACTGAGCCGAACATACGGCAGAGCGCAGTTGGTCTGCGTGCGGATGTGCATCTCTAGCGTAGATGACGAAGGTAACTGACGAATGGTGGCTGGCTGCCTGAAGCAGGATAGGGCTTCGCGGTGGCTGGCTTGGTTGATGGCACCCGACGGCGGCTTTGGCCGAAGCCGCCCATCGACATTGATACACGTAACACACTGCCTACATCATCAAATATTCATTTACCCTAATTAATGAAGTTTGCCAAACCGAAAATTCATCACTCTGATGGGCAACCGGATACTCTCTCTTACCAATAGCGCCAGTATGGGCCCCAGAATGCATAGGGGTAAGGCCCCATCGTCCGGGGGTAAAAATATGGATCACCATACCACCAAGGGTACACGGCATAGGGGCGGAGTTCGGCACTGGCCGTGGGGAAGAGGTGCGTTTCCTCACAGGAGACCAAGGGATAGAGATAGTCCACCTCGCCCACTTTGCCGGTGTATGTACCCAAGACTTGCCCAGCAACGGTGATGCGTCGCCGTTGGGCGTAGACAGCCGGATCGAGATATTCTTCGCAGAAGGCCATGAAGCGCCCGCCAGTGGTGTCGGTCAATTTGGGCGTTTCCGACTCGTTCAAGGGCCGCTGCAGGATCTCGATGCGCGTGCCTTCGCGCAGGTTGGTGGTCTGTAAGATCTCTCCGCCCAGAATGACCGTGCGGCCCTGAAAGGCTTCCGGATTTGTCCGCAGTTGGGCGAAGGACACCGGGGGTTGGGCTTGTTGGCGCAAGGTTTCGGAAATGACATGTGTACATCCCATGCCGGCAAGCGCCAGCCAGCCGATGAGTATCCAAAGGTGGCCACGCTTCGCTTGTGCGTACATCCACCCCTCCTTTCTCATCTCAGCACACCGTGCCTCCGTCTCGCCTACCACACCTCCCCGGCCGGCGAAGCGGCCAGCGTCACCGTATACAATGGCAAGGCACCTCATTGTCAATATACCGCTACGCAAGGCATC
>Ga0081538_10003015_pt1 | contig 16027 bp, 18 predicted proteins | sample TabmetS5T2R1_FD_71022 | JGI IMG/M metagenome (GOLD analysis project Ga0081538, IMG submission 71022) | Tabebuia heterophylla rhizosphere microbial communities from the University of Puerto Rico - S5T2R1 | ecosystem: Host-associated > Plants > Roots > Rhizosphere ... | reverse complement strand
GAAGACCACGTCCTCCTGGGTCACGTCGGCGCGCAGCCGGCCGGCCCGCTGCGCGCGGACGACGAGCTCCTCCACCAGCCGGTACAGCCGCCGCTTGGCCGCCTCCACCACGGTGGCGCGGGGCAGCCGCATCGACATGATGTCGTTCAGCCCCCGGTCGCTGGCCTGGAGCTGGCAGGTCCGCTCCAGGTAGCGGGCGAAGCCCTCCCAGGGGTCGTCCACGGCCAGCGCCTGCTCGGCGGCGTCCACGTGCTCCTGGACCGCCGGGGCCAGTACCGCGTCCAGCAGCTCCACGCGGGAGGGGAAGCGGCGGTACAGGGTGGCGATGCCGACCCCGGCGCGCCGCGCGACCTCCTCCAGCGGGGCCTCCAGGCCCTGCTCGGGGAACACCTGCCGGGCCGCCGCGAGGATGGCGTCGCGGTTGCGCTGGGCGTCGCTGCGCAGCCGCCTGGCGGGCGTGGTCGTCATCGCCGCCCAGTGTAGCCGGGGAATATGGAGGCCCACCTCCGGATTCTGTAGGGTGACAGACCGGAGGATCGCCTCCGTTTCCTGGAGAGGAGCCGCCATGAACGTCGCCGTCTGGGTCCTGCAGGTGCTGCTGGCCCTCGCCTTCCTGGTGGCCGGGGTGGTGAAATCCACCCAGCCACGCCAGAAGCTGGCCACCAACATGGGCTGGGTGGAGGACTTCTCCGACAACACCGTGAGGACGATCGGCGTGCTGGAGCTGCTGGCCGGGATCGGGCTGCTGCTGCCCGCGGTCACCGGCGTCGCCGCCGCGCTGGCGCCGCTGGCCGCGGTCGGCCTGGCGCTGCTGATGCTGCTGGCGGCGCGCACCCACCGGCGCCGTGGCGAGACCCAGATGATCGCGGTCAACGCCGTGCTGCTGCTGGTCGCCGTCGTGGTCGCCTGGGCCCGCTTCGGGCCGTACCCGCTGTAATCCCGAGGAGAGGAGCAACCATGCAGATCGCGATCATCGGCTCGGGCAACGTCGGCAAGGCGCTGGCCGGGTCCTTCACCCGCGCCGGCCACGACGTCACCCTGACCGCCTCCAACCCCGACCACGCCAGAGAGGCCGCCGCCCAGAGCGGCGGGCGGGCCGCCGAGTCCAACCGGGAGGCCGCCGCCGCGGCCGAGCTGGTGGCGCTGGCGGTGCACTACCCGCTGGTGGACGGCGTCGTGGCCGAGCTCGGCGACGCGCTCGCCGGCAAGGTGGTGGTCGACGTCACCAACCGGGTCGACCCGGCCGACCCCGGCAGCACCATGGACGGCACCTCGGCCGCCGAGCAGATCCAGGCCCGCGCGCCCGAGGCCCGGGTGGTCAAGGCGTTCAACACCGCCTTCGCCGCCCGGCAGGCCGACCCGGTGGTCGAGGGGGTCGCGCTGGACGCCTTCATCGCCGGCGACGACGACCAGGCCAAGCAGGCCGTGGCCGAGCTGGCCGGCTCCATCGGCTTCCGCCCGATCGACGCCGGCCCGCTGGTGATGGCCCGCGCCCTGGAGGCGATGGCGCTGCTCAACATCACCCTCCAGCTCCGCAACAACTGGCCGTGGCAGGCGGGCTTCAAGTTGGTCGGCCCGACGCCCTGAACCGGTCGGCCCCCCGGCCGGGCGGCTTGAGCGCTGGCGCGCGCCAGGGGCGCTAGGATCGCCGCGTCAGGACCGCGACCCGACCAGGAGGCCCCCGATGGCCGGCTCGATGACCGAGGTCCCCGTCAACGGCGGCGTGGTGCCCGCCTACGTCTCCCTGCCACCCGCGGGCAGCGGCCCGGGCGTGGTGGTGATCCAGGAGTGGTGGGGGCTGGTGCCCCACATCCGCAACGTCGCCGACCGGCTGGCGGCCCAGGGGTTCGTGGCCATGGCCCCCGACCTGTACCACGGCCAGGAGACCAGCGAGCCCGACGAGGCCGGCAAGCTGGTGATGGAGATGCGCCTGGACCAGGCCGCCAAGGACATGGCGGCGACCGTGGACGCGCTGCTGGCGATGCCCGAGACCACCGGCGACGCCGTCGGCGCCATCGGCTTCTGCGTGGGTGGCGGGCTGGCGCTGTACCTGGCGACCCTGAAGCCGGAGGTGGCGGCGGTGGTCTGCTACTACGGCTTCCCGCGCCCGGGGCTGCAGTGGGACCTGTCGGCGGTCAAGGCGGCGGTGCTGGGGCACTTCGCCGAGCACGACGACGACTGGGCCCCGCGGGAGCTGGCCGACGGCATGGAGCGGGAGCTGCGCGACGCCGGCGTGGACGTCACCTTCCACCACGACTACCCGGGGACCGAGCACGCCTTCTTCAACGACGACCGCCCGGAGGTCTACCACCCCGAGGCGGCCGACCGCTCCTGGCGCCGGACGCTGGACTTCCTCCACGACCGGCTCGGCGGCTGATGGGCGACCGCTTCGACCCGCTCAGCTTCTGGCGCAACCTGCGCGACTCCGACGCCGGCGCGACCCGCACCACGCTGCGGGCGGTGACCAACCTGGCCAGGCGGCTGCGCGGCCGGCCGTGCTGCGGCCACCCGGGGGAGCCAGGCTGCTGACAGGGCGCCCCGAGCGGCACCGGTCGGCGCCCCCACCAGCATCCGCACTGAGGTAGGGCGGCCGCCTCCTCGGGTATGCTGGCGCACGGAGGGGAGTAGTCCATCGGGGCAGCCGCCCCGCGAGAACGCCGTCAGGACGGTGGGCCCTTCGTCCACCCGGCGCCTCACCCGCGTGACGGGCGGACGAGACCTTCGAGCCCGTTGGCGTCCCGCTCGACCGGACCCGACCGACCCGGAGGCCCCTTTGACAGTCGAGACCGAGCGGCCGCGGCCCGGCGTCAGGGGCGGGCAGTTGCCGCTGGCCCTGGCCGTGCTCGCCAGCATCCCTGGCACCCTGCTCGGCCTCGCCGAGCTGTTCCACCTGGGCGGGCCGCACCCGGCGTCGCCGCTGCTGGCGCTGGTGTACGGCATGGCTGTCATCGGCGCCGCGTTCGTGCTGGCCTGGGCCGCCGAGGCGGCCCAGCTCGACGTCTCGGCCAGCCTGGCCATCGGCGTCCTCGCCCTGATCGCCGTGCTGCCCGAGTACGCCGTCGGGTTCGTGTTCGCCTGGAAGGGTGGCAACGAGTTCGAGCAGCACGGGGTGGCCTGCGAGGCGCCCGGCGCGCCGGGCGCCTCGCCCTGCTCGCTGGTGCTGGCCAACATGACCGGGGCCAACCGGCTGCTGATCGGCGTCGGCTGGTCGATGATCGTGTTCATCGCCTACTGGCAGTGGCGGCGCCGCGGCGAGCGGCACGCGGGCGTCACCATGGAGCGCTCCAAGTCGGTCGAGCTGAGCTACCTCACCATCGCCAGCGCCTACTGCCTCGCGCTGCCGCTGCGGTCGACCGTCACGCTGCTGGACGCGGTCATCCTGGTCGGCATCTTCGTCGCCTACACGCTGCGGATCTCCCAGGCACCCCAGACCGAGCCCGACCTGATCGGCCCGGCCGCCTGGGTCGGCGGCCTGGGCAAGCGCGCCAGGCGGGTGAGCGTGCTGGCGATGTTCGCCTATGCCGGCGTGGTGATCCTGCTGGTCGCCGAGCACTTCGCCGAGTCCCTGGTGGAAACCGGCGCGGAGCTCGGCATCAGCGAGTTCCTGCTGGTCCAGTGGCTGGCGCCGCTCGCCTCCGAGGCGCCGGAGCTGCTGGTGGTCGCCTTGTACGCCTGGCGGCTGAAGACCGGCGAGGCGCTCACGGCGGTGGTGTCGTCCAAGATCAACCAGTGGACGCTGCTGGTCGGCACGCTGCCGCTGGTGTTCGCGATCGCCTCCGGCAGCCTGCACGGCCTGCCGATGGAGCCGGCCCAGCGGCAGGAGGTGCTGCTCACCGCGGCGCAGACGGTGTTCGCCGTGGCCATCCTGGTCAACCTGTCGATCTCGCTGCGCGAGGCGTTCGCGCTGTTCGGGCTGTTCTGGGCGCAGTTCATCCTCGGCGCGCTGGTGCCGCCGTCGCTCAAGGGCGCGGAGCTGCTGACGCTGTCGGCGGTCTACCTCGCGCTCGGAATCTGGCTGCTGGCCCGCAAGTTCGGCGCCTTCCGCGACCGGCTCCGCGACGGGCTGCGCGTCCCCTACTCCGAGCTGGAGCCGGAGGCGACCGCCGAGGCTCAGGCCACGAAGTAGAAGGTGAGGGCCAGCATGGCGTAGACGGCCAGGAGCTGGAGGCCCTCGAACCAGGTGGACTCGCCGTCCCTGGTGACCGCGTCGGCCAGGATCACCGCCAGGAAGATGGCGCCGACCTCGAAGCCGTTGAACACCAGCGCCATCGGGAACGGCCCCACCAGGAACGACAGCAGCACCAGCACCGGCGCGGCGAACAGCGCGATCTGCGCCGAGGAGCCGATGGAGATGTTCACCGACAGGTCCATCTTGTCGCGCATGGCGAAGTAGATCGCCACCCAGTGCTCGGCCGCGTTGCCGACCACCGCGACCACGATCACGCCGACGAAGAACGGCGACAGGCCGATGTTCTCGGCCGTCTCGTTGATCGACCCGACCAGGATCTCCGACATCACCCCGACGGCCACGCCGGCGACCGCCAGCATGGTCACCGCCCGGCGCACCGACCACGCCGCGCCGACGTGGTCGTCGGCGTGCGCCGGGTTGAACAGGTCCTTGTGGGTCCGCAGCGAGAACAGCAGCCCACCCGCGTACGACAGCAGCAGGATCAGCGACACCCCGACCGACAGGGCGTGCAGCTCGTCGGGGAAGTCGATCGCCCGGTCCGTCGGGGCGGGCAGCCCGGCCCCGGCGACCAGCTCGAAGATCGCCGGCATCACCAGCATCACGGCGGCCAGCAGCAGCATCAGCGACTGGGCGCCGGCCGCGGTGCGGTCGAACCGCTGCCGTTCCCGGCCGATCCCGCCGGTCAGCATGGCCGCGCCCATCACCAGCAGGATGTTGCCGAGGATGGAGCCGACCAGCGACGCCTTCACCACCTCGTGGAGGCCGGCGGCGAGCGCGAACCCCCCGATGATCAGCTCCGGGGCGTTGCCGAAGGTGACGTTGAGGAAGCCGCCGATGCCCGGACCGGAGCGGGCCGCCAGCTCCTCGGTGGCGCGGCCCATCAGCGCGGCGGTGGGGATCACCCCGAGCGCGGCCGCGAAGAAGATCAGGGTGGCGCTGGCGTGCGCCAGCTCCAGCGCGATCGCCAGCGGGATGAACGGCGCCAGCAGGTACGGCCAGCCGTCGCCGCTGAGCAGGAACCCCCGCAGGCCGCGTCTGGCCGCCGGGCGCGTCTCGGTGTCCATCGGCGGCTCCTAGACCGGCTCCCGGGGTTCGCAGAAGACCGCCATGCTGGCGGTGAAGGTGTGGAGGAAGTTGCGGCCGCCGACCGGGCCGAGCTCGCCCTGGGCGAAGAACCCGGCCATGGGCGCCTCGCCGGTGGCCGCGGCGACGCGGGCGGCGTCGTGGTCGGGCTCGCCGAAGAACTGGCGGCCGCGCCCGTTGCAGGAGAACAGCAGCACCCCCCGCGCCTCCCAGCCGGTCACCGGCGCCAGCAGCAGCTCCAGGTCCTCGTGGGCGGAGGCCGCGTCGCGGACGTGGAACTGCAGCGTCTGGCCGACCTCGACGCTGTCGGCGACCGCGATCGAGCCGGTCTCCGGGTCGGCCCCCAGCAGGCCCCTGACCAGGAAGTCGCCGCGGTCGAAGCTGGCCTTGTGCTCGTCGATGACCTGGCCGACCTGGAGGCCGCCGCCGCGCAGCAGCTCGTGCTCGCGGGGGTCGAGGGCGGCCAGCATCTGGCGCAGCCGGTCGACCGCCGGGCGGCCGCCCAGCTCGTGGACGACGTTGCCCTGGCCGCTGGTGACGGCGAACGGCGAGCCGATGGGCCGGCAGCCCTGGCTGACGACCGCGCGGACCTCCACGGGCCCGACCATGGCGACGCCGACGGCGCCGCCGTCGTGCACCTCGGTGCCGCACAGCAGCCGGTGCCTGCCCGGCTCCCCGGCGCCGGAGACCATCCCGCCGATCACCGGCAGGCCGGCCTGCTCCTGGTTGAGCCGCTCCAGGAAGCTGTCGGCCGGGAAGGTGAACGGGTCCGGCAGCAGCAGCACGCTGGCCCGCTCCTCGGTCTCCAGCGAGGGCCAGCCGGCGATCCCGTAGCCGTCCTCCAGCGGCAGCACCTGGAGGGCGAAGGGCCGGACGTCGACGCCGGGCAGCGTGGCCGCCCACACCGCCAGCCCGGGTGTCTCCTCCAGCTCGCGGCGGCCGCCGATCACGCCCTGGGCGGTGCAGCCGATGATCGCCGAGGTGCCGGTCCGCTCCGACAGGCTGAGCGCGATGCCGTTGGCGGCGTCGGCGTGGTCCATGGAGAAGAAGCAGACCACCAGGTCTGGGGTGCCGCTGAGCTGTTCGAGGGCGGCCGGGATGGCCTCGTCGAGCGCCCGCTGGTGGTCCGGGGCGGTCGAGTAGGCGGCGCCGAAGGTGAGCATGGGCCAAGGCTACCCGTTTGGGGTTGCGTTCGGGGAGACACCAGTGTAAACTGTTTACTGGTGTTGCAAACAGATGGGAGAGGGTGAACCGGATGACGGTGTTGATCGTGACCGTGGCGCTGCTCCTGCTCGCGGGGCTGGCGGTCAGGTTCGGTGCGGACAGCCGCCGCAGCGACCGCCCCGCGCTCCGCTAGGCCGCGCCCACCCAGTTGAAGCGCGTGCCGGCGGGCCGCTCCAGGCGGCCCGCCCACGCGAATCCGTGGCCGGCCATGGTCTTGACCAGCCGCTGGTCGACCTCCGGGCGCCGCTGGGCGGCGTCCGTCGCCACGCCGACGGTGACCGCGACGCCCCAGGCGTGCCTGGTGAGCCGGCCGTGCTGGTCGCGGAGCAGGCGCTGGGCGAAGCAGCCGCCGCTGCGCCGGAACTCGGCGGCGTCGACGAGCTGGTCGAGCTTGCGGCGCTGCAGGTCGGCCATGGCGGCCGCCAGGTCCTCGACCACCAGCCGGTGGCAGGTGACCCGTCCCAGCAGCGGCACCTGCCGGGTGACCAGGTTGCGCCGCTTCCAGGCCGGGTCGGGGCCGCCGCGGCGCAGGCTCGCCACGGAGAACTCGCCGAAGCGGGCCTTGACCAGGCCGAGGGGGAGGACGCTGGCGTCGCCGCGCAGGAAGCGCTGGTCGCCGACCACGGCGAAGCGGAGCTGGCGGCCCCTGAGCAGGCCGCGCACGGCCGTCTCCAGGCCGGACAGCGAACCGCGCGGCAGCACCAGCAGGTACTCGGCGCGCCGCAGGCCGTAGCGCCGGCCGACGTCGCGGTCCAGCGCCGCCTCGTAGCCCGCCAGCAGCTCGTCGTCCACCACACCGCCGACCTTCAGCCAGCCGCCGCCGTCCAGCTTCAGGCGGCCGCCCTTCTGGAGCCGGCGCAGCGCGGCGCCGGTCTTGGACAGGACCACGCCCTTGTCGAGCATGCCGACCAGCTTGGCGCCCGGCCGGCCGGCGGCGTCGGCGTAGGCCTCGGGGTCGACGGCCATGGCCTCGACCGGGACGACCCAGCCGCGCCGGCGGTTGCTGGCCACCGGCAGCAGCCCGGTGCGCACCGCGCTGATCGCGGCGACCCTGGTGGAGTCGCGCACCAGCCCGACCTCCCGCTCCGACAGGCCGCCGGGCGCCCAGACCAGCAGCTGGCCCCGGAACGCGCCCAGGCCGCCGGTGCGCGCGCCGGCCACGCCGAAGCCGCGGCCGTCCGGCCCGGCGCCCGCGGGCCCGCTCCACCGCACCACGAACCCGACCCACCCGGCGACCAGCACCGACAGGGCGAGGAGGATCCACAGCGCGCGCCCTCGCGCGGTCATGCGCGATCTCCCTTCCAGTCGCGTCCAGCGTAACTATCGGGAATCGCGCTGCACCAGTGAACCGCGCCTTTGTTCACCGTTCCGATACGGAACGGCACGCGGGGCGGTCAGAAGTCGAAGTACGGCACCGGCTTGCCGCTGTCCAGGAACGCCTTCAGGCGGGCCAGCACCTGGCCCCAGCCGAAGGTGACGACCCGGAACATCTGGTCGGTCTCGAGCCAGCCCACGTGGTCGAACCGCACGGTGGTGCCGTCGCCGTCCGCGGCCGGCGACAGCGCGAAGGCGATGTCGGTGCCGACCCACTGGGGCGGCCCGCCCACGCAGTGCCATCGCAGGCGCTCGGGCTCCCCCGCCTCGTCGACGCGCAGGTCCCAGGTGATGGGGGCGTCGGGGAAGCTCAGCCGCAGCACCGCGCCGCGGCCCGCGGGGACCTCGGCCCGGGTGCTCCACCAGCTCGTGATGCCCTCGTGGGTGGTGAGGGCGTCCCAGGCCGCGCGCTGGCCGGCGGCCACGTCGAACTGCATGAGGATCTCCGTCACCGGCCCTCCTTCGGGTTGACGCCGCCGGGCTATAGTAAAGTAGCGACTTAAATAGTCAACCCGGGCTGGAAGCCATGGACGCGCTGCAGGTGATCGCCGAGCCGAGGCGTCGTGAGATCCTCCGCCTGGTGTGGGACGCCGAGGTCCCCGCCGGCGTGGTCGCCGCGCACTTCGACGTGAGCTTCGCGGCGGTGTCGCAGCACCTTGCGGTGCTGCGCGAGGCCGGCCTGGTGACGGTCCGCCGCGACGGCACCCGGCGCCTCTACCGCGCCGACCGCCGGGCGCTCGGCCGGCTCGGGCAGGTCCTGGAGCAGATGTGGACGGCGCAGCTCGCGGAGCTCGCCGAGCTCGCCGAGGACGAGGAACGGGAGCGGCGCGCATGAGCGAGCCCGACCTGGTTGTCGAGCGGCACATCGCCGCGTCGCCGGCGACCGTGTTCTCGTTCTTCGCCGACCCCGCTCGCTGGCTGCGCTGGCAGGGCGTCGAGGCGACGATCGAGCCGCGGCCGGGCGGCGCGTTCCGCATGAACGTCCGCGGCGACGGGTTCGCGTCGGGACGCTTCACCGAGGTCGTCCCCGGCCGGCGGATCGCGTTCACCTGGGGGTGGGAGACGCCCGAGCTGGGTGTCCCGCCCGGCTCCACCACCGTCGAGATCGACCTGCTCCCCGACGGCGACGGGACCATCCTGCGCCTCACCCACCGCCACCTCCCCGGCACGGCGCTGGACAGCCACCGCTGGGGGTGGGAGCACTACACCGCCCGCCTGGCGGTCGCCGCCACCGGCGGCGACCCCGGCCCCGACCCCGCCCTGGCCTCCTGAGGCGTGCCGTCAGGCGCTCAGCAGCGCCGGGTCCTCGAGCAGGTCGCGGAGGTGGGCGAGGAAGCGGGCGGCGTAGGCGCCGTCGACGATGCGGTGGTCGAAGGACACCGAGGTGGTCATCAGCTCGCGGACGGCGAGCTGCCCGTCGACCACCCACGGCCGCGGGGCGATCAGGCCGGTGGCGAGGATGGCGCACTCCGGCCTGTTGATGATCGGGGTGCCGGTCTCGACCCCGAAGCCGCCGACGTTGGTGATGGTGATGGTCCCGCCGGTGAGGTCGGCGGGGGCGGCCCTGCGCTCGCGGGCCAGGCCGGTGAGCCGCTCGACCTCGCGGGCCAGGTCGAGGATGCCGAGGGTGTCGGCGTCCTTGATGTTGGGCACCAGCAGGCCGGTGGGCGTGTCGGTGGCGATGCCGAGGTTGACCTGGCCCTTGACGACGATGTCGCCGGCGTCCTCGTCCCAGGAGGAGTTCATCAGCGGGAACTGGCGCACCGCCACGCACAGCGCCTTGGCGACGATCGCGAGCGGGGTGAGCTTCAGGTCGGCGGCGGCCGGCAGCGCCCGCAGCCGTCCCCGCAGCGCCATCAGGGCGGTCGCGTCGACGGTGAGGAACTCGGTGACGTGGGGGATGGAGAACGCCGAGGCGACCATGGCCGCGGCGATCTGCTTGCGGGTGCCCTTGACCGGGATGCGCTCCTCGCCGCGGTCGCGCGACGGCCTGGCGGCGACCGGCTCCAGCGCGCGGTCGACGTCCTCGTGGGTGACCCGGCCGTCCTTGCCGGTGCCGGTGAGCATGGCCAGGTCGACGCCGTGGTCCCTGGCGTACTTGCGGACCGGCGGGGTCGCCTTGGGGCGTTGCGCCGGGCCGGAGGGGGCCGGCGCGGCCGGGGCCGGGCCGGTCGCTTCCCCGCCCACCGGCGCCAGCCGCCGCCGGCGGGCCTGCTGCCGCTCGCCGGGGCCGACCAGGGTCGCCTGCTGCTCCGGCTCCGGCGCCGCCTCGGGCGCCGCCTCGGCCGCGGCCGCGGTGGCCGGGGCCTGGCCGCCGGTGTCCACGCTCAGCAGCGGGGCGCCGACGTCGAGGGTGTCGCCCTCGGCGGCGTGCAGCTTGACCACCGTGCCGGCGTAGGGCGCCGGGATCTCGACCACCGCCTTGGCGGTCTCCACCTCCACGATCGGCTGGTTCAGGGTGACCGTGTCGCCCTCCTTGACCAGCCAGCGCACCACCTCGCCGTCGGTGAGCCCCTCGCCGAGGTCGGGGAGCTTGAACTCGCGCTCGGGCACCTCGCCTGGCCTCCTCCCGGTCTAGAAGTCGAGGGACCGCTGCACGGTCCAGAGGACCCGGTCGACGCTTGGCAGGTGGGCCTCTTCCAGCCTGGCCGGTGGGTAGGGGATGTCCAGCCCGGTGCAGCGCAGCACCGGCGCCTCCAGGTGGAAGAAGGCCGCCTCGGTGACGCGGGCGGCCACCTCGGCGCCCATGCCGAGGAACTCCGGCGCCTCGTGCACCACCACCATGCGGCCGGTCTTGGCGGCCGATGCTACCAGCGTCTCCTCGTCCAGCGGCACCAGGCTGCGCAGGTCGATCACCTCCAGCGAGCCGATCCCCTCCTCGGCGGCGGCGTCGGCGGCGTCCAGCGCCACCTTGACCATCGGGCCGTAGGCCACCAGCGTCAGGTCGCCGCCCTCGCGCAGCACCTTGGCGGTGCCGATCGGCTCGGTGGCGACCGGCAGCTCGGTCTCCTGCTTGGCCCAGTAGCGCCGCTTGGGCTCCAGGAAGATCACCGGGTCGTCGGCCTCGATCGACTGGCGCAGCAGCGAGTAGGCGTCGGCCGGCGAGGACGGCGTGACCACCTTCAGCCCGGCGGTGTGGCAGTACAGCGTCTCCGGGCTCTCCGAGTGGTGCTCGACCGCGCCGATGCCGCCGCCGTAGGGGATGCGGCACACCACCGGCATCGCCTGGGTGCCCCTGGAGCGGTTGCGGTACTTGGCCAGATGGCTGATGACCTGGTCGAGCGCCGGGTAGCTGAAGCCGTCGAACTGCATCTCCGGCACCGGCCGGTAGCCGCGCAGGGCCAGCCCGATGGAGATGCCCATGATCCCCGACTCCGCCAGCGGCGTGTCCATCACCCGCTGCTCGCCGAAGTCCTTCAGCAGCCCGTCGGTGATGCGGAACACGCCGCCGAGGGTGCCGACGTCCTCGCCGAGCAGCACCACCCGGTCGTCGGCCTCCATGGCGTCCCGCAGCGCCGTGTTCAGGGCCTTGGCCATCGTGATCTGCGCCATCTCGGCCTCCTACGCCTCCGACGCCTCCGAGGCGAACTGCGCCTCGAACTCCTCCAGCCGCCGCCACTGGGCCCGCAGGGTGGCGGGCGGGTCGGCGTACACGTGCTCGACCAGGTCGGACAGGGGCGGGTCGGGCAGGTCCTCGACGGCGGCGCGCACCTCGGCGGCGACCCGGTCGGCCTCGGCCTGGACGTCGCGCTCCAGCTCCTCGCTCCACAGGCCCGCCTTCTCCAGGAAGGCGCGGTAGCGGCCGATCGGCTCGCGGGCCTTCCAGGTGTCCAGCTCGTCGACGGTGCGGTAGCGGGTCGGGTCGTCGGTGGTGGTGTGGGCGCCGAGCCGGTAGGTGAGGGCCTCGATCAGGGTCGGCCCGCCGCCCTCGCGGGCGCGGTCGGCGGCGACCTTGGTGACCGCGTAGACGGCCAGCACGTCGTTGCCGTCCACCTGCACGCCGGGGAAGCCGAAGCCGAACGCGCGCTTGTAGAGCGGGCCGGCGGCCTGCTTGCTGAGCGGCACCGAGATGGCCCACTGGTTGTTCTGGCAGAAGAACACCACCGGGGCCGAGTTGACCGCGGCGAAGTTGAACGCCTCGTTGGTGTCGCCCTCGCTGGTGGCCCCGTCGCCGATGTAGGCCACCGCGCACAGCTCGGCGCCGTCCCACTTGGCGCCGATGGCGTAGCCGACCGCGTGCAGCGTGTGGGTGCCGATGGGGATGGAGTACAGGGCGATCTTGCGTTCCTTGGGGTCCCAGCCCGACAGGCTGGCGCCGCGGAACAGCGCCAGCACCGACAGCACGTCCAGGCCGCTGCGGACGTAGATCACGCCGTGCTCGCGGTAGGAGGGGAACACGAAGTCGTCCGGTCCCAGCGCCCGGGCGCTGCCGACCTGGGCGGCCTCCTGGCCCAGGCACGGCGCCCAGATGCCGAGCTGGCCCTGGCGCTGGAGGTTGTTGCCCTCCACGTCGATGCGCCGCACGACCACCAGCTGGCGGTACAGGTCGCGGAGGTCGTCGTCGCCGAGGTCGGCCCGGTAGGTGTCGTGCTCCAGGAGCGTGCCGTCGTCGGCCAGCAGCCGGACCTGCTCGTCCGTCTGGTCCATCGTCCGCCTCTCCGTCGTTGGTGCGCGCCTAATGGACGGCCCGATCCTACCGCCTCTCCCCCGGCGTCAGCTCGTGGGCTCCTTCCGTGCCAGCGGGTCGTGGCGGCCGAGGGAGCCGAGCTCGGCGATGTCGCTCGGGGAGATCAGCGCCACGGCCCAGTCCATGCCGACCCGGAAGCGGCGGCCCCAGGTCGGCATGGCGGCCAGGTGGTAGCTGCGGGTCACGAACCAGCCGAGGAAGCCGGAGATGGGCACGCCCAGCACGCGGCCGACGCCCTTGAACTGGCCGAGGTTGACCAGCAGGCCCAGCCCCTTGTAGTCGAAGCGGCGGCGCTCGCCCTCGCCGAGCGAGGCGGCGACGTTGGCGGCGCACGCCTTGGCCTGGCGGAGGGCGTGCTGGGCGGTCGGCGGGGACGGCCGCTCGGGGTTGGCGGGGTCGGGGACGGCGGCGGTGTCGCCCAGCGCGAACACGTCGTCGCGGCCCTGCACCGCCAGGTAGCGGTCGACCAGCAGGCGGCCCTTGTCGTCGGTTGGCAGCCCGATGGTGCCCATCATCGGCTGGGGGCGGACCCCGGCGGTCCAGACGAAGGTGCGGGTGGCCAGCTCGTCGCCGTCGGTGAGGCGGACCCAGTCGGGCCCGACCTCCTTGACGCCGGTCTCCAGGCGGACCTCGATGCCGCGCCGGCGCAGGATCCGCAGGGTGGTGCGGCCGAGGTCCCTGCCCAGCTCCGGCATGATCATCGGGGCGACGTCGACAAGGACCCAGTGGACGTCGCGGGGCCGCAGCCCGGGGTAGGCCTCGATGGCCCGGCTGGTGAGCGCCTGGAGCTCGGCGACCAGCTCGGTGCCGGCGTAGCCGGCGCCGACCACCACGAAGCAGAGCCGGGCGGCGCGCTCGGCCATGTCGTCGGTGGCGTCGGCCAGCTCGAGCTGGCGCAGGACGTGGTTGCGGAGGTAGATGCCCTCCGGGAGGGTCTTGAAGCCGCGGGCGTGCTCGGCCAGGCCGGGGATGTCGGGCAGCCGCGACACCGAGCCGGTGGCCAGCACCAGGCGGTCCCAGGCGATGGTCCGCGCCTGCCCCTCCGGCGGGGCGACGGTGACGGTCCTGCGGTCGACGTCGAAGCCGGTCGCGCGGCCGATGAGCAGCCGGGTCCGGCGCAGCACCCGCCGCAGCGGGACGACCACGTGGCGCGGCTCGATGGTCCCCGAGGCCGCCTCGGGCAGCAGCGGCGTGTACAGCATGAAGTTCTCGGGGCTGACCAGCACGATCTCGGCGCTGCCGGCGGGCAGCTTCCGCTCGAGGTGGCGGGCGGTGTACATGCCGCCGAAGCCGCCGCCGACGACCACCACCGTTGCCCGCCCGGTCATCGGTCACCTCCGGAGACGCCGCCGTCCCAACCCATCGTGCCAGGGATCGGCGCACGCACAAGGCCCCGCGCACGCACAAGGGCCGGAACCTCAACGGGTTCCGGCCCTTGCGGGTGCCGCCCGGGGGGAGGCGGCGCTTCCGGATCGCCGGGAAACCGCTCCCGTTCGGTCCGAACCGGCGATGACGACGTGAAGGTACTGCGCTGTCACCTGGCTGGACATCACAGAAATTGCGGAGATGGAGAAACCAGGCCTAGTAGGTCGGACTAGGCGAAACCCGTGCGGCAATGGCCCGAATTGACTATGGAGGAACGGAGCAATCGCCCCCTGAGGGGCTTCCGCAAGTCACCCGGAGGTGGTACACCGGAGGGGCCAGTTCTGGTCTCGCCCGCGCCCACGGGACGCGGCAGCGGACGGAGGAGGGATGCCTGTGGCGACACCACCGGACTCCGAGGCGGCCCAGGAGCCAGCACCAGGCGGCGGCGAGCGCGTCTTCTTCCTGGATGCGGGGGGCAGGCTGGCTCCCAGGGAGACGGCGCAGTTTGCGGTTGTCCGCGACTTCGACGAGCACGGCAACGTCATCTCGCTCATGACGGAGCGGCTGTCGCGCTAGCCGCATCGGAGACCAAGGCATACGAACCGGGGGCGGCCATCGGCCGCCCCCGAGGACGTCCGGGGTGGAACTAGAATGCCGGCGGCCGGCAGCCCGACACCGAGGAGGAGCCGTGCTGGTCGACGGCAAGCGACTACTGATCACCGGGGTGCTGACACCGGGCTCGATCGCCTACGCGGTCGCCCGCGAGGCGCTCGACAACGGCGCCGAGGTGGTGCTCACCGGCTTCGGCCGCACCCGCCCCCTCACCGAGCGGGCCGCCCGCCGGCTGCCCCGCGAGGTGGACGTGCTGGAGCTCGACGTCAACCAGCCGGCGGACGTGCGGGCGGTCGGCGAGGAGCTGGAACGCAGGTGGGGCGCTGTCGACGGCGTCCTGCACGCCATCGCCTTCGCCCCCGCCGACGCCCTCGGCGGCAACTTCCTCAACACCCCCTACGAGTCGGCCGCGACCGCCTTCCAGGTCTCCGCGTTCTCGCTGAAGACGCTCACCGCCGAGCTGCTGCCGGTGCTGGAGGGCCACGACGCCTCGGTGGTGACCCTCGACTTCGACGCCAGGGTCGCCTGGCCGATCTACGACTGGATGGGCGTGTGCAAGGCGGCGCTGGAGTCGGTCACCCGCTACCTCGCCCGCGACCTCGGCGCCAGGCGCATCCGCGTGAACGCGATCAGCGCCGGGCCGATCCGCACCATGGCGGCCAGGGGCATCCCCGGCTTCAGCCTGCTGGCCGACGCCTGGGCCAAGCGGGCGCCGCTGGGCTGGGACACCGGCGACCCGACCGTGGTCGCCCGGGTGGCGCTGTGGCTGTTCTCCGACTGGTCCCGCGGCGTGTCCGGCGAGCTGATCCACGTCGACGGCGGCTTCCACGCCATGGGCACCGACCTGCTCCCCCCCGAGGAGCAGGCCAAGATCGCCGCCCAGGAGGGCTGACGAGGGCCGCGGGGGCGCATGGACCGGCCGGTCATCTTGCTGGTCGCCGACGACGGTCGCGTGCTGGACGCGCTCGCCGGCGACCTCGGCAGGCGCTTCGGGGCGGACTACCTGGTCGTGGCCGAGCGCTCGCCGCACGCCGCGCTGGCGGCCCTGGAGCCGATGGTCGCCGCGGCCACCGACGTCGCCCTGGTGGTGGCGGCCCGCCAGATGGCCGAGCTGGGCGGGCTGGAGCTGCTCCAGCGCGCCCACGAGCTGCACCCCGGCGCCAAGCGGGTGCTGCTGGAGCACCGCGGCGAGTGGGCCGCCGGCGAGCCGATCGTGCGCGCCATGACCCTCGGCCAGCTCGACTACGTGCTGTTCCATCCCTGGAAGCCCATCGAGGAGAACCTCTACCTGCCGGTGAGCGACTTCCTGGCCGGCTGGGAGAAGTCGCGCGCCCCCGGGGTCGAGGCGATCCGGGTGGTGGGGCCGACCTGGTCGGCCAGCTCCCACCGGCTGCGGGACACGCTCGCCCGCGCCGGCATCCCCTACGGGTTCTACCCCGACGACTCCGTCGGCGGCCGCCGGCTGCTGGAGGGGGCCGGGCAGGGCGGCGCCC
>Ga0081538_10003014_pt1 | contig 16037 bp, 13 predicted proteins | sample TabmetS5T2R1_FD_71022 | JGI IMG/M metagenome (GOLD analysis project Ga0081538, IMG submission 71022) | Tabebuia heterophylla rhizosphere microbial communities from the University of Puerto Rico - S5T2R1 | ecosystem: Host-associated > Plants > Roots > Rhizosphere ... | reverse complement strand
GAGCGCTGCTGTCCGACGACCCCCACCTTGCAGGGCAAGGATTGCGACACTGGGTGCTCGCGGCGGCGCTGCTCGCCCTCGGACGCACTTGCCTGACGCAATGGGAGCGTCGGGAGTGGAAGAGAGGTCGGCGGCTACGTCGCACGCTCATCATCGGCGCGGGTCGCGTTGGACAACTGGTGGGGAGGCGGCTAATCGCCCATCCCGAATGGGGCTTTCTCCCTGTCGGGTTCCTAGATCCGCACCCGGCCGATCGGGCTGCGAGCAACGGAGATCTGTCCGTGCTCGGTTCGAACGCGGAGTTTGAACGTGTTGCGACCGAGTTCGAGGTACAGCACGTGCTTGTGGCATTTTCGACTGACCCTCATGATGCGCTGCTTCGCCTAACGAGACGCTGCGAAGAGCTCGGTCTGTCTGTCTCCATCGTACCGCGGCTTTTCGAGCAGTTAGGCTCTCGGATCACCGTTGAAGATGTCGGCGGGCTTCCGATGCTAACGGCACAGCGACCGAATCCGCGAGGCTGGAAATTCGCAATGAAATATTCAGGCGATCGTGTCCTAACCGCCATCACACTCCCTGTTGTTCTTCCGCTCATCGTGATCGGGGGAGCGGCGATCTACGTCTCGATGGGTCGTCCGATCCTCTATCGCCAGGAGCGGGTTGGCCGCGACGGGAAACGATTCTCGATCCTCAAGCTGCGGACGATGCCGCTTGAGCCGGCTTCGTCTGTCAGGCTCCCAAGCTCAGATACAGACGAGGGCGACAATCGCCCCACGCGCGTGGGAAGGATCTTGCGCTCTACGTCAATCGACGAACTCCCGCAGCTCCTCAATGTGCTTCGAGGTGAGATGAGCCTGATCGGGCCGCGTCCAGAGCGGCCCGAGTTCACGACGGTCTTTGAGGACGTCATCCACCGCTACAGAGACCGTTATCGCGTGAAGTCGGGAATCACCGGCTGGGCTCAAGTTCATGGCATTGGCCGTGGCGGTGATCGCTTCACAGAGATGTCGCTAACCGACCGCGTGGAGTGGGACAATTACTACATCGAGAATTGGTCATTCTGGCTGGATATCAAGATCATGCTCATGACTGTTGCCGCGGTCCTTCATTTTCGGCAGTCGTAAACACGTCCAGCAGTGTCAAGATGTTCACCGTGGCTCTGCAGGCCGGTACCGAGGGACGTATCCATCGGACGCGACTTGGTTCGAAGCCGTATGGAGCACACCGCCCAAGAGCTTCGCGCCCGCACGCTCGAGGAGCATCACCGAGCTCTGCGCGGCGTCTCGGCGCGTCCGACCGGCCGCCAGGACGAGGAGGACGCCGTCTACGTGCTTCGACAGTAGGACGGCATCGGAAAAGTGGAGAGGCGACGGACAATCCAGGATGACGACGTCGGCAATCGGTTGAAGGAGCTCGAGCAGACGAGACATTCCGGGCGAGTCGAGCAGCTCTGAGGGATTGGAGACGCGAGATCCAGTGGTTAGGATCTGCAGGTTCTCTGTACTTGTCGGCTTCAACGCTTCTGTGACCGGGCTCCCTGACTGGAGATAATCGGTCAACCCCGGGCTCTCAGGAACACCGAAGATGTCGTGCAGCATGGGCTGTCGTATGTCCGTGTCGACGAGAACGGTCCTCGTTCCGGCCTGAGCCATCACTATTCCCAGGTTGGACACGGTGGTAGTCCGCGCGTCGCGCTCGCTCGGGCTCGTGACCAGAATGGACTTGATGGGTCTCGCGAGCGACAGAGATTCAATGCTGCTTCGTAAGATGCGATAATCGTCCGTTGGCGGAGAAGACGGGACGATGGGACCGTTCACAAGGTTTGCCCAGCGCCCGCGCTGGGTGCTCCGTACGCCTCCGAGGAATGGCACACCCAGTTCCTTGCTTATGTCGCCAGCCGATTTGAACGTAGAGATGGAGCGTTCCCAGAGAGCTGCTGTTCCCAGGGCGATAAGAACGCCGAGGATGGCGGCGACCACCGTGTTCAGTGCGACGCTGGCCCGCACAGGGCGCGACGTCGCCCTGGCGGACTCGACGACGTCGAGAGTGTCCGAGGTTGGTTGAGCGTTGGCTAACAAGTCCGCATAGGTGGCTTGCCAGTCGGAGATCTGCTGCTGGAGCGCTGAAATCTGGTCGCGAAGCGACTGGCGCTCTTCGTCCGAGAGGGTTCCGAGCAGCCCCGACTCCAACCCGTCTACCCGCTGCTGGGCTTCAGCGATTTTCTGTGACAAGTCTTGAAGCTGATCGCTGACGAAGCGACGCTGCTCACTTTCGAGACCGGGCTCGCTTTGGAGCTTGATGAGCTGACGAGCTGTTTCGTCCGCGATGGCCTCGGCCTCGGCAGGAGCTCGTGCCTCAGCGACGATTTCGAGGAGTTGTGTACTTTCGACGGGATTCGCTCGGACGCGATCTCGAAGGGTGCGCCAGCCAATCTCGAGCCCGAGCTTATCCACGACCCCCTGCAGCACCGGCTGCCGCCGCGCGATGTCCGCGTAGGTCTGCGCGAGCAGCTCGTTCGACTGCACTTCGCGTGGATCAAGAATCGACCCTTCCTCGAGCGACCGGCCCACGATCATTGTTGTGGATGCCTCGTAGGCTGGCTTCTGATCGCGGGTAACTATGTATGCCGCTCCTCCCGCAATCACTCCGGAAAGAAGAACCAGCCACCACCATCGCAGAGCGAGGGCTCCGAGGTCGCGTGCCGCGCTGCTCACGCCCACCTCAGCGTGCAGGACGATTCAGGAGCTCGATCGCTTGGAGCCGGCACTCGACCGCTTTTCCCCGTTGCCTGTCCCGGTATGACCGCTTGCTCGCGGAAGGTGGCTGAGCAACACGCTCGACACATCGGTAGTTCCTTCTCCCAACATCGAAGCAAGCGCAGCGTCGTACGCGCGGGCCGCTCGCGTCAGCGTGTAGTTCTGCAGAAAAGCGCGGCGGCCGGCTTCGGCCATCGCACGGCGCTGGCTGTGGTCGCCGGCGAGTTCCCTCACCACGGCGGCGATCTCCTCGGGCGTGGGATCGGAAAGCGCTAAGCCACAACCCGTCTCGCTGAGGACGCGGCCGATTTCACTGTCGCGGTCCAGGAGGCCGAGGATCGGGGTTCCACTCGCCATGATGCCGTAGGCCTTGCTGGGAACACTCAAGCCGGTGAAGCCACGTTCCAGGCAGACGACCCCGAGGTCGGCTGCGGAAAGCATCTCTCCGAGTCTCTCCATTGTCTGGTACGGCAAGAACTGAACGTTCCGCACGCCCAATTTTGCCGCAAGCTCCTCGATGTGGGCCCTCTTCGAGCCTTCACCGATGAACTGAAAGACAATATCCGTGTCGTTCATCAGGGCGGCTGCTCGGATGAGCAGCTCGATGTTGTGTGTACGGCCTAATCGCCCTGCGTACTGAACGACGAAGCTGTCGCCCAGACGATTGTCTCGGCGGAAGCTGTTCCGATCGTGAGGCACGGGTCGTACACGTCTTTCATCGCTCCAGTTCGGAATGAGGACTATGCGAGCATTGCTATGACCGTCTAGTTTGCGCCGGACGACGTCAGCCATGTCGCGCCCTATAACGACGACGACCGCCGCATCTGCGAGGATCCGGCGATTGACGGCGTCCCAGACCTTCGCCGTCCACGATCTTGCGGCGACGACGCCGAGTTCGACCACGATGTCTGGATAGACGTCGTAGACGATCAGCAAGTACGGCCGCTTACAGAGTCGCGAATACAGCCAGCCAACTACGCCCAGGAAGGGAGGACTCGTGGTCACCACGAGCGTGGCGCCCTTTGCTCGCCGTCGGAAGACCTCGAAACCGGCGGACAGCACGAACGTGACGGCGAACAGGGCCCTGGACAGAAGGCTGCCACGTTGCTTGCCGAGAGTGCGAACGCGAAGGACCTCGACTCCTCTGTGGACGAATCGCCGAGTAGGCGGGTCCGCCTCGCCCGCCGTGCCCCAGCTGGGCTTCGCGCAGAACGTGGTGATGCGCCACCCCAACTCGGCGAGCCTCGTAGCGAGCTCCGTCATGTGCATCCCGGTGGAGACCATCTCCGGGTAGAAGTGCAGGCACAGGAGGAAGAGATTCCTGGTCGGCGTGTCCGCGTCTCGATGCGAGACCGTCAACGGAGCTTGACCTTCGCTGCGATCGTCCCGTAACGAACCCTCGGCGGCATGGGGTCTCCTGAAACTCCGCATTTCTTGTCAAGAGTCGTCGTCGAAGGCCACCGTGACAAGTCGGTACGGTTTGTGAGGTTTCTGCAAATCTCTTGCAGGAATGTCTCATTCACCGCCGGACTCCGCCTACATTGTCGACACTCCGTCGCCAGGAGATGCTTTGACGTCTGCACCAAAGAGGTCGGCCGCATGGAGACTCGGACCGGCGCCAAGTGATTGTGCCATGCCCGGTGGAGCGGGTCTAGCCCGGACAGTGCGGCCCGCGACGCCTGCCGACTTCGAGGATTCCCCTGCCAGGAGCCCTGCTCTGCCGAGGGGGCGGCCTTCACCGGGCCCAGCGCACACGTCCTCGAGGCCCCGCGACATGCGAACCAAGGCGAGTCGCGGCGCTCGCAGTGCTCGGAGCCGTCTTCCGGGTCGTTCCCTCAAGGACCGTACTACTCGCGTCGATTGAAGGAAAGGTGCGGCACCGGATGTGATCCAGAAGGAGTACGTGCACCATGAGGATGAGGTTTCTGCTCAGCGGCCTCACAATCGTCGCCCTGGGTGCGAGCATCGTGTTTCCCCGCCCGGGAGTCGCCAACGCCGAGACCGCCGCACAGTTCCAACTCGGCTGTAAGTTCTCGCACCAGAGGCGGGCCGACCCGATCGTCTCTCCGGGCAGGAGATCCATGCACGTGCATGACTTCTTCGGGAACCGCTCAACGAGCGCCCGCTCGAGGTACCGCTCGATGTTGACCTCTTCCACGACGTGCGGTCTCTCGACGGACACGGCCGCCTACTGGTCGCCTTCGCTCGTCCGTCCAAGTGGGAGGCTGGTCAAGCCGGTGAAAATGTCCGTCGCTTACCGAAACGATCCGGCGAGATACAGGACGACGCGACCCTTCCCGCGCAACTTCCGGCTGATCGCGGGAGGGGTCGGCATGTATCCGCACTTCTTCTGGAATTGCGCTCGCGATGACAGCAGTCGGAAGCTGAGACGGCCGCCTGAATGCGGCTCCGACCGGCTGGTCGCTCATGTCCGTTTCCCGAACTGTTCCGACGGCCGGATCGACTCGCGCAACCATCGCTCGCACCTCGCGTACCCGGTGAGGCAGAGGTGCCCAGGAACACATCCGACGAAGCTCCCGTTCCTCGCCCTGAACATCTACTACCCGGGAGGTGCGAGCGGCCCCGGCTACAAGCTCTCGGACGGAAGCGTCGCACCGCATGCCGACTTTTGGAACACGTGGAACCAGACGGCCCTGGTGCGCCTCGTACGCCGGTGCCTCCAGCGCGGGATCGGCTGCGGTATGCAGGCTAACTGACGACGTGGTGCCCACGGGAGCGTTTCGGTGCGCCGACCCGCACCTGCTCCACGGCGCCACTCGTCTTCGCGCGGAGAACGCCGTTCCAGGCTTGTCACGCCAAGAGGGTCGGTGACATGATTGGTGGGCGCTCGCGTGCGGCGAGTCAGCCTGCCAGCGATGTCCATCACTCCCGAAGCGATGATCGACGAGCAGGACGGAGCGCTTTCGGCTTCGCCCGGCTACCCCTATCGGTCCTCCAGGCCGGCGGCGCCCAGCTGGATCCGCGCGGCTTGCGTTCTCACTGACCGTGATCCACTACTGCCCGTCCTCGTGAGATGACTCGGGCGGCATCCAGCGGGCGGTCGCGTGGGCTGATCACCGCCTCCATGGCGCCACGCCTCCTGTGGGGTGGGCGCACTTCGTCCACCCTCCGGTAGCCGTGACCACGCTCTCGCAGCCGCGTCGTCCGCGCCTCGGGACCGCCATCCCGACGATCGAGCGCATCGTCAAGGCCGTCTCGAACGTCCATCATCCGGACGGTCGCCCGAACGTGTTCGTCTTCTCCCATCCTAGGAGCGGCAGCACGTGGCTGATGGAATTGATCTCGTCGCAACCAGGATTCAAACATTGCAATGAGCCGCTCAACGTCGATAATCCTTATGTCGGCCGCTACTCCAAGATCGATGACTGGCGCTTCCTCTACAGCGAGGATTCTCTGCCCGTCATTCATGAGTATTTTACGGGATTCTGTGACGGTCGCCTGCGGTTCAAGAATCCGAACCCGGTCAGCCGATACTATCGGCCGGTTACTCGACGGATAGTTTTCAAGGAGATTCACGGTGGACTGGATCGAATAGACTGGTTTGCCAAGTCCTTCAACGGTCGACTCGTCTACCTCGTCCGGCATCCAATTGCCGTCAGCGTATCCAAGAGAACGGTCCGACACCTTCGCGAGCTGATTGCAAGCGATTACGCGCGCCACTTCGCGTCAGGGCAGCTCAACTATGCGAGAGAAGTTGCTGAATCTGGTACGAAGCTCGAGCAGGACGTGGTCTTATGGTGTCTGCACAACGCGGTTCCGCTTAAGCAAGCGACCCTCGACTGGAGTCTCGTCTCGTACGAGCAACTCGTTCTGGACCCGGATCCGGTAATCGAGTATCTGGCTGCAAGACTCGACCTTCCCAGACCTGACCGGATGCGAAAGCGCCTCCTCACCCCGTCCGGAGTGAGGCGCAAGTCGAATCTGGAGACACAGGCGTTCCTGAGACAGAGGGAAGCCCGCGAGCGAGGCTGGCTTGTTGAAAAGTGGCGCGAGCAAGTCGACGAGCGCGAGGAACGCCACGTCATGGAGATCCTCGATCGATTCGACCTGGACGTTTACCGATTCGGCGAGATCCTGCCTGCTCCACGGATCTGGATCCAACGTCGCGGGGCGGACAGCGAGCGCATGGATCCACCTACTGCCGGTATCTGAGGACCGGCGTCTTGGCGACACGACAGAGGACGTCGGCGGCCTCGCACCCGAAGAGCCGTTTCCGGCGCCTGGCCACGAGATCGTTCGCCGGCGAGACGCTCACGCAGCGAGCGTCGCTCAACATGCTCGCGGCCGTCGTCGACTACGGCGCGCGGGTGATTGTCGGGCTTCTCCTCAACCCGCTCCTCGTATCCCGGCTCGGCGACGTCGTGTACGGCGTGTATCAGGTTCTCGGGCGCCTGATTGGGGTGGCCACCCCCGCGGGCGGACGTCCCAGCCAGGCGCTCAAGTGGACGATCGCGTACGACCAGTACTCGACAGACTACGAGGCGAAGCGCCGCCAGGTCGGAAGCGCGCTCGCGGTTTGGTTTCTCTTCCTCCCGCCGCTCGCCGTCGCCGGTGGCGTGCTCGCCTGGTTCGCGCCCGTGTGGCTGGATGTGCCGGCGAGCCTCGATTGGACCGTTCGCCTCGCAGGGCTCGTGCTCGTCGTCGATCTGATCGTGACAGGCCTCGCAACCATTCCGTGGTCGGTGCTCCAGGGCGAGAATCTCGGGTACAAGCGACTGGGACTCTCTGCCCTGGTCGTCCTCGGCGGCGGAGCCCTGACGGCGCTGGTGGTCCTGCTCGGGGCCGGATTGATCGGAGTCGCCGCGGCGACTTTGGTCACGACCGTCGCCACCGGTGCGCTCTTCTGGTGGGTCGTTCGAGCAAATGTGCCCTGGTTCGGAATCGCACGGCCGTCACTGCGCGCGGCCGCCGGATTCACGCGGCTGAGCGGATGGTTCCTCTTGTGGAGCCTCGTGATGCAGCTGATGCGCGCGAGCGACGTCGTGGTGCTCGGGATTGCCGGCTCGACCACGCTCGTGACTGCCTACGTGCTGACGCGCTACGTCCCGGAGACGATCTTCGGCGGCGTCGCCATCATGGTCAGCGCGATCATGCCCGGCATCGGGGGGCTCGTCGGCGCTGGGGATCTCGAGCGGGTCGTGCGCGTGCGCAACGAGTCCATGGCCGCGACTTGGCTGATCGCCACGGCGCTCGGCTCCACCTACCTCATTTGGGGCGAACCCTTCTTGGACCTTTGGGTCGGCGAGTCCTACTACGCCGGAGAGACGGCAACGGTGCTCATCGTCCTGATGGTTCTCCAGCTCGGGCTCATCCGGAATGACGCCGGCCTCATCGATTTGACCCTCGAGCTTCGCGCAAAGGTGCTGCTTGGCTTCCTCTCGGCGGGAGCGTCGATCGCACTCGCCCTCCTCCTGATCGCCGGCTTGGACTTCGGGATATCGGGACTCGTGGTCGGCTTCATCGCCGGCCGATCGATCTTGAGCATCGGATACCCTTGGCTCATCGGGCGTTTCCTCGCGGTCTCCCCTTCCGACCAGGTCCGAGCAATCGTACGGCCGGCACTCGTGACGACCGCCCTCTTCGCAGCTGCAGTTATCGTCGAGCGGTACGTGGGAGCGGATTTCTGGCTGACCCTGCTCTTCTTCGCCGGTCTGACCGTTCCCGTGGCCTTCCTCGCCTCATTCTACGGCGGACTGTCTCGTGAGCAGCGGCGGCGCGTATCGCGGCGCCTGTCTCGGGTCATCCGGCTTGCCTGACAGCGTGGGGCGATGCGCGCCTCGACACTCGAGGTGCCGGAGGCGACAGGATGCCCTCCAAGGTGCATGCGGAGCGAACTCCCGGGTGAGACGGGAGCACACGCCTTCAGGGTGACTCATCGGAGTGAGTAAGATCACGTCAGTAGGTGGCTGGTAGCGGCGATCCTGTCACGGCGGCCGAGCGGAAAAGGGTCCTGATCGTCTTCGGGAGCCTTGAGCGAGCCGGCGCCCAATTGCGCACCCTCGAGCTCTGCGACGAGCTTCAACGGCGCTACCCGATCGAGTTCGACTTCTGCGTCCTCGGCATGGGACCGATCGAGCTGCAAGACGAGGTTGCAAGGCTCGGCGGCTCGATTCATGTCACGCCCTTGCGCTCTCCTCGTTTCTTCTCGCAGTTCTCGAGCTTGCTGCGGTCGGGGCGGTATCAGGTAGTCAACGGCAAGCCGCGGCTGTGGAACGGCCTCGTGCTCTGGTTGGCCGCGCGACAGCGCGTACCTATGCGGGTCGCAACGTTCCATAACGCGCTTGGCGACCCGGAGAGAGCGCCGTCGCGGTCGCGGCTGGCTCGAGGCATCCAGTCCAGCACTGCGTTCACGTGGGTCATGCGAAGCCTCATCAGGAGGTACGCCACGCACGTGATCGGGGTGTCGCGGGAAGCCCTTGACTCGGTCTTTCCTCCTTCGTGGCAGTCAGGTCGAGACTGCCGGGTGATCTACTTTGGGTACCCGCTCTCGAGCTTCCAGCAGGCCGCGGATGCCGACGGTGTTCGCGTGGAGTTCGGCTGGCCGGCAGACAGCCGAATCATCGTGAATGTCGGCCGGTTCTCACCGCAGAAGAACCACCGAGTCGTCCTCGAGGCGGCGCGGCTCGTCCACGAGCAGGATCACCGCGTGCGATTGCTCCTCGTGGGCGGCGGCCGCCTCGGCGACGTCGTCGATCGCCTGATCGACGAGGCAGGCGTACGCGAGATCTGCGCAACGACAGGTGGGCGTACCGACGTGCCGCGCCTCCTTCTCGCCTCCGACGTCTTCTTCCTACCGTCGCTGTGGGAAGGTCTGCCCGGGGCAGTGATGGAGGCGCTCGCCGCCGGCCTTCCGGTGGTCGCGAGCGACATTCGCCCCATCCTCGAGATCGCACAGTTCTTCCCCGACTCCATCCTTACCGCGCCTCCAAGCGACTCGGCGAAGCACGCCGAGAACCTCGGCGCCGCGCTCGAGCTCACGAGAGACGGCGTCTCAGCACAGGCGCGCTTCGCCGGAACCCCCTTCGAGTTCGAGAAATCTGTCGAGGTCTACGGCTCGTTGTACGGTGTCGGTCACGTCACGGGCTAGCTCATATCTCCGCCTCGCCTCGGGTCTAGCGGGCCTTCGTAGCAGCGATGTCCTCCTCGCGTCGTTTCCGCGCTCCGGCAACACCTGGGTCCGATTCTTCCTCTGCAACTTGATCAGCCTGTCCGAGTGGGACGGGAGAGAGGTCGACTTTGCCCTGCTGAACCGAACGATGCCGGAGCTCGGGGTCGACAACCTCCTCGCGCGGTGGCCTCACCCCACGATCCCCAGAGTGGTAAAGACGCACCAACGCTACCGCTTCATGTTCGGCCGGAAGGCGTCGATCGGGATCATTCGAGATCCACGTGACGTCATGGTTTCCTACTACCACTTCACGCACGATAGGAAGAGGATTTACAGCAGCTCGTTCGCCGAGTTCATCCGGCATCCGCGCTACGGACTTCCAAGCTGGTTCGCCCACTACAGCTCGTGGCGCAGCCGATGGAGCATCGTCGTCCGATTCGAGGACATGCTCGAAGAGCCTGTGCGGGAACTCCGTCGAATACTCGACGTTCTCGACGTGGAACCCCCCGACGAGGTCGTCGAGGAAGCAGTGTCCCGGACGAGTCTCGGCGCCCTCCAACGCGCTGAGAGCCCCAAGACCGCGACCGATCGATACGGGGCCTTCGCGAGGAGTGGCACGAGTGGCCAGTGGAGGACGTATTTCAGCGACGAGGACAGCGCACACTACGCGGAGCTTGCGAAGCTCCACGGCGCCGGCGTATACGTTTGAGGCCAGTGAAGGTCATCTCGATCATGGGCCATGGCCACAGCGGCTCGACGGTCCTCGGCCTCGTCCTCGGCGGTCATCGGAACTTCGAATGTGTCGGTGAGCTCCACAAGCTCCCGCGGTCGGGCTGGACGCGTGACGAGGCGCGCCGGTGCGCCTGCGGCGTGCCGGTTCACGAGTGTGAGTACTGGACGGACGTCTACCGCCGGTGGATCGACCAGGTGGGTAGCGACGGCCTCGAACGCTACCTTGGGCTCCAGAACCGGTTCGAGCGGTCAAGGTGGTCGTGGCCTTGGCTGCTCGTCGAAGGATCGCGGCGGTCCTCGAGCTTCCTCGTCTACTCCAAGATGACCGCAGCGCTCTACGAGGCGATTTCCGACGTCAGCGGTAAGAGCGTCGTGGTCGACACGTCAAAGCCGCCGATCCGAAACTACGCGTTGCTCCTCAACGACGACCTCGATACGCATCTGATCCACCTCATTCGGGACGGCCGCGGCGCGATTTGGTCGCTGTCAAAGCCTCACAGACGCGACGTCGAAGGCGGGATCCCCAGGGATCGGCTTCCACGGCGGGCCTGGCGCACGAGTCTGCGCTGGGCGCTGACGAATCTCGAGAGTGAGCGGGTGGCAGTGACAGCGGGTCAGGCGCACGCCGCCCGCGTCACCTACGAGCGGTTCGTCGAGCGTCCCGGCGAGATCCTACGGGACCTCGGTCGGTTGACGGGCGAAGACCTCTCCGAGGTCGATCGGACCCTGGAGGCGGGCGAGGCGTTCGCTGCGCGACATAGTGTCGGCGGCAACCAACTCCGTATGGCACAACGCGTTGTTCTGCGGCCGGACTTCGAGTGGAGGGCGAAACTTCCTTCGCGCGACGAACGGACCTTCTGGCGAATCTCGGGCCGCGTCGCACAGCGGTACGGATACCGCCGGTGAGTCCCGGCCGCGGCGAGAGGATCGTCTATACCACTGCGGACGCCTCCCCGCAGAGCGGGGCATTCCGCCAGCTGCTCCAGATGAGCCGGGACATCGTCGACTGGGGCTATCAGCCCGTCCTGGTCCTCGCAGAGGAAGCCCGCGACGCGCTCGAGACGGATGCGATCGACAATGCCGCGACGCACGTCCTTCCACTCGCGCGCGTCCAACGAAGCCGATCCCTCGGGGACCAGGGTCGCTTTCTCGCTCGCTCCTCGGTGAGCGCCTACCAGCTCGCCAGGATCATTAGGCGTGAACGCGCACGCCTCGTGCACGTCAACGAGATCCTCGACGTCTACGGCCCTACGGCGGCGCGCCTCGCGGGGGTTCCGTGCCTCTGCCATCTCCGCGCCGACCTCTCGGGTGCGCCGTCTGCAGTACAGGCGCTGCTTCCACGAATGATGGCGGCTCTCTCGACGGAGATCGTTGCAGTCTCGGCATCGGCCGAGGAGCACACGTTTCGGAGTCGCGGAATCGCGACCAAGAAGGTCTCGGTCCTGCACAATCCAGGACCGAATCCCTCGACCTTCCACCCCGGAGTCGACGGCGGCCCGGTGCGTGCGGAGCTCGGGTTGGCCGGCGACGCGCTCCTCATCGTTCTTGTCGCCAAGCTCGGCCGCCGCAAGGGGCACGAGGTTCTGATTCGCGCCGCTCCACGGGTCGCCGCGTCGTTTCCCACAGCGCGGTTCCTGCTCGTCGGAGGCGCGCTCGAGGGGGCGCATCATCGATCGTATGCCGAGGAGCTCGAGCGACTCCGTGCAAAGCTCGGCGTCGAGCGCTCGGTGACCTTCCTGGGCTACCGTCGAGACGTTCCGGCGATCATGGCTGCCGCCGACGTCGTCGCTCACTGCTCCACGTATCCGGATCCGTTCCCAGGGGTCGTCTTGCAGGGGATGGCGATGGCGAAGGCGGTCGTCGCCTCCGATCTCGGAGGCCCGAGAGAACAGATCGAAAACGGTGTCTCCGGTGTGCTCGTACGGCCGGACGATCCGTCAGCCCTTGCAGATGCGATCTGCGCGCTCCTTGCAGCGCCCGAGTGGCGCGACTCGCTCGGCAGAGAGGCAGAGTTTCGAGTGCGCTCGCTCTTCAGCGCCGAGTCGTTCTACCGGCGGCTGTCAGAGATCTATCGACGGCTCATTCCTCTGAGTGCATGAACGCCAACGACGTGCTCGAATCCCTCGGACGGCGACTGCCTCCTCCCCTGGCACGCGAGGCGAAGCGGCTCGTCGTGTATCCGCGCTACTACCTGCAAGCGCGGGCCTGCCGTCGCGGGTTCAGGGACTTCGGCGATCGCTACCCCCAGAACGTGCTGTTCATCGCAGGGCTACCCAAGAGCGGCACGACCTGGCTCGAGAGGATGCTCTCGAGCTACCCAGGGTTCCACGACCTCCTCATCCCGGACGTCGCCTCTCACGAGCTCTCGAGGGGAGGCAGCGACGACTACGAGCTCCCGGCAGACATGTTCTCGCGCTTCGAGAACATGCTCGTCGTGACGAAGATGCACATTCGCGGCTCGCCGCACAACGTCGAGACGCTGCGAGCCGCCGGCGTGCGCTACGCGGTCCTCTACCGAGATCTCCGCGACGTCGCCGTGAGCCACGTCTTCTACGTTCGCCAGGTGCCGTGGCACCCCGAGTATCCGCTCTATGTCGAGCGCTCGCTCGAAGACGGCCTCAGCCTATTCGCAGAGAGGACGCTCTCTCGGTTTGCGGAGTGGGTTCGCTCCTGGCACGAAAATGCCGATCCGCAAGCATGCGTGATCCTTAAGTACGAGGACATGCTGTCGGCTCCGGTCCCGGCGTTGGGCCTCGCTGCGAGGCACTTCCAGCTCGACGACTCAGAAGCGGTGCTTTCTTCGATCGCCGACGCACACTCGTTTCGCCGGCTGAGCGGCGGAAGGGCGCGAGGAGAAGCGGACAGCGCCAGCTTCTTCCGCAAGGGCGTCGTGGGCGATTGGCGGAGCCACTTCACTCAGCCGCTTCGCGACGCGTACAAAGAGCGGATCGGCTCGTTCCTCATCGACGTCGGCTACGAGCGGGACCACTCGTGGTGAGCATGTTCAGACGGTCGACGATTTCGTCGATGCCCTCGACGCTCGTGTCGAATCGAACGACTTGAGGTCCTCCGGGGCGCTGAGCAAGCTCAGTCACGAGACCGTCGTGGAGTGCACGCGTCCTGGCGAGTTCTCTCGACACCGCAGCGTCCGGCGCGCCCTTTAGGTAGTGCCACTTCTCACGCCCGTCGATCCGCTCGACGAGCGATGCGTCGGGCGCGTCAAGCCGCACGACGAGACCTAGGAGCGATGCCCAGGTATCGAGGCTGTCCTTCCACCAGCTCCGGAGGCGCTCCGGCACGGCGATCATCGGGCCCGGCGCCGCGATCGTGGCGAGATGGTAGACGGGCCCTTGGTCGAAGATGCAGAGCTCGGAGTCAACGGTCTTCCGATGCCTGAGGACGTCCGCGAGAACCTCGAGGTACAGCACCGTCACGGCGTTCTCCCATGGCATGCGCTGCACGACTCTTGGAGACAGCCGAACAGCGTTCACGACGAACCGCGGCGCATGTCGGAGCCTGCGAAGCCTCGGCTTCGCGGCCGCCCCCTCGTGGCGGGCTATCAGTTCACGACAGATTGTCGTCTTCCCCGCGCCTGGCGGGCCGACGAGCTCGAGGTTTCGCAGGCCGGACGAGGACGGAAGAGGCCGAAACGCATCCGCCGGGGCCAACCTAGAGGCTCGACCACACCGAACGCTGGACGGCGGCGCGGACCTCCGGAAGAGGCCGTCCCGCGTCGATCACGTGCGCGCGCATCGACCCCCAGGCGACACGGCTGAACTCCTCGCAGCGTTGGCGGACAAAGTCAGGATGCTCGTCGGGCCGTCGCTGCACCGCGACGTCTGGATCGATGAGGAGCGCGATGAGGACGTCTGGCGGCGCGAGCCCGGCGAGGTAGCGCTGCTCGATGGCGAGCAGGAGACGCGGAAGCCTTCCCTCGTGCGCACCAAACCTACCTGGCAATCTGGGGCCGTCGATAGACGGCACGTCACGCAGCGGGAAACGGTCGCAGATGACGAGACCGCCCCGGTTGGCGAATCGGCGAGCGTCAATGTAGGCAGACCAGCGATCGCGGGCGATCGCCAAATCGAGCAGCACTCGAAGCGCTCTTGGGGACGTGCTTCGCCTCCGCGCCAGCCGCATGCGGGCCTTGAGCGCCGTCCGGATCAGGAACGTGGCAGCAGACTGCGGCGGCCTCCCAAGATGCACCCTCCTCACCCGGAAATCTCGCGAGAGCCACGCCTGCAGCTCCCCCACGGCTGTGGATTTTCCCGCGCCGTCCCCCCCGACGACGGCGATCATCGCACCTCCACTCACGAGCTGCGCTCGCAACGCGGGAGCGCGTGAAAAACGATGAGCTAGGAAACTTACCCCGCGACGCCAGAGCTTCAGCCCGATGTCGAGGGAACGCGGGCGCCGAGCATACGGCTTCAAACGGACGAGCAGCCGATGTCCCGTCCTCAGCCGCGCCCACGCGCCGCAGCCGGGTGCGAGAGCCCGTATGCAGTCCGCGAAGAGCGTCGCGTCGACGCTGGGCAGGTATGCCCGAAGCAGACTGCCGATCCGATCGTGATCCACGGCAGCAAGGAGGTGCTCGAGCTCCCGCCGGGCCGTGTCGGGCAGGCGTCCCTGTCGCATCAGAAGCGCATCCCAGGTTGCATGCTTCAGGACCATGCGGATCACGAAGGCGACGAGCTCGAGCTCCGGTGACGGAACTCGGAAGATGCCCTGCGAAGTCGCTGACGCCAGAAACGCATCCTCGAGCGGCAGCCGGTAGTTCTTGGTCGCATCGTCACCGACGACGAGCTGAAAGTGCACGTGTACGTGCACGAACCGCTCTGCGTCGCCCTCGTACCCGTAGAAGTCCGCAACGCCGGGGACGGTCCGCGGAGCACGAGCCTCCTTGAAGCCCAGACGATGGAGAATCAGGCCAAGACGTGAAGCATCGGCCCGATCAACGAGGAGATCGAGGTCGTTCTCGGCCGTGGCCGAGCGTTCGAGAAAAGCGGTGCTCTTCCAGTGACAGTGGCTAACACCTTCAGCGCCCAGGCTCTCGCAGAGGACCCGAACAAGCGACACGCTCATCCGATCCTTCGGCCGCAAGCCCGAGGTTGCCGCCACCCCGAGACTCTCTTGAAGGCTCACATGCACACCGTTCCGTGGCTCTCAATAAGACGATTACCGCGCCTCCGACCTGACATACAGAACACCCGAACGACGGTCGCTTCCCGGGTGGGACCTGACCACGGAAATCAGTCCGCGCCAGGGCCTCCCGTATTCTAAGTCTCGCAGCCACGGGTTTCGACGCTTCCGCGTGGAGCCGTTGACAGCCGCGCTCGCGGCACGGGCGCAGTCGCCCGCGCCCCTCACGCCCTTGAGTCTTGTCATCCGACCTGCGCGCGTGCATCATCGACCCGTGTGCC
>Ga0081538_10003013_pt1 | contig 16040 bp, 13 predicted proteins | sample TabmetS5T2R1_FD_71022 | JGI IMG/M metagenome (GOLD analysis project Ga0081538, IMG submission 71022) | Tabebuia heterophylla rhizosphere microbial communities from the University of Puerto Rico - S5T2R1 | ecosystem: Host-associated > Plants > Roots > Rhizosphere ... | reverse complement strand
CGCCGTCCCGCGCGACCATCCACGGCTCGAGATCACCGTCGGCGACGGGCGCCGCTTCCTTGCGGACGACGACTCCCGCTGGGACGCGATCGTCATCGACGCCTTCTTCGCGGACGCGATCCCGTTCCATCTCGTCACGCAGGAGTTCCTCCAGCTCGCGCAGTCGAGGCTGAATCCCGGCGGCGTGGTCGTCACCAACGCGATCGGCGCGATCGCCGGGCCGGGCTCGCGGCTCTTCCGCTCGATCTACCGGACGTACCGCACGGTCTTCCCGACGGTGCTCGTCCACCCGGCGATCCTCGCCGGCGACGACGGCGACGAGACCTTCCGAAACATCATCCTCGTGGCCACCGAACAGGCCGCGCCGCAGCGGACGTTCCTGGCCCAGCGCTGGGAGGAGATCCGGCGGGAGGCGCCGACGGCGCCCGATCTCCGGCAGGCGATCCTCGACCGCCACGACGCGTTCGTCCCCACCGGCGACGTCCCGGTCCTCACCGACGACTACGCGCCGACGGACGCCCTGCTGCTGCTGTTTCAGTAGGACAGCTGCCCTCGGGCGGGAGCGCTCGGCCGTCGTGGTCGAACCGGCGGCGCGGGTCTTCGGCCCCCGCGGCGTCGACGACCTCGAGCTCGGGGGCGGCGGCGAAGCAGACGTAGCCCTGGCGCCCGCGCCCGTCCTCGTAGAAGCAGAGGTGGAGGCCGCCGTCGGCCGCGCAGTCCCCGTGAAGCGGCCTTCGGGCCACGGCGCCGTCCCGCTCGGCTGGGCCGAGCTGGGGAACGACTCGAAGCGGTCGGCGACCTCGGACTCGACCCCGTCCGGCTCGCCGGACGCACAGCCGGCCGCCAGCGCGAGGGCGGCGAGGACGGCAGCTCCTACCCGAAGAACGTCTTCGCCGCCTCGTAGAACGCCGGAGGGACAGTCTTCAGCTCGGCCACCGCTTCGCGGAGGGGGACGGCGACGATGTCGTCGCCCCTGAGCGCGGCCATCGTCCCCCACCGCTCTTCGTGGACGAGGTCTGCCGCCTGGAGGCCGTAGCGGGTGGCGAGGATGCGGTCGCGTGGGGTGGGCGTGCCGCCGCGCTGAACGTGCCCGAGGACGGTGACCCGCGTCTCGAAGCCCGTGCGGCTCTCGATCTCGGTGGCGAGGACGTGACCGACGCCGCCGAGCCGCACGTGCCCGAACTGGTCGGTGGCTGCCGGCTCCTGGGCGATCTGCTGCGTCTCCCCGGAGGCGTACGTCAGCTCGTACCCCTCGCTGACGACGACGATGGAGAAGTCCTTGCCGCGTGCGTGCCGCCGCTCGATGTCGGCGCACGCCTCCTCGATCGTGATCGGGTGCTCGGGGATGAGGATGACGTCGGCGCCGCCGGCCATGCCGCTCATGACCGCGATCCAGCCGGTGTGCCGGCCCATGACCTCGACGACCATGACGCGGTTGTGCGACTCCGCGGTCGTGTGCAGGCGGTCGATCGCCTCCGTGGCGATCGTCACGGCGGTGTCGAAGCCGAACGTGTAGTCGGTCGCGGAGAGGTCGTTGTCGATCGTCTTCGGGACGCCGACGACCGGGAAGCCGTGCTCCTCGTGCAGGCGCGACGCCACGCCGAGCGTGTCCTCCCCGCCGACGGCGACGAGCGCGTCGAGCCCTTCCGCCGCGAGGTTCATGAGCACCCGGTCGACCCCGCCCTCCTCCTTGTACGGGTTCGTGCGCGTCGTGCCGAGGATGGTGCCGCCGCGGGGGAGGATGCCCGAGATCGTACGGTCGTCCAGGGGCTGGAACCTGCCCTCGACCAGGCCGCGCCAGCCTTCACGCGCGCCCACGACCTCGTAGCCGCGGTCGAGCGAGCGCCGCGTCACCGCGCGGATGACCGCGTTCAGGCCGGGGCAGTCCCCTCCTCCGGTGAGGAGTGCAACTCGTTTGCCCATCGACCTAACTTCGACCCGGAAAGGTCGTCTGTTTGGACGTACCCATCCTGCGACGATGGACCGTACGTGGCGTGAGGAGGTGGTGAACGATGCCGAAGGCGGGGTTCGAACCCGCACGGGGCCAGGCCCCACTGGATTTTGAGTCCAGCGCGTCTTCCAGTTCCGCCACTTCGGCGCGCTCCACTGCGGGGACATCGTATCGGGAGGGGGTTGCAAGGGCGCTGAGCCCGGGGTCATAATCGGGCACCTTCGAACGGTGCTCGCCGGGCGCAGCGCCGAAACAAGAATCGGGCGAAGAGGAGGAGTGGTGAAACGAAGGACGATTTTGGCGTTACTCGTGCTGCTCATCGGCGCGTTCGCCTTCGCCGCGGCAGGCTGCGGTGGCGATGACGACGACGACGCCGCAGGCGGTGACACGGGAGCCGCTACCGACGGAGGCGAAGCTCCGGATCTGCCGGACGTGACCGCGCTCCCGTCGGCGTCGTGCACCGACATCGAGTACGAGGGCGAGGGCGAGCCTGACGTGCTCATCGCCAGCGACCTGCCGCTGCAGGGGTCCTCGCGGACGCAGACCCTGCAGATGGTCGGCGCGATCAAGCAGGTCCTGACGTCGGCGGGCTGGAAGGCCGGGGACGTGAACGTGGGCTACCAGTCGTGCGACGACTCGACCGCCCAGGCCGGCAAGTGGGATCCGGGCAAGTGCAGCCAGAACGCGAACGCCTACGCCGAGAACCAGAGCATGCTTGGCCTCATCGGCACGTTCAACTCGGGCTGCGCCGCCATCATCATCCCGGTGCTCAACCAGGCCCCGGGCGGCGGCCTCGCCATGGTCTCGCCGGCGAACACCTACGTCTGCCTGACCGAGGGCGGGCCTGGGTGCGCTGACGACGAGCCGGACAAGTACTACCCGGCCGGGACGCGCAACTACGCCCGCGTGGTCGCCCACGACGCCTTCCAGGGCGCCGCGCTCGCCGAGTTCATGCAGGCGGAGGGCACGACCAAGCTGTACATCCTCAACGACAAGGAGGCCTACGGCCAGGGCGTGGCTGAGAACGTCCGCGGAGCCGCCGAGCACCTCGGCATCGAGGTCGTCGGCTTCGAGGCGTGGGATCCGAAGGCCTCGAACTACGAGGCGCTGATGAACCAGGTCAAGGCTTCCGGGGCCGACGGTCTCTTCCTCGGCGGCCTGATCGACGAGAACGGCGCCCAGGTCATCAAGGACAAGGTCAAGGTCCTTGGCCCGAACGACGGCAACGTCAAGCTGTACATGCCGGACGGGTTCACCACGCAGCAGACGATCGACGAGGCGGGCGTCGCCAACACGCAGGGCGCCTTCTTCTCGGTCGCCGGAGTTCCGATCGACGAGTTCACCGGCGCGGCCGCGGACTTCATCGCCGAGTTCGAGCCGACGCTCGGCGGCGATCCAGTCGATCCGTACGCGATCTACGGCGCCCAGGCGGCGCAGATCCTGCTCGACTCCATCGCCAACTCGGATTACACCCGCGCGGGTGTGATCGAGCAGCTGTTCCAGACGCAGGTGTCGGGCGGCTTCCTCGGCGACTTCGAGATCAACGAGAACGGCGACCCGGCGCTCGCGAGCGGCGCGGTCGTCGGCTTCACGGTCTTCGTCGGCGAGGAGGAGCTCGTACCCGAGACCGTCATCTCGCCGCAAGCAGAGGTAGTCGACGCTGCGAGAGGCACCTAGTATCAACTCGACGATGATCCAGGGGAGGGCTTCGGCCCTCCCCCGGATCGCTCCTGGGGAGAGCTCCCATGGCGGTTGAGGTAGGCAAGGAGCGGCGGTTGCAGGCCCGGCGGAAGCGTCCGGACGTTCTCTCCATCCTCGGGATCCTCTTCGTCGCCCTGATCGGCCTCTGGCTCCTCATCAACCTGATCGACGACCCGAGCCAGTTCTTCAACGTGGCCATCATCGGCCTGACGACGGGCTCGGTCTACGCGCTCGTCGCGCTCGGCTACACGCTCGTCTACGGAATCCTGCAGCTGATCAACTTCGCGCACGGCGACGTGTTCGCCCTTTCCGGCCTCGTCGCCAGCTCGATCATGATCGACGTGTTCGACCTGTCAGGGAACGAGGCGGCGCTCGTGATCGTCGTCGGCCTGATCGGGACGATCCTGATGACGATGGGCTTCGGGGCGACCATCAACGCGACAATCGAGTTCCTCGGCTACCGGAGGCTGCGGAGCCAGCCTCGCCTGACGATGCTGATCAGCGCCGTCGGCATGTCGTTCATCGTCCAGAACATCTCGCTCGCCATCTACGACGTCAACTACCGGAGCGCGCCGAACCTGATCCCCCAGCGGAACGCGTTCACGATCGGTGACGTGTCCATGAGCTGGAACAAGCTCGCGGTCGTCCTGATCACGATCCCGGTCCTGATCCTCCTCACCTGGATGGTCCGCTCGACCAAGCAGGGCAAGGCGATGCGGGCAACGGCGCAGGACCAGGACGCGGCGGCGATGATGGGCATCAACGTCAACCGCACGATCTCGTTCACGTTCCTGCTCGCCGGCTCCCTGGCCGGCGCCGCGGGCGTCCTCTACCTGCTCCAGTTCCAGATGCGGTACGACACGGGCTTCGAGCTGGGGCTGATCGCCTTCACGGCGGCCGTGCTCGGCGGCATCGGCAATCTCGCGGGCGCGACCCTGGGCGGGCTTCTCATAGGCTTCATCCAGGCGTTCAACGAAGGTCTCACGATCGCCTCGCCGGGGAGCGACTGGACGCGCTCGATCGTTTTCGCGATCCTCATCGCCGTTCTCGTCTTCCGCCCCGAGGGCCTCCTCGGCGAGCGGACCCCCGAGGGAGCCTGATGTCGACGGCCGGCGTCCCTCCCGAGACCCAGCCGAGGACGCACCGGGCCGCGTCGCGCCTGAAGTTCCTCGACCCCGTGCGCCAGTGGTGGCGCAAGCTCCCGGCCCGCGGGCGCTCGCTGGTCCCGGGGCTGATCCTGCTGGCGCTCGCCGCGCTCTACCCGATCTTCTACGAGGAAATGCTCGGGGAGATGAGCATTCCGGTGATCCGCGAGTGGCCGAGCGTGAGCACGGCCGTGATCATGATCGTCTTCATCATGATGGCCGTCGGCCTGAACATCGTCGTCGGCTATGCCGGCCTGCTCGACCTCGGCTACGTCGCCTTCTACGCCGTCGGCGCCTACACGGCGGGATGGCTTGCGTCGGGGCACTTCCAGCAGGTGAAGGTGCACGTCTTCTCGTCCGGCGTCGGGCCGGACCTGCGGGGCATCCACATCAACATGTGGATCGTGCTCCTGATCGCCGGCGTCATCACTCTGATTGCGGGGATTCTCATCGGCCTGCCGACGCTGCGCCTCCGCGGCGACTACCTGGCGATCGTGACGCTCGGCTTCGGCGAGATCATCCCGCAGTTCGTGCGCAACGCCGACAACCTCGGCGGCTTCAACCTGACTGCCGGCACCTTCGGCATCAACCCGATCGACTCGCCGGGCTTCGGCCAGTCGTTGAACGACTCGCTCGGGCTGCCGGTCAGCTTCCAGCAGTCGTTCGACAAGATCAACCTCTTCTACTGGAGCGCGCTCGCGCTGCTCTTGATCACCATCTTCTGCTCGATCCGCCTCCGAGACTCGAGGCTCGGGCGCGCCTGGATCGCCATCCGCGAGGACGAGACCGCGGCCGCCGCGATGGGCGTGCCGCTCATGCGGACGAAGACCTGGTCGTACGCGATCGGCGCGTTCTTCGGCGGCGTCGCCGGAGCGTTCTACGCGAGCTTCAAGGGCGGCGCCTTCCCGAGCGAGTTCTTCTTCAACATCTCGGTCTTCTTGCTCTGCATGGTCATCCTCGGCGGGATGGGCAGCGTCTGGGGCGTGGTCGTGGCGGGCGCGATCCTCACGTACCTGAACCAGGAGGGCCTCGCGAACATCGGCGGCTGGCTCAACAACGAGACACCCCTCGACTTCGAGGTGGCGAAGTATCAGTTCGGCATCTACGGCGTCATCATCGTGCTGATGATGCTCTTCCGGCCGGTGGGGCTGATCCCCGAAGGCCGGCGCAGGCGCGAGCTCGAGGAAGGCGGCCTGGCGACGGACACCCTCTACGGCGAGAGGCACGAGTAGTGGCCGACATCCTCATCACGCAGCAGGTGCGCAAGGAGTTCGGCGGCCTCGTCGCCGTCAACGACATCGACTTCAGCATCCCCCAGGGCGGGATCGTCAGCCTCATCGGCCCGAACGGGGCCGGCAAGACGACGTTCTTCAACATGCTGACGGGTGTCTACAAGCCCACGTCGGGCCTGATCGAGTTCGACGGCCACGACGTGACCGACGAGCCTCCCCACAAGATCACCAAGCTCGGCGTCGGACGAACCTTCCAGAACATTCGCCTGTTCGAGTACATGACCGCGCTCGAGAACGTGCTCGTCGGCATGCACCATCGCCTGAAGGGCGGAATCCTCGGCTCCATCTTCGGCACCCGCCGCGTGCGGCGGGAGGAGAAGGACGCGGACACGCAGGCCCGGGAGATGCTCGCGTTCTGCGGGCTCAAGGGCCGCGCCAACACGCTCGCTCGCAACCTCCCGTACGGCGACCAGCGCCGCCTTGAGGTCGCCCGCGCGCTCGCCACCGGCCCGAAGCTCCTCCTCCTGGACGAGCCGACCGCCGGGATGAATCCGCAGGAGACCGCGACCTTTACCGAGTTCGTGGCCAAGCTGCGCCAGGAACAGGGCCTCACCGTGCTCCTGATCGAGCACGACATGAAGGTCGTCATGGGCGTCTCCGACCGCGTCACCGTCCTCGACTACGGCGAGAAGATCGCCGAGGGGACGCCCGGCGAGGTCCAGCACGACGAGCGCGTGATCGAGGCCTACCTCGGCAAAGCGGCGACGAGCGGAGCCGGAGCATGAGCGAGCAGGCGTCCGAGCAGCCCCAGCCGACGCAAGCGCCCGAGGCGTCTGAGGCCCCTCGGCCCGGCGGCAACGGGCTCATCCTCGACGTCGACGACATCCACACGTACTACGGCTCCATCCACGCGCTCAAGGGCATCTCGATCCAGGTGCGCGAGGGCGAGATCGTCACCCTGATCGGAGCCAACGGCGCCGGCAAGTCGACGACCCTCCGCTCCATCAACGGCCTCAACCGCCCCCGGGAGGGGACGATCACCTTCCAGGGGCGGAACATCACGAACGTGCCGCCGCACCAGATCGTCGCTATGGGCCTCGCCCAGTCGCCGGAGGGCCGCAAGCTCTTCTCGCGCATGAGCGTGCTCGAGAACCTGGAGATGGGCGCGTTCCAGCGCACCGACCGCGCGGGGATCAGGGACGACCTGGACCGGGTCTACACGCTTTTCCCGCGCCTGGCCGAGCGCAAGATGCAGAAGGCCGGGACGCTCTCCGGCGGGGAGCAGCAGATGGTGGCCATGGGCCGAGCCCTCATGGCCCGCCCCAAGCTGCTGATGCTCGACGAGCCCTCGATGGGCCTGGCGCCGATCTTCGTGGAGAAGATCTTCGAGATCGTCGTCGAGATCAACCAGCAGGGCACCCCGATCCTGCTCGTGGAGCAGAACGCCCTCATGGCGCTCGACGTCGCGAACCGCGGCTACGTCATGGAGACGGGGAACATCGCTATCGCGGACGACGCGAAGGCCCTCGCCAAGAACGAGCAGGTCCGCAAGGCCTACCTCGGCGAGGAGTAGCCTCGACGGGCCCTCCGGGCGGCGCGGCGTAGAGTGTCCGCATGCCCAAGACGCTGACCGGCGCCGAGCTCCAGCTCGACGACGCGCCCGCCCGCGCGTCGGAGCTCTTCCTCGTGGACGGGAACAACCTGGCGTACCGCGCGTACTTCGCGCTGCCCGAGGAGCTGGCGACGACCGAGGGCTTCCCCACGAACGCGCTCCTGGGCTTCACGAACATGCTCTTCAAGCTCCTCTCCGACTACAGGCCCAAGGGCGTCGCCGTCGCCTGGGACACGAGCCCGGTGCACCGCAAGGAGCTCTCGCCCGAGTACAAGGTCGAGCGCCGGCCGATGCCCGACCTCCTCCGCGAGCAGTTTCCGCACCTGCGGCCGATCGTGCAGGCCTTCGGCTACCAGAGCCTCGAGTTCGAGGGCTGGGAGGCCGACGACGTCATCGCCACGCTCGCCGCGCGCGCCGACGAGGCCGGGATCAAGACGTGCGTGGTCTCGACCGACCGAGACGCGTTCCAGCTCTGCTCCGAGAACGTCTGCCTGATGATGACGCCGCGCGGCGTCGCCGACGTCCACGTCTACACCCCGGAACGTGTCCTCGCGCGCTACGGCGTGACGCCCGAGCAGGTCCCGGACTTCATCGGGCTCAAGGGCGACACCTCCGACAACATTCCGGGCGTCCCCGGGATCGGCGACAAGACCGCGGGCCAGCTCGTGGCGCAGTACGGCTCGCTCGAGGCGGTTCTCGAGCACGTCGACGAGCTGTCGCCGGCCCGCGCCAAGGCGCTCCGCGAGCACGCCGAGCAGGCGCTCGCCTCGAAGGAGCTCGCCACGATGCGGCGCGACCTCCAGCTCGACGTCGACCCGGCGGAGCTCGTGCTCGCGCCGCCCGACCGCTCGCAGCTGAAGGAGATCTTCCGGCGCTTCGAGTTCCGCAACCTGCTCGGGCGCGTCGACGACCTGGACGAGGCGCTGCCGGCCGCGCCGATGGAGGTGACCGGCGTCGACGTCCCCTGGCGCAAGGGCGAGCTGGAGCCCGTCGTCGGGCCGGTGGCCCTCGCGGTCGAGGGCGACCGCTTCGCGCTCGCGCGCGAGGGGGAAGCGGTCGTGGTCGGAGCCTGGGACGCTGAGGGAGCGGGCCGGCTCCGGGACGCGCAGCTCGTCGTCCACGACGCCAAGGCGGCCCGGGTCGAGGTGGTCGATGACACGCTGCTGATGGCGTACCTCATCGATCCCGGGCGGGCTAGCTACCCCCTCGAGGACCTCGCCGTCGAGTACGGCGTGGAGCTCGTCCCCCAGCCGGTGGCCGACGAGGAGACGGCGGCGCTCGTCCGCCGTGCCGCCGCCACGTTAGGCCTCGATCCGCAGCTGCGCACGCGCATCGCCGAGCGCGGGCTCGACCCGCTCTACCGGAACGTCGAGCTGCCGTTGACCGCGGTGCTGGCCGCCATGGAGGACGTCGGCGTGCGCATCGACACCTACCGCATGGGCGAGATCACCGCCCGTCTGGCCGACCGGGTCGAGGAGCTCGAGGCGAGGGCTCACGAGCTCGCCGGCGAGGAGTTCATGCTCGGCTCGACGCAGCAGGTCGCGCGGATCCTCTTCGAGGTGCTCGGGCTCACGGCGGGTCGCAAGGGCAAGACGGGCTACTCGACCGACGCGCGGGTGTTGCGCGCCATCCGCGACGAGCACGAGATCGTCGGCGTCATCGAGGAGTGGCGCGAGTACTCGAAGCTCCTGAACACGTACCTCGAGCCGCTCCCGGGGCTGATCTCCGGGGCGGACGGGCGCCTGCACACCCACATCAACCAGGCGGTCGCCTCGACCGGGCGGCTGTCCACGTCCAGCCCCAACCTCCAGGCGATCCCGATCCGCACGGAGCTGGGGCGGGAGATCAGGAGCGCGTTCGTCGCCGAGCCCGGCTTCCGCCTTCTCTCGGCCGACTATTCCCAGGTCGAGCTGCGGATCCTCGCGCACGTCTCCGGCGAGCCGAAGCTGCGCGAGGCGTTCGCGGCCGGGGAGGACATCCACGCCGCTACAGCCGCCGAGGTGCTCGGCAAGGAGCGCTCCGAGCTGACGAAGGACGAGCGCAACGTCGCGAAGATGGTCAACTTCGGGATCATCTACGGCATCTCGGCCTTCGGGCTCTCCGAGAACCTCGACATCCCGAAGGAGGAGGCGCAGACCTACATCGACACGTACCTCGCGCGCTTCCCGCACGTCCAGGACTTCATCCAGCGGACGATCGAGCAGGCCGAGCGCGACGGCTACGCCGCGACCCTCTTCGGCAGGCGGCGTCCGGTCCCGGAGCTGAAGGCGAGGAACCGCCAGACGCGGTCGCTCGGCGAGCGGCTCGCCGTGAACTTCGTCATGCAGGGCACGGCCGCGGACGTGATCAAGGCGGCCATGGTCGCCATCCACCGCCGCCTGCGTGAGGAAGGCCGCGCCGCCCGCCTCGTCCTCCAGGTGCACGACGAGCTCCTGCTGGAGGTTCCCGAGGTGGAGACGTCGGCGGTGCGCGACCTGGTGCGCGAGGAGATGTGCGCCGCCTACCCGCTCGACCCGCCCCTGGCGGTAGACGTAGGCGTCGGCGACGACTGGAACGAAGCCAAGTCCTGAGCCTAGGGCTCAGCTGCGGCGCCAGACGATCTGCACCGTGCCGATGGGCCACACGACCGGCTCCCCGCCTCCCTGCAGGTCGTAGAACGTCGTCTCCGTCGGGCCGCCGACCACGATCCAGCGGCCGTCCGGCGACCAGGACGCCACGTGACCGGGGAAGAGCGTGCCCTGGCGGCCGAGGAAGGAGCAACCCACGTCGAGGATTCGGATGCGGTCTCCGGCGCGGAAGGCCGCGGAGCAGTTGTCGGGCGAGAGCGTCGGCAGCCGTCCCTGGTGCCGCTCCGGAAGATCGAGGGCGTCCGTCAGCTCCCCCTCGACGTATCGCTCGATCCGGAGCCCGTCTACGACGACCGCGACGGAGCCGTCGTTGCCGTAGTGGACGTACGTGATCCCGCCCGAAGCCTGCAGGTCGGGGCGATCCTCGACGAAGAGGCGGTCGCCGCGCGCGTAGACGATCTCGCCGGTGGGGGTGTACGCCGCCGGGCAGCCGTCGAGGCGCCTCCGGGAACCGCCCAGCTCGAGGTCGATCCCTTCCAGCCGTCCGTTGCACCAGGCCGCGCGCTGCCCGTCCTCGCTCCAGATCAGGAACCCGAACGCCGCCTCCGAGTTCCCCAGGTCGCGCCCGCGCCGCTGGAGGTCGAGAAAGCGGAAGGGCACGGCGTCCCCGACCGGCTCGCCGATCCCGACCGCGACCTTGGCGGTCACCGGGGCGGCCCAGAGCTGGCACGTGGACCTCTCGACCACGTTTGGGAGCTCCAGTCCGGTGGGAAGGTCGAACTCCCGAACGGCGCAATCGCCGGCCTCTGCGAGCACGATCGAGCCGGGCGCCCCGTTCACGGTCGAAAAGAAGGCGCGGCCGAGATCGCCGTCGTCGACCTCGCCCCCGCCGGTGGTGGTCGGGCCGGATTCCGGCTCCGTCGTGGTCGGTCGCACCTCGACGCGCTCCTCGTCAGAGCGCAGCGCATCGGCCAGGGCGAATCCGCCCACGAGCAGCACGGCGGCCAGGATGAAGAGGTCGCGGCCTTTCACCCAGAGCTCCTAACGCAATGAGGCGCGGTGTCGCTGAGCCGCGCTGCTCGCCCCGAGGCTGCGTCCTCAGTCGCGCCCGTAGCCTTGGCTACGAGCACTCCCTGCGTCCTTGCCTCGGAACGACCATCACACCTCTGCGACGAGGCCTCATTACGTGAGGAACTCTAAGTGCTGGCTATAATGCGCGATCCCGCATGGTTCCGAACGAGACGACGACCGAAACAGACGTCCAGAAGACAGAGGATGACGTCTGGACCCGTGGTCCGGACGGCGAGCTGATCCCCGACTACGACTCGACTTTCCCCGTCATCAACGAGGGCGAGGTCGTGCGCGGCAAGGTCGTGCGCGTGGACAAGGACGAGGTCCTCGTGGACATCGGCTACAAGTCCGAGGGCGTGATCCCTGTCTCCGAGCTCTCGATCCGGCGCTCGGTCAATCCCGCCGACGAGGTGAAGCTGGGCGACGAGATCGACGCGCTCGTGATGACCAAGGAGGACGCCGAGGGGCGCCTGATCCTCTCGAAGAAGCGCGCCCGCTTCGAGATGGCCTGGAAGCGCATCGAGGCCGCCGCCGAGAGCGGCGAGCCCGTCGAGGGCATCGTCATCGAGGTGGTCAAGGGCGGGCTGATCCTCGACCTCGGCGTGCGCGGCTTCCTGCCCGCCTCCCTCGTCGACATCCGGCGCGTCCAGGATCTCGACGAGTTCATGGCGCAGACGCTCCGCTGCAAGGTGATCGAGCTCAACCGCAGCCGCAACAACGTGGTGCTTTCGCGCCGCGCCGTGCTCGAGGAGGAGCGGCGCGAGATGCGGCAGGCGATCCTCGACAGGCTCTCGCCCGGCGACGTCGTCGAGGGGACGATCTCGAACATCGTCGACTTCGGCGCGTTCGTCGACCTCGAGGGCATCGACGGGCTCATCCACATCTCCGAGCTCTCCTGGAGCCACGTGAACCACCCGTCGGAGCTGCTCGAGATCGGGCAGGAGGTGCGCGTCAAGGTGCTCGACATCGACCGCGAGCGCCAGCGGATCTCCCTCGGGCTCAAGCAGACGCAGTCCGACCCGTGGCAGCAGGTCATCGACACCTACCAGCAGGGCGACGTCGTCGAGGGGCGTGTCACGAAGGTCGTGACCTTCGGCGCCTTCGTCGAGGTCATCCCCGGCGTCGAGGGCCTCGTGCACATCTCAGAGCTCGCCGGGCACCACGTCGAGAACCCGCGCGAGGTCGTCCAGCAGGGCGAGACGCTGCGCGCGAAGATCATCGAGATGGACGCCGAGCGCCGGCGCCTCTCCCTCTCGCTCAAGCGCGTGGAGGAGGGTGAGGCCGCACGGCCTGGAATCGGCGAGGACGCTCCCGAGCTCGGCCTCTCCGAAGAGGTCTTCGCGGAGCCGAGCGGCCCCGACCTCGAGACAGAGCCGGAGGCTGCGGCCGAGCCGGAAGCCCCCGCTGAGCCGTCCGCCCCCGACGAGGAGCAGGGCGACCCGCCCGCGCCCGAGACTGGTCCCACGATGACCGACGAGGCTCCCGCCGAGGACGAGGCCGCCCCCGAGGGCGAGGCCTCCGTCGAGCCTGACGACGAGCAGAGTTAACCGAACCCCTTTCGAAATGAAGCCCTGTGTCCCCGGGCCGCGCTGGACGGCGCGATGCTGCGTCCTCGGTTGCGTCCGTAGCCTCCGGCTACGAACGCGCCCTGCGTCCTTGCCTCGCACGCGCCCAGCGCACCCCGGAGACGAGGCGTCATTCCGAAATGGCTCCTAAGCGCCGGCCGGTCGCGGTCGCGATCACGGGCGGAATCGGCGCGGGCAAGTCCACGGCCCTGCGGGCGTTCGCCCAGCACGGCGCCGCGGTCATCTCGAGCGACGAGATCGTCCACCGGCTCCTGCGCAAGGACCCGGAGGTGAAGAGGGCGGTGGTCGAGCGCTTCGGCCAGGAGGTGCTGGGTGCGGACGGCGAGATCGACCGGGCCAAGGTCGGCCGGGTCGTCTTCGCCGACCGCGAGGCGCTCGCCTGGCTCGAGCAGCTCCTGCACCCGCGCGTCGTCGCCGCCTACCTGAGGTGGCGGGAAGAGCTGGCCGAGCTTCCCGACCCGCCGGCGGTCTGCGTGACGGAGGTGCCGCTCCTGTACGAGGTCGGGGGTGACGAGCGCTTCGACAAGATCGTCGTCGTGACGGCGTCGCCCGAGGCGCGCGTGTCCCGCCGCATCGGCCCGCTGCGCGAGCGCGAGCGCCGCCTCCTGCCCGAGGAGGAGAAGATCCGGCGGGCAGACTTCGTGTACGTGAACGACGGGACCCTGGCCGACCTCGACGAGTTCGTGTCCGGTGTCGTGGCCACTCTCTCCACATGAAACTGGTTCTCAGCGGCGTGATCCTCCTGGCCGCCCTCGCGGCCGGGTTCCTCTATGTGGAGGACACCAAGCCGTCCTGGTACGCGCGCCTGCGCTACCCACTCGACTACGAGCACATCGTCCGCGGCCACGCGCGGCAGTACGAGCTCGACGCCGCGCTGCTCGCGGCGGTCATCTACCGCGAGAGCAAGTTCGACCCCGACGCGCGCTCCGACTCGGGCGCCATCGGCCTCATGCAGCTCCTCCCCGACACGGCCGAGGGAATCGCGCAGCTCACCGGCGGCAGCCGCTTCGAGGTGGACGACCTCTACGACCCGGAGATCAACGTCCGCTACGGCTCCTTCTACCTGCGCCGCCTGCTGAGGAAGTACGACGACGAGCGGCTCGCCCTCGCCGCGTACAACGCTGGCCAGGCGAACGTCGACCGGTGGCTCGCGGCTGGAGAGGAGGAGATTCCGTTCCCCGAGACGCGGGAGTTCGTCGACAACGTCCTCGAGGCGCGCGAGATCTACGCGCGGGCGTACGCGGACGAGCTCGGTCTGGACTAGGTCCGGCGGACGAGCTCGCAGCTGCGCAGCCGGTCCTCGTGGTCGACGCGCACGAAGTCCCTGCCGGTGCCGCAGTGGACGACGTCCTCGCCGCCTCCCTTTACGTCGATCCTGTCACGGCCGCCGCGCCCGCAGACCCAGTCGCGCCAACGGGTTCCACGGATCGTGTCGGCGCGCGCGGTGCCGGTGCGTGAACAGAGGGCCAGCGGCTTGTACGTGCCCGGCGGACGACAGGCCGACCGCTGCACACGCGCGCGGCCGGCCATGAGCTTGGCACGGTAGCGGGGCTTGGCGGCGAGGTTGTGGAGCTCGTACCGGTCGGTAGCGAGGTGGTAGAGCTCCTCGGCCCCGCTTCGATACTGGACGTACTTCCACCGGTGGGAGCGTGTGCCGCAGTACGAGGGCAAAGAGGTCCGGTCGTAGTACTCGAGCAAGAACCACGACCGCCACGAGACCGGGCCGCCCGGAAGGAGAGGCAGAAGGCTCCGCCCGTCCCGACACGGCGCCGTCACGCCGGCCGCCTATTTTCTGGCTGGGACTACGAACGGCAACGGGCCACCGGCCAATGGGTGGCTCCAAGCTCGGGAGGGAGGCCCCCAAGTAAGTCGTCTGCAGGTGCTGCTATGCGCCTGGGTGCTTGGGCCGCACGTGCACCGCGCCCGGCGGCGTCGGCTGCGGCTCCGCCTCGATGCGCCTTGCCCGACTGGCGTGGCGGTTGATGAACGGCATCTGGCTCACGATGAACAGGATGGTCAGCACCGGCAGGCCGAACACCTTGAAGCTGACCCAGAAATCGGTCGACTGGGTGCGCCAGACCAGCTCGTTGAGCAGCGCCATGGCGACGAAGAACAGCGCGTAGCGCAAGGTGAACTGGCGCCATGCGCGATCGCTCATCGGCGGCATCACGGCACCGAGCAGAACCTTCAGGAGCGGCCGCCTGAGCCAGAGGCCGCCGAGCAGGATCGCCGCGAACAGCGCCTGCACGATCGTCGGCTTCATCTTGATGAAGGTCTCGTCCTGAAGCCACAAAGTGAGCCCGCCGAACACCGCGACGACCGCGGCGGTGATCAGCGGGATCGGGGGCACGCGCCGCTCGATCGCCCAGGCGGCGGCCAGCGCCAGGAGGCTGGCGCCGATGACCACCGCGGTGGCCGCCATCAGCCCGTACAGCCAGTAGGTCAGGAAGAAGGCCGCGAGCGGGCCATAGTCGACCGCCGGCCGCAGCCAGCGCGGTGTTTGCGTCACCATGGTCATCCGGACTGCAATGGCACTCGGCTTGATTCGTGGTGGCTCCCTCTGCGATGGTCAAGAAGCGATTGCCCCACGGCCAGGGCCGCGCTGCCACGGATGGGTACCCCAGCCCCGGCACATGGCCTAGACTGGCGCAGCGCCAAAATCGGGGAGAGGCAGATGCTCGCAACGATGGACCGGGTCGAGGTGCGGCGCTTGAGCGGTGCGCTTGGCGCCGAGATTTCTGGCGTCGATCTCGCCGGCCCCCTCGACGATGCCACGATCGCGGCCTTGCGCGCCGCGCTGCTCGACCACATCGTGATCTTCTTTCGCGACCAGAAGCTCGCGCCGCAGGACCTGTTGGCGCTGGCGCGCCGCTTCGGCGAAGTGGTCGAGTACCCGTTCGTGCGCGGCCTGCCCGAATGCCCGCTGGTCCTGCCGGTGATCAAGGAGCCGCACGAGCGCAGCAACTTCGGCGGCGTCTGGCACTCCGACACCGCCTATCTCGAGCAGCCGGCGATGGCCACGATGCTCTACGCGCTGGAGACCCCGCCGGTCGGCGGCGATACCATGTTCGCCAGCATGACCATGGCCTACCAGGCGCTCTCGGACGGCATGAAGCGGCTCCTTGGCGGCCTGCGCGCGCTCAACGTGCCCAACAAGCCGATCGCGCTCAAGACC
>Ga0081538_10003012_pt1 | contig 16044 bp, 12 predicted proteins | sample TabmetS5T2R1_FD_71022 | JGI IMG/M metagenome (GOLD analysis project Ga0081538, IMG submission 71022) | Tabebuia heterophylla rhizosphere microbial communities from the University of Puerto Rico - S5T2R1 | ecosystem: Host-associated > Plants > Roots > Rhizosphere ... | reverse complement strand
CTCGACCACCTACCCGCCGGAGACCACCAACTTCGACACCATCGCCAACACCATCAAGGCCCGCAACCCCGACCTGGTCGCCCAGGGGGCGGTGTTCGAGGACGGCGTCGGGCTGGTCCGCTCGCTGATCAAGACCGGCTTCAGCCCCAAGACGCTGTTCCAGACCTCGGCGCCGTCCAACTCCGACCAGTACGCCAAGGGCGTCGGCGAGGCCAACACCGAGGGCGTGTTCTACACGGTGAGCTGGAGCCCCGAGGCCACCTACCCGCTCAACCAGGAGTTCGTGCAGCGCTACCGGCAGAAGTTCAACCAGGTCCCCGAGGAGGACGCCGCCGACGCGTTCGCCGCCGCGCAGGTCCTCCAGGCCGGCGTCGAGGCGGTCGGCGAGATCGACCAGACCAAGATCGCCGACTGGCTGCACGCCAACAAGGTCGACACCATCCTCGGCCCGCTGAGCTGGGACGAGACCGGCGCGCCGCAGTCGGACTTCCTGCTGGCCCAGTGGCAGGGCGGCAAGTCCGAGATCGTGCTCCCCAAGGAGGTCGCCACCGCCGACAGCGTGGTGCTGCCCAAGCCGGACTGGAAGTCGAGCTAGCCGGGGGCCGCCGGTGACCCACGCCACCGAGACGCTCATCCTCGGCCTGCTGATCGGCGGGGTGTACGCGCTGCTGGCCTCCGGCCTGACCCTGATCTTCGGGGTCATGAACATCATCAACGTGGCCCAGGGCGCCCTGCTGGTCCTGGCGGGGCTGCTCACCTACGAGCTGTGGCGGCGCTTCGGGCTGGACCCGATCGCCGCGGCGGTGGTGACCACGCCGGTGATGTTCGCGGTGGGGTGGGCGATCTACCGGTTGTTCGTCGCCCGGATCCGGACCGCGCCGGTCTCCATGACCGTGCTGCTGACCTTCGCGCTGGCCATCACCATCGAGGGAGCCATGGGGCTGACCTGGAAGAACGTCTTCCGGTCGGTCACCCCGGGCTATTTCGACGAGTCGTTCCACCTGGGGCCGTTCTTCTTCCCCAAGGCACAGGTGTTCGGCTGCCTGGCCGCCGTCGCCGTGCTGGCCGGGCTGTGGCTGCTGCTCACCCGCACCTGGGCGGGGCGGGCCATCCGCGCGGCCTCCCAGAACCCGCAGGGGAGCGCGCTGGTGGGGGTCGACTTCCGGGCCGTGGCCACCCTGACGTTCGCCGTCGGGGTGGCCACCACCGGCGTCGGCGGCTCCATCCTGTCGGTGCTGTACACCCTGTTCCCCGCCTCGCACTACCTGTGGATCTCGCGGCTGCTCGGCATCGTCGTCCTCGGCGGCATGGGCAGCCTCCCGGGGGCGGTGGTGGGGGCGCTGCTGCTGGGCGTGGCCGAGGCCTTCACCGCCACCTACGTCTCCACCCGCTGGGCCACGGTGGTGTTCTACCTGGTGATCCTCGTGGTCCTGCTGGTGCGGCCGCAGGGGCTGATGGGGTCCAGGCTGCGCGGGGACGTCGTCACGTGACCGGCGCGGTCGGGCTGCGCCGGGCGGCGATCGCGCTCGGCGGCCTGGCCCTGGTGGCCTACCCGCTGGTCCGCCTGGACGACGTCTACGGCCAGTCCATCCTGATCTTCGCGTTCCTGCTCGGCCTCATGGCGAGCGGCTGGAACATCATGGCCGGCTTCACCGGCTACGTGTCGATCGGCCAGAGCGCCTTCCTCGGCATCGGCGCCTACACCGTGGCCCTGCTGGCGCTGCGGACCGGCGTCTCGCCGCTGCTGCTGGCGCCGCTGGGCGGGGTGGCCGCCGCGCTGGTGGCCGCGGTGCTGGGGGCCACGGTGATGCGCGCCCGCGAGCACGCCTTCGTGATCATCACCATCGCGCTGCTGTTCCTGTTCCAGACGCTGGCGCTGAACCTGGAGGGGATCACCGGCGGCTCCAACGGCCTCACCCTGCCGCTGCCGAGCTGGGACCGCGACATCCAGAACCTGCCCTTCTACTACCTCATGCTCGGGCTGCTGGCGCTGTCGGTGCTGCTGTCGTGGTGGATCCGGCGCACCAAGTTCGGCATGGGCCTGGTCGCCATCCGCGAGGACGAGGACAAGGCCGCCGCCATCGGCGTGCGCACCCCCGCCTACAAGGTGCTCAGCTTCGTCGCCAGCGCCGTGCTGATCGGCGTGGCCGGCGGCGTCTACGCCTACTACCTCAGCTTCATCGACCCCCGCGGCATGTTCGACATCCTCATCAGCGTCCAGCTGGTGCTGGCCGCGCTGGTCGGCGGCCGCGGCACCATCTGGGGCCCGGTGCTGGGCGCGTTCCTGGTGGTGCCGCTCAACGAGGCCACCCTCAACCTCGGCGCCGCCGAGGGCCTGCACCTGTTCGCCTTCGGGCTGGCGCTCGGCGCGGTGGTGCTGTTCCTGCCCCGCGGGCTGATCCCGACCGTCCAGGCATGGTGGGAGCGCCGCCACCCGCGGCCGGTGGCGTGGGAGCGGCGCGCCCCCGCGACCACCGCGGCGCGGGCGCCCGCCGGCCCGGCGGCCGCCCCGGGACGCGCGCTGCTGGAGGTCGACGGCCTGGCCAAGCGGTTCGGCGGCGTGGCCGCCGTGGACGGCTGCTCGTTCACGGTCGCGGAGGGCGGCCTCACCGGGCTGATCGGGCCCAACGGGTCCGGCAAGACCACCGTGTTCAACCTGGTCACCGGCATGGTCCGCGGCGACGCCGGGTCGATCCGCTTCGACGGGCGCCGCGTCGACCGGGTGCTGCCGTGGGAGCGCGCCCACCTGGGGCTGGGCCGCACCTTCCAGGTCACCCGCCTGTTCCCGCGGATGACCGTGCTGGAGAACCTGGTCGCGCCGCTGCGGGGCTTCTCCTGGCCGAACCTGGCCACCGACGCCGTCAGCGGCCCCGAGGCCCGGCGCGCCGGGGAGCTGCTCGACCTGGTCGGGCTGGCGCCGCTGGCGGCCGAGCCCGCCGGGCAGCTCTCCTTCGGCCAGCAGAAGCTCGCCGAGCTCGCCCAGGTGCTGATGCTGGAGCCGCGGCTGGTGCTGCTGGACGAGCCCGCCGGCGGCGTCAACCCCGGCATGATCGAGCGCATCGCCGAGCTGCTGCTGGAGCTCAACCGGCGCGGCATCACCTTCCTCATCGTCGAGCACAACATGCCGATGGTGCTGGAGCTGTGCGACCCCATCCTGGTGATGGCGCGCGGCCGGGTGATCGCCGAAGGCCCGCCCGCCGCCATCCAGCGCGACCCGGCGGTGCTGGACGCCTACCTCGGCGAGGGCTGGGGCAAGGCCTCCCGACCGGACCCCTCCAGCCAGGTGGAGGTGTGATGGCGGCGCTGCTGGAGCTGCGCGGGGTGAGCGCCGGCTACGGCGGCGCCAGCGTGCTGCGCGACGTCGACCTGGCGGTCGAGCGCGGCTCGATCACCTGCCTGATCGGCCCCAACGGCGCCGGCAAGTCCACCCTGCTCAAGGCCGTCAGCGGGCTGCTGCGGCTGCGGCAGGGCACGGTCACCCTGGACGGGACGGTGCTGTCGGCGCTGCCGCCGGCCGAGGTGCTGGCCCGCGGGGTCGTGCAGGTCCCCCAGCAGCACGGCCTGTTCCCCAGCCTGACGGTGCGGGAGAACGTCCTCATGGGCGGCTACATCCTGCGCCGCGACCGGTCGCTGCTGCGGCGCCGCTACCGCGACCTGGAGGAGCTGCTGCCGCTGGTCCGGGAACGCGCCGCCGACAGGGCCGGCAACCTGTCGGGCGGGCAGCGGCGGCTGATCGAGTTCGCCCGCTCGCTGATGCTGGACCCGGTGCTGCTGCTGCTGGACGAGCCGTCCCTGGGCCTGGAGCCGAGGAGCCTGCGGCAGGTCTACGACCTGGTCGCCCGGCTGCACGCCGACGGCAAGACGATCCTGCTGGTGGAGCAGAACGTCCGCCTCGGGCTGGAGACCGCCACCCACGGCGTGGTGATGGAGAGCGGGCAGGTGCGGCTGGTCGGCGCCGCCGCCGACGTCCTCGCCAACCCGGAGATCGCCGACCTGTACCTGGGCGGGACCGTGCGGCAGCGGGACCCGGACGCGGCAGCGGGCGACGGCCGATGACGGGCGTGGCGCTGGCGGCGGTGTCGGGGATCGGCTTCGGGCTGTTCCAGAGCGTCAACCGCGCCGCCCTGCGTGGCATGGACGCCTACGCCTCCACCTTCCTCCAGGTGCTGGTGAGCGCCGCCCTGCTGGTGGCGGTGTCGCTGGCCGCCGGCGACCCGGGGCGGCTGGCCGCCGCGCCGGCGTCGTCGTGGTGGTGGTTCGCCGCGGCCGGGCTGGTGCACTTCTCGGTCGGCTGGACGCTGCTGAACCTCAGCCAGCAGCGGCTGGGCGCCGCCCGCACCAGCCCGCTGCTGGCGACCGTGCCGCTGTTCGGCGTGATGATCGCGGCCGTCGCCCTCCAGGAGGTCCCCAGCGCCCTGGAGCTGGCCGGGGTGGGCCTGATGGTCGCCGGCGTGTACGCCATCGAGGCCGACCGGGCTGGAGCTCCGCGAGCCGGTGCCGCCCGCGGCTGGGGGGCCGCCGGCGGCGCCGGCGCGGTGGCGTGGACGGCGTCGCTGTTCGGGCTCGGCACGGCGCTGTGCTGGGCGGTCAGCCCGATCCTCATCCGCCAGGGCCTGCGGGACCTGCCGTCGCCGCTGCTGGGGGTGACCGTCGGCCTGGTCGCGGCCACCCTCGCCTACGGCCTGACCCTGCCCCTGCGCGGTCGCGGCCTGCGGTTCACGCGCGAGGCGCTGGCGTGGAAGCTGGCCGCCGGCGGCCTGGTCGCGGCGTCGACCTGGGCGCGCTGGACGTCGGTGGCGCTGGTCCCGGTGGCGGTGGTGCTCGCGCTCGGGCTGCTGTCGGTCCCGACCGTGCTGGCGGCGGCGCCGGCGCTGGTCGGCCGCCAGGCCGAGCGGGTCACCGCGCCGGTGCTGGCCGGCGCCGCCCTGATCGTGGCCGGCGCCCTGGTCATCGGCGCCGGGTCGTGAGGGCGGCATGATCGTCGACGTCCACGCCCACATCGCCGTCGCGGAGCTCGACCCGGCGCTGCCGCCGTCGGCGGTCGGCGAGTTCGTGCACGTCGAGCGGATGCTCGAGGAGGCGGCCGCCCAGGGCGTCGACCGGCTGGTGCTGTCCCCCTGGGTCAAGCTGCTGCCCGACGACCTCGACCCGCCCGCCGCCCTGCGCGCCTGCCGCGTCCAGAACGACGCCCTGGCGGCCCGCTGCGCCGCGCACCCCGGCAGGGTCGGCGCGCTCGGCGCCGTCCCCCTCCAGGACCCCGCGCTGGCCGCCGCCGAGCTGGAGCGGCTGATGGGGGAGCGGGCCCTGGGCGGCGTCGAGGTCGCCGCCAGCGTCGCCGGCGCCTACCTCGGCGACGACCGCTTCCTGCCGTTCTGGGAGGCCGCCGAGGCCACCGGCGCGGTCGTGCTGGTCCACCCGACCACCCGCGGGTTCGACCTGCCGGTGCTGGCACGCCACTACCTGTGGAACACCGCCGGCAACCCGCTGGAGACCGCCGTCGCCGGCGCCGACCTGGTGATGGCGGGGGTGCTGGAGCGGTTCCCGGGCCTGCGGGTGGTGCTGGCCCACGGCGGCGGCGCGCTGCTGTCGCTGCGGGGACGGCTCCGCAAGGCCCACTCGTTCCAGCCGCAGGCGCGCGCCCGCCTCGCCGGGTCCCCGGACGACTCCCTGCGGCGGCTCCACTACGACACCGTCACCCACGACGCCGGGCTGCTGGCGGCCCTGGTCGACTACGCCGGCGCCGGCCAGGTGCTGCTCGGCTCCGACCGGCCCTTCGACATGGGCACCGCCGACCCGGTCGGGGAGGTGCGGGCGCTGCGCCTGGACGCCGAGGCCGAGCGTGCCGTGCTCGGCGGCAACGCCGCCGCGCTGCTGGGGCTCGGCGCCGCCACCGGACCGGCGGGGCCGCCGCCATGAGCGCCGAGCCGGACGTGGTGGTCGCCGGCGCCGGGCACAACAGCCTGGTCGCCGCCGCCTACCTGGCCAAGGCGGGCCTGCGCTGCCTGGTCCTGGAGGCGCGGGACTCGGTCGGCGGCGACACCAACTCCGAGGAGCTCACCCTCCCCGGGTTCCTGCACGACACCTGCTCGACCGCGCACAACCTCATCCAGGCCAGCCCCACCCTCACCCGCCGGGAGCTGCCGCTGGAGGACTACGGCCTCCACTACCTGCACCCCGACCCGGTGGTGCACCTGCCGTTCCCCGACGGGGCCTGGCTGACGCAGTGGCGCGACACCGACCGGACCTGCGAGGAGCTGGCCCGCTTCTCGCGCCGCGACGCCGACGCCTACCGGCGGCTGCTGGCCGACTACGAGTCGGTGGCGCCGCTGTTCGGCCGCTACCGCAACACCCCGGTCGGCTGGGGCCCGCCCCTGCCGGAGCTGCTGGCCGGCCACGCCGACGGCCGCAGGTGGCTGCGCCGGCAGGCGATGAGCGCCTGGGACGTGGTCCGCGACACCTTCCACGACGAGCACGTCCGCGCGTTCATGCTGTGGATGAGCTTCATGACCGTGCAGCCCGTGGACCGGCCGGGGACCGGCCCGCTGGCCTACTCGCTGGTCTACGGCCGCCAGCGGCACAGCTGGACGCTGCCCAGGGGCGGGTCGGGCGCGCTGCCCGCCGCGCTGGCCCGCTACCTGCAGGCCAACGGCGGCGAGATCGTCTGCGGCGCGCCCGTGACCGGGCTGGTGGTCCGCGGCGGCCGCTGCGTCGGGGTGGACACCGCCGACGGGCGCCGGCACCTGGCCGCCCGCGCGGTGCTGTCGACCATCCACGTCAAGCAGCTCCTGCAGATGGCGCCGGCGTCGGCGTGGGACGACGGCTTCCGCTACGGGGTCGACACCTGGCGGGCCGGCGTGTCCATGTTCGTCGCCCACTACGCCACCACCCAGCCGCCCAGGTTCCCCACGGACGGCGGCGAGGTCGCCGCGGTCGCCGCCGGCACCCCGCACTCGGTCGACCGGCTGCTGCGGGTCGGCGCCGACCACACCAGGGGGGTCGTGGCCACCGACGAGCCGGTGCTGCTGGTGCTGGCCCCGACCGTGGCCGACCCCGGCCGCGCCCCCGACGGCCGCCACACCCTGAAGATCGTCGGCTTCCAGCCCTACGAGCTGCCCGGCGGGCCGGCCCGCTGGGACGAGCTGAAGGACGAGGTCGCCGCCGCCAACCTGGCGGCGCTGCGCCGCCACGCCCCCAACCTCACCGACGACGTCATCCTCGCCAGCCACGTCAAGAGCCCGCTGGACCTGGAGCGGTTCAACGCCCACAACTGGCACGGCTCCTGCCACGGCGGCGACATGGGGCCGGCGCAGTCGGGGACGCTGCGGCCGGCGCCGGGGTGGGCCGGCCACCGGACCCCCATCCCCGGGCTGTACCAGACCGGCGCCACCACCCACCCCGGCGGGTCGGTGTCGGCCGCCCCGGGCCGCAACGCCGCCATGGTCATGCTGGCGGACCTGGGGTTCCGCCCCGAGGAGGTGCTCGCCAGTGCCTGACCCGCGGATCGAGGCGGCGGTGGCCAACTGGGCGCCGCGGCTGCTGGCCCAGGGCGTCGACCCCAACGACTTCCAGCGGGTGACCGCGCCGCTGCAACGCTGGGAGCAGTGGCTGGACGCCTGGGTCGCCAACGGCGACCTCCACGCCGACCTGGCCCTGGAGGCCGAGCAGGCGCGCCGCCGCCTGACCGCCGGGCGCGCGTGGGTGCGGGCCGCGCTCTCCTACCACTTCGCCAAGTTCGTGTGGATGGTCGACCTGGAGCGCCACCGCCAGGCCGCCGACCGCGCGGTCGCCGCGCTGCGCCGCGCCCACGCCCTGCTGGACCCCGCCGCCGAGCGGCTGGAGGTGCCCTTCGAGGGCACCACCATGGTCGCCACCCTGCGGCGACCCCCAGGCGGCAGGCGGCCGCCGCTGGCGCTGCTGCTGCCCGGCCTGGACTCCACCAAGGAGGAGTTCTTCACCTGGGAGGAGGAGTTCCTGGAGCGCGGCATGGCCACGCTGTCGCTGGACGGCCCCGGCCAGGGCGAGACCGGCTGGACCACCCACATCCGCGCCGACTACGAGGTGGCGGTGACCGCCGTCCTGGACCACCTCGCCGGCCGCGGCGACCTCGACCTGGACCGGGTCGGGGCGGCCGGGGTGAGCCTCGGCGGCTACTACGCGCCGCGGGCGGCCGCGTTCGAGGCGCGGGTCCGCGCCGCCGTGGCGATCGGCGGGCCGTACAACTTCGGCGACTGCTGGCGCGACCTGCCCCAGCTCACCCGCGAGACCTTCCTGCACCACTCGGGAGCCGCCGACGAGGCGGCGGGGGAGCGCGCCGCCGCCGCCCTGGACCTGGGCCCGGTGCTGCCGCGACTCAAGCAGCCGCTGCTGGTGGTCTTCGGCAGGCTCGACCGCCTGATCCCCTCCGCCCACGCCGAGCGGGTCGCCGCCGAGGCCCCCAACGGCGAGCTGGTCATGTACCCGGACGGCAACCACGTCTGCAACAACCTTCCCTACCGCGCCCGGCCGCTGGCCGCCGACTGGCTCGCGGAGCGCCTGGCCGATGTGGGCTAGGTTCAGCCCGGCGGAGATGGCGCGGCGCTGGCGCCTGGCCCGCGGGCTCATGGACCGCCTCGACCTGCGGGCGCTGCTGCTGTTCGGCAACTCCGGCGTGAACCGGCACAACCAGGCCAACGTCTTCTGGCTCAGCAACCACCTGGACCTGCACCACTGCTACCTGCTGGCGCCCAGGGACGAGGCGATCGAGGCGGCCCTGTACACCGGCCTGGACAACCACGTCCCCGACGCCCGCCGGATCGCCGAGGTCCCGGTGGTGGCCTGGGGCGGCCGCGACCCGGCGGCCACCGTGGCCGGGCGGCTGCGGGCCACCGGCATCACCCGCGGACGGCTCGGGGTGGTCGGCGTCAACGCCACCTTCGGGATCGGCATGCCCTACCAGCATCACGCCACCCTGCGGCGTGCCCTGCCCGACCTGGAGCTGGTGGACGTCACCGCCGACCTGGCCGGCCTGCGGGTGGTCAAGTCCGCGGAGGAGCTCGGCTTCCTGCGCCGCGCCGCCGAGTACACCGACCGCGCCGTGGAGGCGCTCCGCGCCGAGGTCACCCCCGGCATCCCCGAGTACGCCCTGCTGGGCATCGTCGAGGGGGCGTACCGGTCCGACGGGGGCCTGCCGCACATCGCCTTCGTCCGCTCCATGCCCATGGCCGAGCCCGACGGCTGCCTGCCGGCGCAGAACCCGTCGGGCCGCCTGCTCGGCGAGGGCGACGTGATCATCACCGAGATCAGCGCGTCCTACTGGGGCTACTCCGGGCAGATCCACCGGCCCGTGTTCGTGCGGGCCGAGCCGACCCCGCCGTGGCAGCGGCTGTTCGACACCGCCCTTGACGCCTACCGGGCGATCGTGCGGGTCCTGCGGCCCGGCGCCCGCGAGGGCGACGTCGTCCGCGCCGCCTCGGTCATCGGGGAGCGCGGCTACGCCATCTACGACGACCTGGTCCACGGCTACGGCGTCGACATCCACCCGCCGGTCATCGACCGTTCCTGCGGCCGCTGGTGGCCATGGGACGAGACCCGCCCCGCCCCGGCCGGGCGCCGCTTCGAGCGGGACATGGCCGTGGTGGTGCAGCCCAACCCGGTGACCCCGGACGAGCGCATGGGCCTCCAGCTCGGCGCGCTCACCGTCGTCACCGAACAGGGCGCGGAGACGCCGCACCGCGTCCCCTTCGAGCCGGTGATCACCGCGTGAGCTGGGTGGGGCGGCCGTTGCGGCGGCGCGAGGACGAGGCGCTCCTGCGGGGCCGCGGCGCCTACGTCGACAACCTGGCGCCGCCGGGCACCGTCCACATGGTGGCCGTGCGCAGCCCGCTGGCGCACGCCCGCCTCGGCGCGGTCCAGGCGGCGGCGGCGCGGCGGGCGCCCGGGGTGCTGGCGGTGCTCACCGGCGCCGACCTGGCCGGCCAGGTCGGGCCGATGCCGGTCAACGCCGTGGAGGGCGCCGAGATCGCCCATGCCCCGGTGCCGCTGCTGGCCGCCGGGCGGGTCCGCTTCGCCGGCGAGCCGGTCGCGGTGGTCGCCGCCGCCACCCGCGCGGCCGCCGCCGACGCCGCCGAGCTGGTGGAGGTCGACTACGACCCGCTGCCGGTGCTGGTCGACCCCCACGCCACCCTGGACGCCGCCGCCGTGCGGCTGCACGACCATCTCGACGGCAACGTGCTGCTGCGCTGGCGGCGCCGCCACGGCGACGTCGACGGCGCCTTCGCCGCGGCCGCGCGGGTGGTGGCGGGCCGGTTCCGCATGCCGCGGCTGGTGGCCTGCCCGATCGAGCCGCGCGGCGCGCTCGCCGCCTACGACCCGGACGGCGACCTGCTGACGCTGTGGCTGTCGGCGCAGGACCCCCACCGCCCCCTGCGGCACCTGGCGGCCGTGCTGCGGCGCCCGCCGGAGCGCTGCCGCGTGGTCGTCGGCGACGTCGGCGGCGCCTTCGGCAGCAAGGGGGCGCTGGCGCCGGAGGCCGCGGTGGCGGCGATCCTGGCGCTGCGCCTGCACCGCCCCGTCAAGTGGGTGGAGACCCGCTCGGAGAGCTTCCTGGCCTCCTACCAGGGCCGCGGCCAGGAGATCCGGGCCGAGCTGGCGGTCGACGGCGCCGGCCGCTTCCTGGCCCTGCGCGCCCGGGTGGTCGCCGACCTCGGCGCCTACCTGTACCCGATCACCCCGGCGCCGCCGGTCACCACCGCGATGCTGCTGACCGGCGTCTACGACGTCGCCGCCGTGGACGTGGAGGTGCTCGGCGTGGCCACCAACAAGGTCCCCACCGGGCCCTACCGCGGCGCCGGCCGGCCCGAGGGCGCCTACGTCGCCGAGCGGCTCGCCGACCTGGCCGCCGCCGACCTGGGCGTGGACCCCGCCGCCATCCGGCGGCGCAACTTCATCGCCCCCGAGCGGTTCCCGCACACCACCGCGCTCGGCTTCACCTACGACTCCGGCGACTACGGGCGGGCGCTGGACCGCGCCTGCGAGCTGCTCGGCTACGACCGCTGCCGCCGCTGGCAGGCCGCCGCCCGCACGGAGCGGCGGCTGGTCGGCATCGGCCTGTGCGTGTTCGTGGAGCGCGCCGGCGCCGGGCTGTGGGAGCACGGCTCGGTCGCGGTCGGGCCCGACGGCCGCGCCCTGGTCCGCACCGGCTCCACCCCGCACGGGCAGGGCCACCGGACGACCTTCGCGCAGATCGCCGCCGACGCGCTGGGGCTGGCGCCCGAGGACGTGACCGTGGAGGCCGGCGACACCGCCACCGTGCCGGCGGGGATGGGCACCTACGCCAGCCGCTCGGTGACCACCGGCGGGTCGGCGGTGTACCTGGCCGCCCGGCAGGTCGCGGCCAAGGCGGCGCGGGTCGCCGACGTCCTGGCCGCGTCCGGCGGCCGGCCGGCGACCCTGGCGGAGGTCGCCGCCGCGGCGCACACGCCCGGCCGGCTGCCGCCGGACCTTGGGCCGGGGCTGGAGGCCGAGGTGCGCTTCGAGCTGCCCGGGCCGGTGTTCCCCTTCGGCGCCTACGCGGCCGTGGTCGAGGTCGACCGCGACACCGGCCGCCTGCGGGTGCTGCGGCTGGTCGGCGTCGACGACGCCGGCCGGGTGGTCAACCCGCTGCTGGCCGAGGGGCAGGTGATGGGCTCGGCCGCCCAGGGCATCGGGCAGGCGCTGCTGGAGCAGGCCGTCCACGACGACGCCGGGCAGCTGCTCACCGGCAACCTGGCGGTGTACGGGCTGCCGTCGGCGGTGGAGGTCCCGCCGGTCCACGGCGAGCTGCTGGAGACCCCCTCGCCGTTCACCCCGCTGGGGGTCAAGGGGCTGGGGGAGAGCGGCGCGATCGCGGTCCCGGCCGCCGTCGCCAACGCCGTCGCCGACGCGCTGGCGCCCCTCGGCGTCCGCCACCTGGACCCGCCGTACACCCCCGAGCGGCTGTGGCGGGCCCTGGCCGCCGTCAGGGCCCCCGACCCAGGAACCGGTCCAGGATCTGCCGGGCGCTGAGCCCGGAGAAGCCGGGGTGGATCTCCACGAGGTACCCGGTCCCGTCCTCGTCGTGGTTGAAGCGGAACCCGATCCCCTTGCGCCACAGCCCCTGGCGGCACAAGACCTCCCACAGGCGGCTGTTGATCGCCTCGAGCTGCCGCTCGGTGACGTCGAACCGCACCCAGGCGTCGGGCGGCTGCTCCGCGCCGGGCGGCCTGGGCCCGCACCGCACGCCGGGGCTCGGCGGGGCGACCGGCGCCGGGGCGGCCGGCGCCGGGTCGGGCGGGGACACGGGGACCGGCTGGTCGGGCGTGGCCAGGTCGCAGCCGGCCAGGGCCGCGCCGGCGAGCACCACGACCACGGTCAGCATCCGCAGCCGACCCACCATCGCACCGCTCCCTGTCGCGCAGGTTCCTGTTGTAGCACGTCTGGGCGGCCTCGGAGGTTGCCGCCGTCCCCGACGTTCGGCCGGTTGGCGCGCCGGCTTCAGCGCGCGGCACCGCGGAGGCGGAACCAGCGGTACCCGTAGCCGTCCACGGGCACGCCGCCGCCGGCGGCGTCGGGCCGCGGGTACGGCTGGTCGGCGAACAGCTCCACCAGCTCCCCGCCGTCCAGGTCCAGGTCGGCCTTGGCGGGCCGGTCGGCGAAGTTGTGGACGGTCAGCACCGCCGAGCCGCGCCAGTCGCAGCGCACCGCCAGCACCGCCGGGTCGCCGGCCGGCAGCACCCGGTAGGCGCCCCAGCCCAGCTCCGGGGTCTCCTTGCGCCGGCGGATCAGCCGCTCCATCCAGTTGAGCAGCGACCCCGGGTCCTGCCGCTGGCTGTCGGCGTTGACCCGTCGGCAGCCGAAGTCGCCGCCCTCCACCAGCGGCACCCGCGGCCGGGTGGGGGAGAAGCCGCAGCCGGCGCCGTCGTCCCACTGCATGGCCACGCGGACGCTGGCGCGTCCCTCCACGGCGAGGTCGTCGCCCATGCCCAGCTCCTCGCCGTACAGCAGCACCGGCGTGCCCGGCAGGGCGAACAGCAGGCTGTAGACCAGCTCCAGCCGGCGGCGGTCGCCGGCCAGCATCGGCGGGACGCGGCGGCGGATGCCGCGGCCGTAGATGCGCATGTCCTCCTCGGGCGCCAGCGCCGCGAACACCTCCTCGCGCTCGGCCTCCGAGAGCTTGTCCAAGGTGAGCTCGTCGTGGTTCTTGACGAAGTTCACCCACTGGTTGGCCTCGGGGACCGGCGGCAGCTCGCCGAGGGTCTCGGCCAGCGGCGCGGCCTGCTGGCGGACCAGCGACAGGAACAGCTTCTGGTTGGCGAGGAAGTTGAACAGCATGTGCATCTCGTCGCCGTCCTCGTCGCCGAAGAAGCGGCGCATGTCGGCGGGGGGCAGGTTGGCCTCGGCGAGCAGGATCGCGTCGCCGCGCCGCCGCGCCAGGAAGGCGCGCAGGTCGCGCAGGTACCCGTGCCCGTCGCGGATCGCGGCCTCCTCCACGCCGGCGTCCTCGATCAGGAACGGGGCGGCGTCGACCCGGAAGCCGGACAGGCCCAGCTCCAGCCAGAAGCCGATCACCTTGTGGATCTCGTCGCGGACCCTGGGGTTGGCGACGTTGAGGTCCGGCATGCTCTTGTAGAAGCGGTGCAGGTAGAACTGGCCGGCGCGCTCGTCGAGCTCCCAGTTGGAGGTCTCCTGGCCGGGGAAGACGAGGTCCTTGGGGCCGTCCTCGGGCGGCTCGTCGGCCCACACGTAGAAGTCGCGGTAGGGCGAGTCGCGGTCGGCCCTGGCCGCCTGGAACCACGGGTGGTCCACGGAGGTGTGGTTGACGACCAGGTCGGCGATCACCCGGATGCCGCGCTCGCGGGCGGCGCGCAGGAACTCGACCGCGTCGCCGAGGCTGCCCAGCCGCGGGTCGACGCCGTAGTAGTCGGCGATGTCGTAGCCGTTGTCGCGGTTGGGGGTGGGGTAGAACGGCATCAGCCACACGCAGGTGACGCCGAGGCCGGCGAGGTAGTCGACCCGGTCGGTGAGCCCGGGGAAGTCGCCGGTCCCGTCGCCGTTGCCGTCCTTGAACAGCTCCACGTCCACGCAGTAGATGACCGCGTTCTTCCACCACAGGTCGCTGGTGGCCTTGTCGCTCACGTGCCCGCCCTCCCGGCGACCGGCTGAAGGCGGGGGAGGACCTGCTCGCCGGCCAGCTCGATGAAGCGGCGCTGGTCGGGGCCGACCTCGTGCAGGTAGACGGCGTCGAACCCGAGGTCGGCGTAGCCGGCCAGCTCCTCGGCCAGCCGCCCCGGGTCGGTGGCGACCAGCACCGCGCCGCGGAGGTCGTCGGGCCGCACGTGCCTGGTGGCCGCCTCGAACTGCTCCGGCAGCTCCAGCTCCCAGCACAGCCGGCCGTCCAGCGCGCCGTTGGGCCAGTGCTCGCGGGCGCTGGCGAGCGCGGCCGCCTCGTCGGCGGCGGAGGCGAGGTGCACCTGGAGGCTGACCGGCTTGCCCTCGCCGCCGCCGGCGCGGAAGGCGTCCACCACCCGGCGCAGCCGCTCGGCCGGCTGGAGGACGGTGATCAGGCCGTCGGCCCAGCCGCCGACCCGGGCGGCGGTCTCGGCGCTGACCGCGGCGCCGAGCAGCGCCGGCGGCGACTCCGGCAGCGACCACAGCCGGGCGCGGTCGACGGTGACCAGCCCGCGGTGGCTGACGGTCTCGCCGGCCAGCAGCGCCCGGATGACCGCCACGCACTCCTCCAGGCGGGCGTCGCGGTCGCGCTTGACCGGCCAGCGGGTCCCGGTGATGTGCTCGTTGACGGCCTCGCCGCTGCCCAGCGCCATCCAGAAGCGCCCCGGGTACAGCTCGGCGAGGGTGGCCGCGGCCTGCGCCACCACCGCGGGGTGGTAGCGCTGCCCCGGCGCGGTGACGCAGCCGAGCCGCAGGCCGGTGGCCTGGAGGGCGGCGCCCAGCCACGACCACGCGAAGCCGCTGTGGCCCTGCGCGGCGGTCCACGGCGCGAAGTGGTCGGAGCACATGGCGGCCTGGAAGCCGGCCTGCTCGGCGAGCTGGACGCAGGCCAGCAGCCGGCTCGGGGGGAGCTGCTCGTGGGAGGCGTGGTAGCCGAAGATGGTCATGCCGCCCCGTACCCGCTGCACGGGCCGCCGAAGCCTGCTTCTAGCCGGGCGGCTCCTCGACCGCCCTGGCCGCGTAGGCGACCGCCTCGGCGCGGTTGCGCACCCCCAGCTTGGCCAGCAGGCTGCTGACGTGGTGGGCGGCGGTCTTGCGGCTGATGAACAGCCGCTGGGCGATCTCGGGGTTGGACAGCCCCAGGCCGACCAGGCGCAGCACCTCCTGCTCCCGCCTGGTGAGCACGCCGACGTGCCTGGGCCCGGTCCGCGCCGGCGCCCCCAGCGACCGCAGCAGCGCCGCGGCCGCGTCGGCGTCGCGGGCGGCACCGAGCCGCTCGAACACGCGCAGCGCGGCGCCCGCCTCGGCGACCGCCATCTCCGGGTGGCGGTCCGCCAGGGCGCGGGCCAGCTCCAGCCGCGCCAGCGCCGACTCGTGGGGCAGGTCGAGTCCTGCGAACAGCGCCAGCGCCTTCTCGAGCTGGCGCCTGGCCTGGTCGGGCCGGTCGCCGGCGGCGGCCGCGACCCGCGCGGCCGCCAGCGCCGCCAGCGCGGCGACCTGCCCGCGGCCCTGGGCGCCGTCGATCGCGGCGACGCGCGCCGCCGCCGCGGCCGCCGCGGCCGGGTCGCCGAGGGCGAGCTGGGCGGCCACCAGCGTCTCCAGCGCCGCCGCGGCGTGGTGGTGGTGCTCGCCGTGGATGGCGGGCTCGCCGTGGTCCTCCAGGGACCGCTCCAGCAGCCCGACCGCGACCGCGGGCTCCCCGCGCGCCAGCCGCAGCCGGGCCGCGGTCCGCGCCGCCAGCCGCCCGCCGCCGAGGTCGGGCAGCAGCGCCTCGGCCTCCTCCAGGCGGCCCTGGCGCAGGCGCAGGTCGGCCAGGCGCGCCAGCGCCTCGCCGTGGACCGCCGTGCCGGCGCCCTCAGCCATGCGGACGGCGGCGGCCAG
>Ga0081538_10003011_pt1 | contig 16048 bp, 17 predicted proteins | sample TabmetS5T2R1_FD_71022 | JGI IMG/M metagenome (GOLD analysis project Ga0081538, IMG submission 71022) | Tabebuia heterophylla rhizosphere microbial communities from the University of Puerto Rico - S5T2R1 | ecosystem: Host-associated > Plants > Roots > Rhizosphere ... | reverse complement strand
GCACGACTCGATCGGCTCGCGGAAGGCGATCAGCGGCTCAAACGATGCCACCGAGATCTGCACGTCGATGATCGGCTTGGCGGCCAGGCCGGCGACCGCGGTCGACCCGATGTGGTCGATGCGCAGCGCGATGCTTCCAAGGCCCGCGCGCAGGCGGCGTCCCAGCGCGGCGAAGAGTTCTGGCCAGGCGGGGTCGTAATCAATCACGGCGCGCACGTCTACGTCGGGCTGGAGGAGATCCCTGTGTGCCATATCAGAAAGTTCTGATACCTTACATCAAAATCGCCTGATGGAAGTCACCGAACGCGTCATAGCTTCAGCTCCGTTCGTCCTGCCGGACGCACCGGCCGAGCCGGATCTGGTCGCCAAGTACTTCCGCGGGCTCGGCGACCCGACGCGCGTTCGGATCCTCGAGCTACTGCAGGAGCACGGCGAGCTGCCGGTCGGCGACCTCGTGCAGCGCTTGGGCCAGTCGCAGCCGAAGGTCTCAAACCACCTGGCGTGCTTGCGCTGGTGCGGGTTCGTGGAGACGCGGCGCGAGCACCCGAGCGTCTACTACCGGATCGCCGACGCCCGCGTCGCGCAGCTCCTGGCGCTCGGCCGGGCGCTGCTCGAAGGCAACGCCGAGCACGTCGCGGCGTGCCGGCGCATCGACAACCCCTGCTGATGAGCGGGAATCGCTGACATTCCCGGGCTGCTCGACAGCGGCTACCTGACGCTGGTGAGTTTGGCGCCGAGCAGCTGCTCGTCGCCCCCGGCCGGCGCCCGCGCACCGACGGCCTGGCGCTGGACGCGGTCGGCGTCGAGCTCGCAGCCGGTGGAGAGGTTCTGATCGGCGACGACATCCACCTCGCGGCGCTGGCGTTCACCCGCGACCCGAGCAAGCTCTCCTGCTGCGCGGCATGACCATTCGCCCGGACACCCCTTCGCTCGAGGCGGTGGCCGAATCGCTCGCCGGCACGTTCCCGGGCGCAGAGGACGCACCGCTGGCACGGGCCCTGCTGCGAGAGCTCACTCATGGGCAGCCCGTTTCGGCCGCGGCGCTGGCAACGTCCACCGGTCGCGATCAAGACGACGTGACGACCACGCTCGCGCGCTGGCCGAACGTGCGCCGCGACCAGCACGGGCGAGTCGAGGCGTTCGGCGGCCTAAGCCTGCGTCCCACCAAGCACCGCCTCGAGGTCCGCGGACGGCGGCTCTACACGTGGTGCGCCTGGGACACGCTGTTTCTCCCGGCGCTGCTGGACGACCAAGCCCAGGTGGAGTCAACCTGCCCGATGACCGGTACAGAGGTACGCCTCACGGTCACCCCCGACCGCGTGCTCGCCGCACGCCCCGAGGACGTCTGTGTCTCGTTCCCACCGCCCGAACAGACAACCACGGACGAGATCATCGAGTCGTTCTGCTGCCACGTGCACTTCCTTGCCTACGCGGACACCGCCGACCGGTGGGCGAGCGCTCACCCGGGAATCTTCGCGCTCGGCCTCGCTGACGCCTTCGAACTGGGACGGCTTGCGACACGAGCCTTCATCAACGCCATTGGAGACAGATAGATGATGCAAATCGCCGAACGGGAGCGCTGATGGCCAAGCTGACAGGAAGCTCGGCGGTCCTGCTCGTCGCCGACATCGAGCGATCGGTCGAGTACTACCGCGACCGGCTCGGATTCACCTGCGAGGTCCACGGCGAACCACCCGATTTCATCGTTGCCAAGCGAGACGAGGTCATTGTTCTGATGGCGCTCTGCCGGGACCGTGAGCAGATCGTCCCCAACTGGCGGATCGTCCCCAACGTGTGGAACGTGTTCATCCGCGTCGACGACGTCGAGGCCATCTACGAGGAGGTCCGGCGCCGCGGCGCGCCGATCGACTACACGCTCTACAACGCACCCAGCGGCTTTCGCGAGTTCGGCGTCCAAGATCCCGACGGTCACGACATCGCTATCGCCCAGCCGATCGAGGACGAGTCGTGACTGCCACGGACATCGCCAGTAGCCTCGTTCGCGGTGCCCGGCTGACGGTAGACAGTTCGCAGAAGCCTCGGGAGGCAGGCCGCCTCGAAGCCACGTCGCACCGCGACGCGCAATGGCTGGCGGCTTGCACCAGAGGCGCTGGGAGGCGGACCCCGAGCGCCGCCCGCGCAGGTCGATCGCGGGCGTCGAGGATGCCATCGCCATGAGAGGAGTGAGCTGATGCGGCGCGGCACGCTGCTCCTCGCGACGCTCTACGTGGCGGCCGCCCTCATCGGCCACGCACGCGAACGCAGCGGCGCTATCTCTTGCGGATGCCACGCGGACTGCTGGTGCAAGCGTCCCGGACTCAGGCTTGTCCGTTGGGTGTTCCCGTTCTGGCACAAGCCCCGCTGACCGGCGCCTCGGCACATGACGCGCTCGCCTATGCCGACACGCTCGCGCACGCATCGTCGCGGGCGCTCGACGACGCCCTCGCCGCAGTGATCTTGCACGGCTCCCTGACGCTCGGCGACTACCTCCCTGGCCGCAGTGACATCGATTTGCTCCTGATCGTCAATGATCCGCTCACCGACGCACACCTTGCGGATCTCGCCAAGGCGGTCGGCCAGCAGCGGCCACGAGGACCGGTCCGTGTCGACCTACGGGTGGTCACGCGCACGGCGGCAGGCGCGCCCTCATCGTTGCCGCCCATGGAGGCTTTCCTGAGGATCAAGGGTCCGGAGCGACGCGTGCACCTGGAGGGCCGCGACCGAGGAGAGCGCGACCTCGCCGTCGAGTTCTCGGTTTGTCGCGCGCACGCGCGCAGCCTCTTTGGCGCGCCGCCTAGGGATCTCATCGGTCGAGTCCCAGACCCATGGGTGCTTGACGCGAGCGATGCCCAGCTGGCCGACTGGCAAACGATCGGCGACGACCCGCCATACGCCCAGCTGGCCGTGCTGAGCGCATGCCGAGTCTGGCGGTTTGCCGAGGAACGCCGGCACTCCTCAAAGGACGCCGCGGGCCTGTGGGCGCTGCGACGCGACCCCACGCTGGAGGTCGTACGCGATGCCCTCCACCACCGCCATAGCAACCCGGCACACACAATCGATTACGCGCAGATCAGTGCCCTCCTCGCACTCGTGCGCGGTGTGTCCGCGGCGGCGCAGTCTCATGACGGCCGCAGCGGCACACAGAACGAGACGCTTGAGCCGCCGCTCCTCAATCAGTCCTCAAATTGCCGTGAATCGGCATGAAATCCCAGACTCCCAGGCGGCGCGCAGAGGCGGCAGAAACCGCCTGTTTGCAGGCGCGGGACAACCGCGTTGCTCCCCAAGCGGGAGCCTGGAGGCGCTCGGCTCAGCAGCTCCACACGCCTCGTTCTCGTCCATCTCAGCAGCGAGGCATCCGGCACGTAGAGGCCTCCCATCAGGCGAAACCAGCAGCGGTGCGCTACGTGAGGTCCGCGATCTCCCGCTCGAGCTCGAGCTCGTCTCGCAGCGGGATGCCGTGGTCGCCCACCTCCGGGATCTCGGGCTTGAGGCGCTCGCGGCTGTCGTCGACGGCACCCGCGTGCAACGCGACCAGCCGGAAGCCGCGCCGCTGGTAGAAGCGCAGCGCGTCGACGTTGTCATTGGTGGTGATCAGCCACAACCGGCCGCAGCCGGCGGCTCGGGCTATCCGCTCAACCTCGGCGAGCAGCGCACTGCCGACGCCGCTCCACCGGCGATCGGTGTGCAGCGTCAGCACCTCGCAGTCTGGGCCCCGGATCACATAGGTGAGGACGCCCAGTAGCCTCCCGTCCTCCTCGGCGATCAGCTCCGGGTGGTCGACGGGGTGCTCGATCGCGCCGCGGCGGGCGACGCGCAGCGAGTGCCAGCGCGCGAGAAAACGCTCGAGCGTGGGCCGGTCCCCCGGCCCGGCAGCTCTGATTCGCATACGCATGGCGGCGATCATGACGGCGACGCACGCCCGCCGCCGCTCAGTCGACAAGACATCGAGCGCAGCGATGCGCGCGAGGTTCATGACTAGAACCTGGCGAGCTCGATCACGCATTCGTGTGACATGGGACCTCCCTGATTCCGGATCCGGCCGGTCATGTCGCGAGCCACGCGTCGCGTACCTCGCGGACGTGGCGGGCGCTGCATGTCCTCGGGCGCCTCTTGTGCGGGAACGCGAGCACGTCGACCCCGCGACTCCTCCGAACGGGGGGCGGATATGCCCGCATCGGGCGAAGCGCTCCGCGTCACGCGCCGGAACGATCGTGATCCACAACACCGCGTCCTCACACAAAGGAGGGACTCACATGGCTGTCACGACCAACACTTCACCGGACGCAACAGCGATCCGGCCGTTCACGATCGAGATCCCCGAGGCGGATCTCGAGGAGCTGCGTGCGCGGATCGCAGCGACGCGCTGGCCCGAGCGGGAGACCGTCGAGGACGACTCGCAGGGCGTGCCGCTGGCACTCATGCAGGACCTCGCTCGCTACTGGGCGACCGATCACAACTGGCGCAAGTGCGAGGCGCGGCTGAACTCCCTGCCGAACTTCGTCACCGAGATCGACGGGCTGGACATCCACTTCATCCACGTGCGCTCGAAGCACGAGGACGCGCTGCCGCTGGTCGTCTGCCACGGCTGGCCCGGATCGATCGTCGAGCAGCTGAAGATCATCGGCCCGCTCACCGACCCCACCGCGCACGGCGCGAGCGCGTCGGACGCCTTCCACGTCGTGGTCCCCTCGATGCCGGGCTACGGGTTCTCCGGCAAGCCGACCAGCACCGGCTGGGATCCCGTGCACATCGGCAAGGCCTACGTCGAGCTGATGAGGCGCCTCGGCTACGAGCGGTTCGTGGCCCAGGGCGGCGACTGGGGCGCGGTCGTCGTCGACGCGATGGCCGGCGGCCGCGCCGACCCGACGGCCGCGGAGCCGGCGCCGCCCGAGCTGATCGGCATCCACACCAACATGCCCGGCGTGATTCCGCCCGACCTCTTCGCCGCGTCCTTCGTCGGCAGTCCGGCGCCGTCCGGGCTCTCCGACGAGGAGCTCAGCACCTACGAGCAGCTGCGTACGTTCTTTGCGACGCACGTCGCGTACGGGCTGATCATGGGGACGCGTCCGCAGACCCTCTACGGACTGGCGGACTCACCCGTCGACCTCGCCGCGTTCATTCTCGACCACGGCGACGGGATCGGTCAGCCCGGCCTGGTCCAGCAGGTCCTCGAGGAGCGTCTGGAGAGGCCGAGCGACCTCACGCGCGACGACATCCTCGACAACATCACGCTGTTCTGGCTGACCAACACCGGGGTGTCCTCGGCGCGGCTGTACTGGGAGAACAAGCTCCCGTTCTTCTCCGTCAAGGGCGTGAAGGTCCCGGTCGGCGTCAGCACCTTCGCCGACGAGATCTACCGGGTTCCGCGCAGCTGGGCCGAGCGGGCGTACCCCAACCTCGTCCACTACAACCGGCACGACCGGGGCGGCCACTTCGCCGCCTGGGAGCAGCCGCAGCTGCTCTCAGAGGATGTGCGCGCGACGTTCCGATCGCTGCGCTGAGGCGACCATGTTCGGCCGGGCGCGCATCCCTCCCTGGTCAGTGCGACGAGTGACTCAACTCTGAGCCACTCGGCCCGGCCGAGCTGCGCAGCGCCGACGCTCCAACTCGACACCGTGAGCAACCCCTCCCCCAGGGTCAGTTCTTGCTGAGCGCCTGCAGGCGCACGTAGCAAGCCACCGCCTGGGCGCGGTTGGCGGCGTGCAACTTGCGGAGGATGTGCTTGACGTGCGACCTGACCGTGCTCTCGGCGATGACCAGCTCGTTGGCGATGTCGGCGTTGCTGGCGCCGCGCGACATCAGGTCGACCACCTCGATCTCGCGCCGCGTGAGCAGGCCCATCAGCCGGTATGCGTCGTTGGACGGCATGACCGGCCCGCGCCCCACGATGTCGACGTCTCCCGTGACCGCGTCGCGCCGAATCGACATGCCGGCGGCGTACATGTCGTCGAGCGTCGTAGTGGCCTCGGCCATCATCTCTCTGACCTTGCCGATCTGCTCGCGCATGCGGTCGAGCAGCAGCGTGCGCTCGAGCGCGTAGCTGAGGCCCTCGGTGAAGAGGCCGACGACGTCCCGCGCCACCGTGTCGACCGTCTCGGCAGAGAAGGTCCGATCGGCGAACAACGTCCCGATCACACTCCCGCGCACCATCACCGGCGCCCCCACGTAGCCGGTCGACTGTGCGGCGCGGCTGATGTCGCCCACGCCGCGTGACACCGAGTTGTCGCTGACGAGGATTGCCGAGTGGCGGCGAAGCAGCTCGATCTCCGGATCGCGCGGGTCGATTGCGGGCGGATGGGCGAGCGCGTACGCGGTCCATTCCTCCTGCCCTTCGGGATCCTGCGCGAAATAGACGCTCTCGGCGATGAGACGTCCCTCGCGCATGCTCATCAGGACGCAGCGGTCGACGCCGCAGCTGCGGCAGATCTCGACCGCGGCGCGGTCGATGATCTGCGGCAACGTCTCAGCGCCACGCAGGCGGTACAGCGCCTCGCGAATCCCGCCCATCATTCCCATCTGCTGCGCCAGAAGGTCCTGCTGGATCTCGTGCCAGTGCGAGTGCAGCTCGACCAGTAGGTGCTGGACGCTCGACACACGCACCCTCCGGTTCGGGCCGGCGGCAAGCGAAGACACGGCGGCGACACTCGTCTGCTCGACCTGCCGCAGCGCGGCGTGCCGGTCACCGTCGCGGATGCGGCGCAGATCGTCGTCGAGGATGCGGTCCATGTTCAAGGTCGACCGCGCGGCCTCCAGCGTCGCGACGACGCGACGCCCGAGCGGCACGCGACGCGTCGATCCGCCCTCCGCCGTCTGGTCAGGGACTTCGAGGACGCTCATGGGTTCTTGTCTCCCTCGCGCGATGAAGGGTGGGAACCTGCCGTTCGTTGCGGTCTCCTGCCTAACCATCTAGGAATGCGTCGTCGATGTCGAGGACGTCGTCGAGCCCGTGGGCTGTGACCTCGCCCATCGAGTCCGTGCATTGATTCACCTGCGCCGCGCTCATGCTCCGGGCGAGAAGACGCGCTAGCCGAACCGTCAGCCTGGCTTGCGTTTTCGAATCATCGCGCCAGGGCCGCCCATGCCGATGTGGAGAGCGGTTCCGACACCCGACTCGGCGAAGGCTCGGTCCGAGAACGCAACGGTCAGACGTCCATAAGAATCGACTATCAGCGGCGTGCAGTCGACGAGATCGGCACCGAGGCTTCCCCGCACCGCCGCTTGGGGACGATTACCGACAACGCCGCAAACGGCTCGACTGAGCTTCCCGCCGCTTCGCATCGAGGCACAGGAGCACATGAGCTCACCGCCGCGTGCTGCTCATCGCGCGAAGCAGCGGCGAGACTCACGCCGCGCCGCGCTGCCAGCTACGGAGAGACGTTGTCGCGCCCTCGCGCCCTGCTTGAGGACATCCTCGAGGTCATGGGGCCGGTCGTGGTCGTGCAGCAGCAGCGCGTCGGGACTTGCCCCCGCACCGCCGCGGCGCGATGGACGCGGCACTCGACGGTGCGTTCACCGCGGAGGACGTTACGGTGAGCGAGTGACTCCTGGGCGCACACGTCCCGAGCCTCGCCCTCCGGATGAGGAGCCTCGCCCGGTGCCGGACCGCTCATGGTCGGCGCGGCGCAGCATCCACGAGCGCGACGCTCGCGCGGACATGGTCGCCCACACGGCGCTGCCGGCGGAGACCGGGCCAACATGGGCACCCGATCGGCTGTCGCTGTGGCCGGTGGAAGGCGGCCGGTTCGGCTTGGACGCGCACTACGAGGGCGCCACCGGTGCGCAGCGCGCCGAATATCAGGCGCATAAGCTCGCGCAGCTCAACCTGCGCGCGACGGTGCAGGAGAGCCCGTCGGGTGGCGCGACCTTGCGGCTCGGCCCACTCGCTCACGAGGCGGCATGGGTGGCGCTTGAAGCGTTCCTCGGCCGTCCACCGCCCTCGACCCCGGGCGACTAGCAAGCCCGCGCAGCGGGCAGTCGTGCCCTGCCAAGGGAAGGACAGCAGCCCGTGACACGCCGCGACGACGCTGGCGCCCTCGCGCGAAGCAATGTGTGGCATCGAGTGCATAGCGCACCGCGTCGGTTCGATCGGCTCGCACAAGGACCTGGGCCACCGCGACCGGATGTCGCGCAAGCCGGTAGCGAGCGCCAAATTGCGTTGCGCCACCGTCATGGCGGTCTTCCGCCTTAGTGACAGGACTGGAGATCCAGCGTGCTGCTCGCGAGGCGCCCTCTTCCGCGCTCGAGAAGACGCCAGCGACCACGTGGATGCCCCCGCGAGACATCCTCCGCGCTCGTTGTACGCGAGTTCGCCGATGCGAATCTGCATGGGCCGCGGGCGGGAGAAGAGCTAGGCACCGCCGCCGCTCGCGAGCGCCGACTCGAGCGCGGCCGAAGTCTTGTTCGCCGACCTCTCGGGAGGGTACGCTCGCCGAGTCTCGGGAACAGCCCCGCGCGGGCGATGCGATCGGAGGAGCGGATGAAGTTCGTCTACGTGGTCACAACCGGCACGGATGACCCCACTAAGGCCTCGCTCCCGCTCCATCTCGCCGCGAACGGTTCGGTCGAAGTCGGCCACGACACCTCGGTGCTCCTCGCCGGCGACGCAACCGAGATGCTCTTCGGTGACAACCTCGAGCAGATGCAGGGCATCGGCGTCCCGCCCGTTCGCGACCTGATCGCGAAGCTGAGGGATCACTCCGTTCCGGTCTACGTCTGAAGGGGATGCGCAGTCGCCCGTGGGGCGACCGACGAGCACCTTGCGAAGCTAAACGGAAGCTGGGTGACCCCGCCCGACGCGGCCGAGCTCTGCGCCGGTGCCGACAAGCTGCTGACCTTCTGACCTCGACGCCGCCGGACACCTTCGGCGTCCTCAACTCACGCCACTCCGACTTGCGGCTGTAGCGCTCGCTCGTGTAGCTCGATTGGAGCGCCGATGCCTGGCCGTTGCGTTGCGCGTAGGGAGGTGAGAGCGTCATCACGCCATCAACGAGCGCGCAACTGCCGAGGGAGCAGCCGATGGAATCCCAGCGATACACCCGGGTCCTTATCGTGGCGAACCGGACGGCGTCAACGTCCCGGCTGATCGAGGCGGTCCGCAGCCGCGCTACAGCCGGTCCGTGCGAGTTCGCCCTGCTCATTCCGGATGTCTCTGACCGCAAGGCGGCCGACTGGACGTTGGAGACGGCACTTCGGCTCCTGCGGCCGGCCGCGCGAGGGAGGGTCGAAGGGCTCGTGGGCGGCCCCGACCCGTTCGAGTCTGTCAAGGAGGCGGTGCGGCAGGGGAACTTCGACGAGATCATCATCTCGACGCTGCCCAGACGGGTGTCGAAGTGGCTGCGGCGCGACCTGATCCGGCGCGTAGAGGGGTTGGGCCTGCCCGTGACCGCGGTCGTCCCGGTTGCCGCAGGGATCAGGCGTGAGGACATAGAGAAGACCGCCGCGCAATGGGGTTGATGCCGTGACCGTACAGTTGCGGGTCTCAAAGACCGCTTCGCGAGACGGTGCTCGCAGCGGCGCGCCGAGCAACTGTGACGCATAAGGTCGGTGCCGAGGCACTCGCCAGGGAGTATCGGTCCGAAGACACGCGCAGCAGGATCCACCATGGCCCGGCGGTTTAGTCGGATTCAAGTGCCGCTGCGGTGAGCGACGTGGTGAGTAAGCGGAGATCGGCGTCGCCGCTCGAGAGCGCCGCCACGGTGATCTCCTTTGCCGGTACGTGCGAGACGACGGTCACGAACCCGGGGCCAGCGCCGAAGTGGAACCACACCTCCTCGGTCCCTGTCTGGCCCTTGCCCACTCCTAGGCCGTAGCCGACGTAGCCCTCGCTGGCCGGCACGAACCGCAGCAGCTGCCGGCGCGAGTCGGGCGAGAGCAGCTCTCCGCGCAGCAGCGCGTCGGCAAAGCGCGCTACTGATGGGGCGCTGGCGACCATCGCGCCCCCCGTCCAGAAGGCCGAGGCCTCAGACGGGTATGGCGCGTAGCGACCGCCGATCCGCAGAGCGCGAGCGATCCGCGGTGGGCCTCCGTGACCGTGGGCTGTCTCTCTTGGCGGGCGCTCCTGGGGCTGTAGCACCGCGTCGTGAAGCTTCAACGGATCCAGGATCAGCTCGCGCAGCGCCTCGGCCACCGGGCGGCCGGTCGCGTGCTCGATCACGAGCCCGGCGAGGACGTAGTTGGCGTTGTTGTATTCCCACTTCTCACCCGGAGCGGCAGGTGGCTTGCGCCTCGCGTAGCTCAGGGTCTCCTGCGGCGTCCAGATCTTGCGCGGCCGCGTTTCGCTGTCGCGTTCCAGGCGGCGCTGGTTGTTGCCGATCCCACTGGTCTGGTTGAGCAGCATGCGCAGCGTGATGTGATCGGCGTTGGGCCAGTCCGGTAGCGCGCGGCTGAGCGGATCGTCGAGCTTCAGTTGGCCCTGCTCCGCCAGCTTGACCGCTAGCGCGCCCACGAACATCTTCGTGATGGAGAAGATCGGAAACGGCGTGTCGGCGGTCACGCGCGCCTTCGTCTCCCGGTTGGCAAGGCCCGAGCCGCCCGACCAAAACGGTCGCCCGCGCATGACGATCGCCGCAGCCATCCCGGTCGCGCCATAGCTCTCGCGCTGAAAGTCGAGCACCTCTTGGAGCTCGCGCGACGTGGCCGCGTCGGCGGCCTTCTCAGGCGCCGGCGACTTCGCGGGCTCGTCAGCGTCCGAGCCGCCGCAGCCTGCTCCCACAACGGCCGAGACGACCACGAGCAGTAGCCACCGGACGAGCACCATGGAGTGCCTCGCCGACGACGCTAATGCACCCGGTACAGCGCGGTCAACCCAGCTCGCCCGTTCGCCGAAGGACTGCTGCGACGACGCGTCGGCCGCTGCCCACGTGGACGAATCGCGCTCAGCGCGGCGAGGGCCCGGGCGACCAAGAGCCGCGCGATCGCTTCGAGGCAGAAGGAGCGGTGCCGGCGGACCGCTGCGTCGCCGCTGCCACCCGGCGTAAGAGCAGCGCCTTTGATTCGGGCGGCCTCGGGTGGTCGGGACGCTGGACGTTGGGAGTCCCGTGGGGGTAGCGTCGAGCCATCCCAAGCAAGGAGGGGCGTATGCAGCGCCTTGTACTCATCGTCACCGCCGCCTGTGCGGCGATCATCAGCGCCGCTGTGCTCGGGGGTAGTAGCGGGGCCCAGCAACCGGGCCCTCCGACGGGGACCTTGGAGCTGGTGACGCTGGATCGGGAGACCCGCTTCAAGTTCGTCGACAACCCGCCGAAGCGGCGCGAGCGGCCAGGCGACCTGTTCATGATTAATGCCCGGGTGCGCGACAGCTCCAACCGCCCCACCGGGCGACTCCACGCGTCGTTCGCCGAGACGCAGCCGCCGCCGCGCGTGGTCGCACAGGGGTCCGCGACGTTCATCCTGGGTAACGGCCAGATCATGGTCAGCGGCCTGATCGTCGATCAGGGACGCAACGATCAAACCGATACGTTCGCCGTGGTCGGCGGCTCGGGCGCCTACGCCGCAGCGCGCGGAACGATGGTGACTACAGAGACGCGCACCCGCACTCGGTTCGTGTTCACCTTCGCCGGCTGAGATACTGGAAGCAACGACGCGGCTCGGCGGTCGCGGCGCCCACCATCCGGGCGAAACGCGACGATCAGCGGTAGCGCGGCGAGCAACGGGAACGTACGTCGCCGCGCTACTGCCTTCGAGGCGCAGCAGCCGGTCGCCGCCACCAGTTCGTGACCGCCCGGCGGTCAGAGGTGCTCGACGACGAAACCCGCGAGCACGAGACCGATGAGTGCGAGCCACGGGACAGCCCCCGCGGCCGGTACCGCCCACTCCAGTGTGCGGCCCGGACGTCGCTCCCGGAGGGCTGCGAACAATTTCCCCTCAGGGTCGTCGACGCTTCGCTCCAGGACCGTGCGGCCGCGATCGAACTTGGCCTTCACATACTCGAAGACGCCGGCCGCAACGGCGACGCCAACGATGGCGAAGTACAGTGCTCCGAATAGCAGGCCCAACAGCCCCGGGTGCGGCTCGATGAGTGCACCCAGACCCCAGAGCACGGCGCCCCCGGCGATTGCGCCGCCCGCCAACAGCGCGATGAATGGGATCGCTCGCGCAACCACCGATACGACCGCCGGCACACGCCCTAGAGGATCAGCGCGGACTGCCTCGTCCGCGAACAGCTTCAGCCGCTCGCTCACGGAGAGCTCGCGCGTCGTCACGAGTCGGTTGACCGCGACGCGCGAACTGTTGGCGACCACGTGTCGGACGAAGGTTCGCGGCAGCCAGCTCAGCCGGGTGCTTTCCCGCAGCGCCGAGCGATAGCCATCCAACAGAGCCCTCGCCTGCGCCTCGACATCGGAGTCTTCTGCTGACCCAGTCGCCCACGACAACGAGTTGAGTATCCCGCTGAATCGGCTCGTCGACGACCCGCAGCGCGGTTGTGCGTGCAGGCGAAAGGACAGGCGCTCACTTCCCGACGGCGCCGGGCCGAGCGAGTGTCGCGTCGCACGGAAGCGCAGGCGGCGGTTCGCTGACGGACCTTCATGCTTGGCCGCTGTTGGACGGCAGCTTGTCCTGGGGCTAAGTCTGCTCGGTGCCCGCCATGCGCCGGACGACCGCATCGATGTCGTGACCTTCGCGCTCGACTTCGTCGGCGTATAGACGCCCCCATGCGATGCGGTCGTCGCGGATGCCCATGATGATGACGCCACGTTCATCAAGCGGCGTGCCATCGGCCTTGGTTCCGGTCCAGTGGATTTCCACGAAGACGGTGTCGCGATCGACGGCCGCCCGGACGATGTCCGCGTGAAAGTCCGGGATGGCATCAAGTAGCGCCGACCAGTTGGCCCGCACCTGGTCGATTCCCTGGAAGGTCCGGGCCGGGAACAGCGGCTGTTCGCTGCGATAGTCCTCGTGGAAGCAGGCGAGCATTGCTTCCAGGTCGTGCGCGTTCTGCGCGCCGGTCAGTCGGTCCAGCACGGCCCGCGGGTCGCCCATCGACCGAGCATACGTCGCGCCCAGGGTCACTTCAACGGCCCACTGCCGCTACCCCCGTGGCGCCGTCGCATCAAACAGATCCAATGCCGCCGGCTCCGCGAGGCGAGCGCCCGGCGGCACGCGAAGCGGCCTGCCGGCGCAGCGCAATCGCTCGTCGCGCAAATCAGCAGCCCAGTAGGTACCACGTTGGCGTATGGCGCCGCGTCCCGTCGCATCGAGCCACCGTTTGCTCAGCAAGCTGACGCGCACAACGACAATCAAGGGATGGCCGGCCGAGTGGCGGTGAAGCAGAACTGCAGAACGGCGAACGAATAGGCACCGCCGGAATCGAGCGCCTCGAGGTCGGCGAGCCAGGCGTCGGCCTCGGCCTGGTCAATGTCGCCGAGGCCGCCGAGGTATTGGCGGATGAGTGCAGGCATGTAGCCGCCGAACGCCTCGGGGTCCATCGTCTCGGCGGTGAATGGATGGGCGTCGCGACGGACGTCCGTGAAGCCGGCGCGCCGGAGGGAGGCGACGAGCGTTCGGGGCAGGACCGGGTCGGCGAGGTGACGGTCCCAGGCCGCGACCATGCGGCGCATCCGTTCGGTGTCGGAGGAATGCCACGACAGCGTCGACCAATCGATGTCCCAGATGACGACGCGGCCACCGGGCCGGACGACGCGCATCAGTTCGGCGAGCGCGGCGTCGACGTCGCTGAGGTACTCGAAGACCTGGACGGAGATCGCGCGGTCGACGGACGCGTCGCCGAGTGGCAGCTTCGTCGCCTCGCCCTCGAGCAGACGGACGTTCGGCCGGTCGCCGGCCTTCCGGCCGGCGATGGCGAGCATCGCCGCGCTCGCGTCCACGCCGGTGACTACACCGTTTCCTCCGACGACGTCGAGGATGTCAACGACGTAGAACCCAGGCCCGCAGCCGAGGTCAAGCACCTCGTCGCCGGGCTGGGAAGCCAGTGCTTCCTGGGCGAGCGCGCGCCGCCGTCTGATGTCGCGCGTGCGGTAGACGACCTCGAGCTGTGCCGCGGTGCGTTCGTCGAAATCGATCTGATCAGCCACTGTCGGAAGCGTTGCATGAAAGGTTTCGCTGTGCCGCGGACTCGTGCGAGGGAAACAGCAGCGGGGCCGTAGCGAGCGCTTCCATCGCGGCGTCCGCGCCGAGCGAGGCGATTCGCAAGTTCTCGCATACGCTGCTGCGCGCTTCTCACTTTTACAGACCGGCTCTGATGACTACTCCCATGCGAGCGCCCCGAGGAGAGCTTCGACCGCCGTCGCTCGCAGCGCGTCGGCGCGCGGGATGAATCTCCCCTCGGGGCGAGATCATCGAGACCGTGCACGCATGGATACGAGCAGTCAGAGCGTCGCTGCTGCCTTGTCACGGATCCAGGAGCGGGACGGGCTACGATCGCGCGCTCGCTGACGCTCGCAGGTCGTCCATCTCGAAAGTCTGGGATCGACCATCGAGACGCACGTTCACGCGGGATTGCGATCGTCCCAGCGGCGCCGCCGGCCGATCTCTGCGCGTCCCTCGTGACCGAGTCCTGCGGGCGGTCAGGAGCTCGTTGTTGGACGCGTGAGGCTCTCGGTGGGGCCTCTAAGCCGCTACGTCCAGCGGCTTCCCGTGGGCCGTCAGTTCGGCGTTCCGGACGATCTCGCCGTGTCGCGCGTAGCGCGCCCCGCCGTCAGGGGCGCGCCGTCGCCAGCGCGAGCCGCTGGCAACGGCGCGTGCCGTTCGAGGGGCACGTCCGGATCGGACAGCTGCCGATCGTCGACCGGCACGCGCTCGCGGATGATCCGCTGGACCTGCTCGTTGACGTCCCACACGTTGACGTTCATGCCCGCCAGCACGCGATCGCCGGCGAGCCAAAAGGCGATGAACTCGCGGCTCGGTGGGTCGCCGCGGAACACGACGCGCTCCCGCATCGGGGCATGGCCCGAGTACTCCATGCCGACGTCGTACTGATCGGAGAAGAAGTACGGCAGCAGGTCGTAGGGGCGTGCGCGGCCGAGCATGTTGCGGGCCGCGGCGGGGCCCTGCTCGAGCGCGTTGGCCCAGTGCTCGACGCGGATCCGCGCCCCGTAGTACGGGTGCTGGGCGTTGGCCGCATCGCCGGCGACGAAGACGTCCGGCGCGCCGGTCTGCAGGTGCTCGTCGGCGAGGGTCCCATCCTCGACGGCGATCCCGGCCTCGGACGCGAGCCGGACCCGCGGCTCCACCCCTATCCCGACGACCACGAAGTCGCACTCCAACCGGCGCCCGTCGGCGGTGCGCACCCGCTCGACCGCCCCGTCTCCGTCGAACGCTTCGACCCGCGTCCCCATCAGCATCCGCACGCCGTGGTCGGCGTGGATGTCGCGGTAGACGGCGCCGACCTCGGGGCCCAACACGCGCTCCAGCGGGACCGCGAGCGGATCCAGCACCGTGACCTCCAGCCCGCGCTGGCGCGCGGAGGCCGCGACCTCGCTGCCGATCCAGCCGGCGCCGATCACGACGACCGCGCCGCCGCGATCGAGCCGCTCGCGCAGCGCGTCGGAGCTCTCGACGCTGCGCAGATACAGGATGCCGTCGAGGTCGGCGCCCGGAACCGCCAGCCGCCGCGGCTCGGCGCCGGTGGCGAGCAGCACCCGGTCATAGCGCAACCGCTCGCCGTCGTCGAATTCCACCTCGCCTGCCGCGGGGTCAAGCCCTGCGACCGTGCGACCGAGCCGCAGCTCGATGTCGTGGTCGGCGTAGAACGCCTCCTCGTGCACGTACACCTTCTCGCGCCCGACCTCGCCGCGCAGGTGGTCCTTCGACAGCGGCGGCCGTTCATATGGGCGCTGCTGCTCGGCACCGTGCGCGCGCATTGTGTGTGTGCGCGTAGGCGTATGGGTGGTGGAAGACCTGTAGGGCCTGTTCAGGAGTCATGAGCGTGGCTCCCGCGCCGCTTGCGCGATGGCTCGCGCGCTTATTCCGGCCTTGACGAGGAAGAGGTCGGCTCCGGCCCAGCTCGCCAGGATCGTGTCCGACTGGTTTGCGGACATGAGGATGATCGTGGGGCGCTGCGCGAGGGGGGATAGGCGACGAGCGAGGGCCA
>Ga0081538_10003010_pt1 | contig 16048 bp, 11 predicted proteins | sample TabmetS5T2R1_FD_71022 | JGI IMG/M metagenome (GOLD analysis project Ga0081538, IMG submission 71022) | Tabebuia heterophylla rhizosphere microbial communities from the University of Puerto Rico - S5T2R1 | ecosystem: Host-associated > Plants > Roots > Rhizosphere ... | reverse complement strand
GCCGAGGTCCTGCCCGCCGCGCTCGGCCCCCCCGGCCCAGTGTCCGGGCTCGCCGAGTCGTGGGCGCTGGCGCGCAGCGCCCTGCGGGCGCTCGAGGCGGGCGGGATCGGGGACGGCGGCCTGATGAACGCCGATGAGCGGCTCGCGACGCCCCTGATCCATGACAACCGCCGCCTCGTCGAGCGCATCGGCGAGCGGCGCCTAGCGGCCCTCGGCCCGCTGACCCGGAAGGCCCGCCGGCGGATGGAGGAGACCGCGCTGGCCTACGTCCAGCAGCGCGGCAACGCCACCGCCATGGCCCGCGCCATGCACGTCCACCCGCAGACGGCGCGGTACCGGACCGCTCGCCTGCGTGAGCTGCTCGGTGACGACCTCGACGACCCGGACGCCCGCTTCGAGCTCGAGCTGGCGCTGCGGGCCCGGGCCGCCGGCGGCTAAGCGCTGCGGTCGAAGCGCTCCTGCTCGGCCGCCGTCCGCTCGGCCCAGGGAATCGCCTCGAGGCGCTGGTCGGGGATCGGCTCGCCGCTCTCGATCGAGACGCCGTACGTGCCCTCCTCCAGGCGCCGCTCGGCCCGTTCGATCGCGGCCAGCTCCTCGCGTAGATCCTCCGCCCGCCCCTCGTCACGCTCGGCGACGAACACCTCGGTGCCCTGGTCGGCCGGATGTTGGTCGAGGGTCGAGAGCTCCTCGTCGCCCTCGGGCGCGAGGCGGGCGAGCCCCTCCTCCACCCTGCGGCGCTCGCGGGCGAGCAGTTGCCCGGCGTGGTCTGGGTCCATAGGTGCCACGGTACCCGGGCGCCGGTAGGCGAACCCGCGCGACGCGTTCGGCAGCCGCACGGCCGCGGTCAGCGCTGGCCCGCCTGCTGATCGCAGTCGCGCGCGATCACGCTCGCCGCCGCGGCGACGCAGAGCGCCATCGAGGTCGCGCCCGGGTCGGGCGTGCCGATGCTGCGCTCTGCGAGGGGACGGGAGCGGCCGATCTTGGCCGCGAACTCCGCCGTCCGCTTCGCCGAGTCGTCGGCCGCGCTCGCGGCCGCCGCCCACGCCTCCGGAAGCGACCGGCCGGCGTCAAGTTCAGCGTCCAGCACATCCGCGAACGGGACAAGCGCGTCGAGCAGGGTCTTGTCGCCGACGCCTGCCTTGCCGACCCGTTGCACGGTGTCCGCCGCCCGCCGCACCGCGGCCGCGACGCGGTCGGGCGTCGGCGCCTCGGTGTCGCCGAGCGCGTTCCCGGCCGCGACGAGCATCTCGCCCCACAGCATGCCGCTCGTGCCCCCGGCCTTGTCGCCGAACGCCGCCCCGGCCTCCCGGAGCACCGTGCCGGTGCCGCCGTCGGCGCCGTGTGCCGCGCCGGTCGCGGCGCGGAAGCCGCGCAGCATGCCCGTGCCGTGATCGCCGTCGCCGGCGACCGAGTCGAGCCGGCCGAGCTCCTTCTCGTTCTCCGCGACGGTGGCTTCCATCGCGTCCAGAACGGCGCGCGCGGCCGCCGCCCCGCGGACCGAGGCCGGGCTGGCCGCGGTGGCTTCCGCGCCGGCGCCCGCGGCGTGCGTCGCCGTCTGGGCCCGCCTCTCGAAGGCGGGCATCTCAGAGACCGCGCCGCGGCGAAACGCGGGCGTCTCCGCGGGCGCCGCCCACAGCTCCTCGAGCTCGTCGTCGAGCCAGTGGACGGTCAAGGAGCAGCCGGCCATGTTGAGGCTCGTCACGAGCTCGCCGACCTCCGGGAGGATGATCCGCACGCCCTGCTCCTCGAGCACCGGCACTACGTCCTTCCAGACGACGAACAGCTCTTCGTACTTCGTGGCCCCCAGCCCGTTCAGGAACACTCCGGCGCGCCCGTCGGCGGTCTCCGGGCGCTCCGTCAGGAGCGGCTCCACGAGCGCCTGGGCGAGCTCCCGGGCGGACATGCGCTCCACCGAACGCACGCCCGGCTCCCCGTGGATCCCCAGTCCCAGCTCCATGTGCCCGGGCTCGACGGTGAACAGCGGCTCGGATTTGCCCGGCAGGGTGCAGCCGCCGAAGGCAACGCCGAAGGACCGCGTCATGTCGTTGGCCTTGAGCGCGACGCGCTCGACGTCCTCGATGCTCGCCCCCCGGTCGGCGGCCGCCGCCGCGGCCTTGAACACCGGAAGGTCGCCGGCGATCCCACGGCGCCTCCCCTCGTCGCCGCGCTCCGCGGACGCGATGTCATCCGTCACCAGGACCGTCCGGCAGTCGATCCCCTCGGCCCTCAGCCGCTCCTCCGCGGCGTTGAAGTTGAGCACGTCGCCTGCGTAGTTGCCGTAGCTGAACAGCATTCCGGCGCCGCCGTCGAGCGCCTTACCGACCCGGTACGCCTGCTCCGTCGACGGCGAGGCGAAGATGTCACCCATCACCGCGCCGTCCGCCAGCCCCACCCCGACCACGCCGCAGAAGGCCGGGTAGTGACCCGAGCCGCCGCCGATGATCACGCTGACCTTTCCCTCGCGCGGGCCGCCGGTGCGCATCACGCCGGACGCGCCGGGCACGCGTTCCACGTAGCGGCCGTAAGCCAGCAGAAAGCCCTCGAGCATCTCGTCCTTGAATTCGACCGGGTCGTTGTAGACGTGCGTCACCGTGCTCCTCCCTTCGCGCGACGCCGTGAACACGGCATCTTCACACTCGGATGTGAAGTTTCCCACACTGGCCTGTGAAAAGGCTGCCGCCGTCCGGACCCCGGCGTGAAGTTTGCGATCGTGCCCCCGTCGCGGCCGGAAGCCGCGTTCCCGCGCCGGCCGGAGTTCCGTAGAGTCCCCGCGGTGCCGGTGGCCCGCAAGCACATGTCGCGCAACCTCCTGAGCGTCGCCCCGCACCTGCCGCTCACGGACGTCGCGCAGCGCATGGTCGCGCGCGAAGTGGGCGCCGCGCTGGTCGCCGAGGGGGACCGCCTGGTAGGCATCCTCACCGAACGCGACGTCCTGCGGGCGGTGGCAAAGGGCATCGGCGAGGACACCACCGTCGCCGACTGGATGACGCCGGATCCCGAGACGATGACGCCGGACGAATCGACCGAGCACGCCGCCGTCCTGATGATCCACGGCGGTTTTCGCCACCTGCCGATCATGGAGGGGCAGGAGGTCGTGGGAATGCTCTCGATCCGCGACCTCATGCGCGTCGTGCTCGAGGACTCGGCCCCGCGCGGCGCATAGCCCCCCGGCGCTCCGCGCCCCGCGGTAGGGTCGAGCCGATGACGGCGACCGCCGACACCCTCCGGGTCGGGCCGCTGCTTCGGGCCTGGCGGCGGCGCCGCCGTCTGAGCCAGCTCGACCTGGCGCTCGAGGCCGGGGTGTCGGCGCGCCACTTGAGCTTCGTCGAGACCGGGCGCTCGCGCCCCAGCGCCGGGATGGTGCTGAGCCTGGCCGAGCAGCTCGACGTGCCGCTGCGCGACCGCAACCAGCTGCTGCTCGCGGCCGGCCACGCGCCCGTGTTCGAGGAGCGCGAGCTCGACGAGCCCGCGATGGAGCCGGTTCGGGCGACGCTGCGGATGATCCTCGACGGGCACGATCCGTATCCGGCCGTGGTGATCGACCGCAGCTGGGAGCTGATCGCGGCCAACTCCGCGGTCGCCCTGCTGACCGCGGGGGTGGCGCCCGAGCTGCTCGAGCCGCCCGTCAACGTGCTGCGCCTCAGTCTGCACCCGGCCGGGGTCGCGCCCCGGATCGCCAACCTCGGCGAGTGGCGCGCGCACCTGCTCGAGCGCCTCCAGCGACAGATCGCCCTCACGGGCGATCCGGCCCTCGCCACGCTGCACGAGGAGATCGCCGGCTACACCGCGCCAGAGATCGCGCGGCAGCCGGACGCCGGCCCGGTGAACGACATCGCCGTGCCGCTGCGGTTGCGCGCGGGTGAGGGCGAGCTGGCCTTCATCAGCACCGTCGCGACGTTCGGGACCGCCGTCGAGGTCACGGCGAGCGAGCTCTCGATCGAGTCGTTCTTCCCGGCCGATCGCGCGACCGCCGACGCCGTCCGGGCGTACGCCGAACGCTCCGCCGCGGCGTAATCGCTCGCCGCCGCCACGCAGGACGTCGGCGCTTCCCGGCGAATCCCCTCTCACGCCGCGCGCCCGGGCTCCGCGCGCGTGGATGCGCTATGGCCAGCGACGAACACCCGAGCGAGAGCGGCGCCGGGGTGGGTCCCCGGACGCCGGCGGCGCGGCGCCGCGGGCGCACGGCGCCGGCGCCGAACATCGCGCCCGAGCTGCGGGCGCTCGAGGAGTCGCCGACGGCCGCCCCGGAGGTCTTCCGGCCGGCCCGCGCGCCCGGGCGGGCCGTCCCGCGGCGCGCGCGGACGCCGGCCGCGCCCGCGCCCCGCCACTCGGCCCGCGACCGGGGGGCGGCCCTGTTGGCGCTCGGCCTCGGCGCCGGGGCCGTGCTGGTCATGGCGACGTCCCTGATGTCGTCCGGCTCACCGGTGGCGAGGCTGGTGGGCTTCGACGCCGAGGCCTCGAGCCGCGTGGTGGCCCCGGGCGGCTGGGTGACGCTGGCGGGCTCCGGTGCGCCCGCCGACACCGAGGTCGTGCTCGAGACGCGGGCCGATGGTGGCGAGTGGCTCGAGGCCGGCCGGGCGCGATCGGACGCGGAGGGCTCCTACCGCGTTAACGGCCGGGCGCTGGCGCGCCCGGGGCCCCTGGCGGTGCGCGCTCGGGCCCCGGCGGACGACGCCCGCTCGACCCCGGTGCGCATGACCGTCAGGCCGCTGCGGCTGGCCTCGGTCGGTGACATAAACCTGGGCGACGCGCCGGGCGCGGCGATCGCGGTGCACGGCCCGCGCCACCCGTGGACCGGAGTGGGCGCCGCCCTGAGGCGTGCGGACATCGCCTTCGGCAACCTCGAGTGCGCGATCTCGAACCGGGGCGCCCCGTTCCCGAAGCAGTTCAACTTCCGCGGCACGCCGGCCGCGCTGCGCGGGCTGCGCCGCCACTCGGGCATCGACGTGCTCAATCTGGCCAACAACCACGTCGGCGATTACGGCACCCAGGCCATGCTCGACACCGTGCGGGCCGTCCGGCGCCGGGGGATGGTGGCGGTCGGCGCCGGTCGCAACCTCAGGCGCGCGCTCCAGCCCCGGGTGGTCGAGCGACTCGGACTGCGAGTGGCGTTCGTCGGCTTCTCCGAGATCGCGCCGATCGAGTTCGCCGCCACCGCGGACACGCCCGGAACCGCCTGGGCCGATCCTAAGGCGGTGGCCAGGGCCGTGCGGCGGGCGCGGCGCCGGGCCGACGTCGTCGTGGCGACGTTCCACTGGGGAATAGAGAGGGCGCCACTGGAGAGCGCGGCTCAGCGCACGCTCGCACAGGCGGCGGTGGCCGCCGGGGCGCAGCTCGTGATCGGCGCCCATCCGCACGTGCTCCAGCCGTTGCGTCGCGAGGGCGCGGGCCTCGTCGCCTACTCCGTCGGCAACTTCATCTTCGGCGCCGCCTCGAGCGACACCGCTGCGACCGGCGTGCTGGTGACCGACCTCACCTCCGACGGAGTGTCCGGGGCACGCTGGCGCCCGGGGCGGATCGTCGGCGCGCGGCCGGTGCTCGACGACTCACGGCCGCGCCGCTTGCCCATACGCAACGCGGAGGCGATGGCCGCCGGGGTGACCCTGTAGGAGCGCGGCCTACCGAAGCGGGCGCAGGGTGAGGCTGCGCCTGAGCCGCAGGCGGCGGCCCGTTGCCGGCCGGAAGACGACCTCGAGGCGGCTGCGGAGCATGTCGCGCCGGGCCAGCAGCCGGCGGCCGGCGTCGGTCAGCCGCAGGCGCAGCTGCACCCGGCCGGCACTCGCCGCCCGCGTACGGCCGCTCGCAACGGTGACGCGCCTCGCTCCATTTCGCCGGTCCCCCGCGCGCCGGCGGTCGCGGACCCGTACGGTCGCCTCCGCGGCGACCCGCCCGGGCCCGGGGACCGCGACCACGAGCGTCGTCCGCCCGTCGCGGACCGGGCTCGCCCGGAGTACCCGCAGGCGTCGCCGCCGCCCGGGCTCCTCGGCACCGGGGTCGTCCTCGACGAGCTCGTCCTCGAACGGATCCAGGTCCTCACCGAGGTCCGGCGGAAGGTCGTCCGCGAAGAACCCGCCTCCATCGGGGTCCTGGCTCTCGTCGCCGAGTCCGTCGCGGTCCTCGTCGGGTTCGACCGTTCCGGCGAAGAGCAGCTCCTGCTCGGTGCCCGCGCTCTCGGCACACGGCGCGCAGGACCCGCCGAACGTCAGCCGGACGACCGCTCCGTCGGGGGCGGGCCGGGTTCGGACGCCGAGGTCGACGGCGCCCGTACGCATGATGAACCCGAGCGAATCGCCGGCAGCGACCGGCAGCTGGACGGGCGCCGAGTACACCCGGGGTTCGGGCGAGACCGGCACCGGAGCGGAGCCGACGATGGTCACCCCGATGCCCTCCGTGGGGCGCAGGACGACGACGCGCGGCTCCTCGGTGCCGCCAAGCCGCCTCGCGTACACGCGCGCCGACACCAGCACTCCCGGCTCCGGCGCCTCGAGCGTGGCGCCCAATAGACCCACCTGACGGAAGCCGAGGTCCGCGTCCCCGGTACAGCCCGAGGAGCAGGCATACCTGCTCGGCTCGGCGCCGGGGTTACGTGAGCCGAGCTGGGTCGCCGCGCCGGCGCTCGCCGCAGCAAGCAGGAGGGCGACAGCCACCCCGGCGGCGACGGCGGCAAGCTTTAACCGAAGAGCCATCCTGTTGGTCCATGCGCGGCCCGAGGCCGACTGGCTCACTCCCGAGGTTACCCCCGACCGCGGTACCCTGCGCCAGGAGCGTTCCCCGAGGAGGATTGGTGCGGGTTGACGTGCGACTCGGTTCCGGCTTGGCCACCGCGGCCGGCACTCGCCGCCTTCAGCTGGAGCTGCCGCCGGACGCGACCGTCGAGACGCTGCTCGGACACCTGCGCGACGTCGAGCCGGCCATTGCCGGCGCCGCTCGACTCCGCCCTCCCGCTGGTGCGCGGTACGCACGTCGGCGCCACGCGAACGCTCGCGCACGGCGACGAGGTCGCCCTCCTGATCCCGGTGGCCGGCGGCGCTGGCCCATCCCGACACGAGAGGAGCATGCGATGGCCGTAGAACCGGCGACGGCGGGCAACCTGACCCGCGAGGCGCAGCAAACCGTGTTCGTCAACACGTTCACGAACGGGCTGCTGGGCCCCGACGTGGAGATGCTCGGCCCGGTGGAGGACGGCGGCCACATCGTGGTCAACACGACGCCCGGCTGCTGGGGGCCGATGATCACGCCGGCGATGCCCGGCGGGCACGAGGTCGCCCAACCGGTGGCGGTGGCGGGTGCCGAGCCCGGCGATGCGGTAGCGATCCGGATCAAGGACATCGAGGTCACCTCGATAGCGACCGCGTCCGGCAACGACCGCTCGCCCGACGGCAGCTACAACGGCGACCCCTACTGCGCCGCCGTGTGCCCCGGCTGCGGCACCGAGTACCCCGAGACTCGACTCGACGGGATCGGCGAGGAGGCCGTGCGGTGCGTCAACTGCGGCGCCGACGCCTCGCCGTTCAAGTTCACGAACGGCTACACGATCGCATTCGACCAGGCCCGGGAGGTCGGGGTGACGGTCGGTGCCGAGTCCGCCGAGCGCATCGCACGCGACGCCAAGCGCTACGCCGCGCTGCCCGAGAACTCGATCCAGAATCCCATCCTCGCCTTCGCGCCGCACGACCTTGTCGCGCTGGCCACCCGGCTGCGGCCCTTCATGGGCCAGCTCGGCACCACCCCCTCGGCCACCTTCCCGGACTCACACAACGCCGGCGATTTCGGCTCGTTCCTCGTCGGCGCTCCCCACCGGTACGCGCTCAGCGCCGACGACCTCGCCCGGCACCGGACGGACGGGCACATGGACATCGACGCCGTGCGGGCCGGCGCGATCCTGGTCTGCCCGGTCAAGCTGCCCGGCGCGGGCATCTACATGGGCGACATGCACGCGCTGCAGGGCGACGGCGAGATCGCCGGCCATACCTGCGACGTGTCCGGCACCGTGACCCTCCAGGCCGAGCTGCTGAAGGGCCTCGCGATCGACGGGCCGCTGCTGCTGCCGCTCGAGGAGGACCTTCCCTTCCTCGCCCGGCCGCTGTCGCGCGACGAGCGGGCGCGGGCCACGCGGCTCGCCCGCGAGTGGGGCCTCGACGGCCTCGAGGAGTCGGCGCCGATCTCGGTCGTCGGCAGCGGTCCGGACCTGAACAGCGCGACCGACAACGGGTTGGAGCGGGCGGCCCGGCTGCTCGACGTGGAGGTCCCCGAGGTGATGAACCGCGCCACGATCAGCGGGGCGATCGAGATCGCGCGCCACCCGGGCGTGGTCCAGGTGACCTTCCGCGCCCCGATCGACCGGCTCGAGGCCCGCGGGTTGCTGCCGTTCGTGCGGGAGCAGTACGGGCTGGGCTGAGGCCCGCTCCGTCGGCACCGGCCCGAGCTCGAACCGCATGCCCCATGCCGGCGGTTGTCACTTCGGCACGCCGGCGGCCCGCGTGCGGCCGTTGCGCAGGCCGTTCGGGCGCAGCCGCCACGGTACGCCGCGGATGACGTCGCCGCTTCGGTAGCGCAGGTCGGCCGCCCGCCAGAGCGCCGCGGTGTGCGCGATGGAGGCCTCGAGCGGCCGGTGGTCCGCTTCGTCGACGGCCGCATCGAGCCATTCGTGTAGCCGGCCCCACAGCGCCGCATGCGCGTCGCACAGCCGGGCGACGTGCCAGCGCCGGGCCCGCTGGCCGTCGATGTTGAGCTGGCGCAGCTCCGCCTGCCAGCGGCGGATGTCGCCGAGCAGCGAGCAGGCCTCCTGCTTCTCGCGCTCGACCCGCGCGATCAGCGCGACCAGCCGCCGCAGGCGGGCGTCGCGGTCGGCCACCACGCGCTCCGCCGCGTCGGGATCGACGCTCCCCTCCGGGTCCCCGGAGAGCTCGTCGCTGTAGCGCGGGAACGGGATGCTCAGCGGCTCCAGGCCGTACTTGGCGGTCCAGCCGTGCATGTCCTCGACCAGCTCATAGCGCGCCCGCCAGTGCCGGTGGTGGCGCGCGACGTGCTGTACGCGTTCCCACGCCCGGGCCTCATCCGCCCACCACTCGAGCATCTCGTGAAGGTCCGGCTTGGAGTCGAGCCGGCGGCCGCGGCGCTGCCAGCAGTCCTCCCAGCGCCAGGCCGTGGCGGTGAGGAGGTCATGCGTATAGCGGGAGAGCTCCCACTGGTGGAGATCGCGGGGGCGCTGTGGGGTCGGCCGCGGCGAGGGGAAGTACATCGCCTCGAAGAGCTTGAAGGACGGATGGGCGCGCAGCCCGTCGAGGTCTGGGTCCTCGCTGATGAGCCAGTTGCGGCGGCCCGAGACGTAGGCGCTGTCCACCCGCGCCATCGCCCGTTCGAGGTGCGTCACCGCCGCTTGGGCCAGGGCGTCGCGGCGCTCCCCGTCCCCCGGCGCGCTCGGGTCCGGGGCCGGGATGAGCGGCAGCGCGTAGGCGCAGGCGGCGTTGTACAGCTCCTGCCAGCTGTTGAAGCCGGTGCGCGGCTCGACGCGGGCCAGCTCGGCGCCGACCTGCGCGGCGTCCGGCCTCTCCTCGCCGGCCGATCCCGGGGCCAGCGCGGCCCGCGTCCAGGCCAGCCGCTGGCGCATGCATACCTCGGAGAGGCCCGCGGCGGCCGCCGTGAGGGTGGTGTCGCGCCCGCGCAGCGGCCCCTTCGCCTCTTTGCGCAGCTCGGCCATCTCGCGCCGCGCGGCCAGCTGGAGTAGCTCCTGGAGCTCCAGGAGGTCGCGGTCGTGGTCGCTGGCGGTGGACCCGGGCGGCGGCTCGCGCAGCAGCTTCGCCCGCGGAGTGGCGCCGATCCGGCTCTCGGGGCCCGCGCGGGGCGTGTCGACCGGGTCGAACATGCGCTCCAGCGCAGGCGCCAGGCGGCGGCGAAGCTGGCGGCGCTGGCGGTCGCGCTGGGTCCAGGCCGACTCGTCGGCCGGTCCGGTCCGGCGCCACTGCCGGGCCAGCTCTTCCTGAGCCAACAGCACGGCACGCCGGTACCGGGCGATCGTGATCACGGCGTCGCGCTCCCTGCGGGCGGCGCTGCGATCGAGCGCGCGTGGCCGCTCGTCGCCGCCGGGGCGGGCCACCGCCTCCATGCCCTCGTAGGTGGCGAGGGCATCGAGCGGCAGGCCGATCTTCTCCTGCAGGAAGCCGATCTGCAGGCGCAGGCCGACGTTCAGCGGATCGCGCCCGAGCGCTCGGTAGTAGCGATCGAGCGCCTCGTCGTACCGGCGCTCCTCCTCGAGCTCCGCCGCGTACTCGTAGTCGTAGAAGAGCGCGCCGGGCATCGGATAGCGGCGCCAGCCGACCCAGGGAGCGGCGCAGCGCCGAGTGCGCGTGAGGATCGAGGCCGTGGCGTGGTCGGCCGCCCGCCGCAGCACCCGGGGCCACGAGCTGTCCCACAGCGTCTCCACCCGGATGGCGTCACCGGGGAGGCGGATCACCTCGATCGCCACGCCGTGCGACGGGCTGGCCCGGCGGCCGATCAGCACGCCCTTGATCTCGTAGGCGTGCGGCGGCTTAGCCGCGCGCAGCAGCGCCAGCAGGCTACCGAGGAGGTTGCCGGCGTCGATGCCGCTCTGACCCAGCACGTCGAGGAAGTCGCCCTGCCGAGCGTTTGCCGGCACCGGCGCCACCGACTGGAGATGCGAGACCGCGAGCCGCTGCCGGAAGCGCATGGTGAGCTGGGCCGGGTCCACGCCGGCCAGCTCCCCGGCGGTTGCGAAGTCCGGTACCCCGATGCCGCCGGGCAGGTACGCGAGGAGCTCGAGCCACAGCTGCCGAAACGCCCAGGCGGCGAGCGTCAGGGCGCCGAAGGCGAGCACCAGCGCCACCGCCGGCTCCGCCAGCGTGGTCAGGACGGACTCCGGCACGGAGGAGGACGGCGGCGGCTGCTCCCGGCCGGAGAGGTAGGCGAGTGTCACGAGCACGGCGAGCGCCAGCCCGAGCATCACCGTCCACGCCAGCACGTGCGGCCACCGCGGCCGCAGCCGAAGCGCGCGCGACGCCGGCGTCCGGCGTCTCATCTGCGGCGCGCCCGCAACGCCGCGGGGCCCCGGGGGGCACGCGCGCTGCTACGAGTCGGTCGAGGCGGCAAGGGGGCTTTTCGGGGCGCTCCGACGCCCGCGGCTCCGCGATCCACCGTACGCCCGACCCATACAGGGGTCAAGCCCGCACGCGGGGACCCAGGCGATCGCCGCCGCGGTACAGTCGCGGGAGCGTGCCCGCCGCCTCGTACAGTCACGGCGCGTCCGACACCCCGCTCCTCGGGGAGACGATCGGCCAGAACTTGGAGCGGACCGCGGAGCGCTTCGGGGACCGAGAGGCGCTCGTGAGTCGCCCGCAGGGCCTCCGGCTCAGCTATCGCGAGCTCCACGAGGAGGTCAACCGGGTCGCCCGCGCCCTGCTCGCCGCGGGCATCGACAAGGGCGATCGGGTCGGGATCTGGGCGCCCAACTGCGCGGAGTGGGTGCTGGTGCAGTACGCGACCGCCAAGGTCGGCGCGATCCTCGTGAACGTGAACCCCGCCTACCGCACTCACGAGCTCGAGTACGCGCTGCGGCAATCCGGGGTGTGCCTGCTCGTGAGCGCCCGCCGCTTCAAGAGCAGCGACTACGTGGCGATGGTCGACGACGTGCGTGGCGACCTCGACGCGCTGGAGCGGGTGGTCTTCCTCGACGATCCGAGCTGGGACCACCTCCTGGACGGCGCCGGCTCGGTGGATCCCGGCCGCCTGACCGAGCGGATGGCCCAGCTCGCCTTCGACGACCCGATCAACATCCAGTACACGAGCGGCACCACCGGGTTCCCGAAGGGAGCCACGCTCTCCCACCACAACATCCTCAACAACGGCTTCTTCGTCGGGGAGCTGCTCGGCTACGGCGCCGAGGACCGGGTGTGCATTCCGGTGCCGTTCTACCACTGCTTCGGCATGGTGATGGGAAACCTCGGCGCCACCACGCACGGGGCGTGCATGGTCGTCCCGGCCCCGGCCTTCGAGCCCGCCGCCACGCTCGAGGCCGTGGCGGCCGAGCGCTGCACGTCGCTCTACGGCGTGCCCACGATGTTCATCGCGCAGCTCGACCACCCCGAGTTCGGCTCCTACGACCTCACCTCGCTGCGCACCGGGATCATGGCCGGCTCCCCGTGCCCCGTCGAGGTGATGAAGAGGGTGCGGACCGAGATGCACATGGCGGAGGTCGCGATCTGCTACGGCATGACCGAGACCTCGCCGGTGTCCACCCAGACCCGGCCGGACGACACGCTCGAGCGCCGGGTGGGGACGGTCGGCCGGGCGACGCCTCACGTGGAGATCAAGGTCGTCGATCCGGGCACCGGCCTGGTGGTGGCGCGCGGTGAGACCGGGGAGCTGTGCACCCGCGGCTACAGCGTGATGCTGGGCTACTGGGACGAGCCGGAGAAGACCGCCGAGGCCAAGGACGCGGCGGGCTGGATGCGCACCGGCGACCTCGCCACGATGGACGAGGACGGCTACTGCAACATCGTCGGGCGGATCAAGGACATGGTGATTCGGGGCGGCGAGAACCTCTATCCCCGCGAGCTCGAGGAGTTCCTGTACCAGCACCCCGCCGTGGCCGACGCGCAGGTGCTCGGAGTCCCCGACGCCAAGTACGGCGAGGAGCTGTGCGCATGGGTGGTGCTGCACGAGGGTGCCACCGCCTCCGAGGACGACATCCGGGCCTTCTGCCGCGACCGTCTCGCCCACTTCAAGGTCCCGCGCTATGTCATCTTCACCGACGCCTTCCCGATGACCGTGACCGGCAAGGTGCAGAAGTTCAAGATGCGCGACGCGTCGATCGAGCGCCTCGGGCTGGCGGACGCGGCCGCGGTCCGCAGCGCCTGACCGTCAGGGCGACACGGTGCGCCGGAACAGCCACCCGCAGATGGCGGCGATGATCGCGGCGAGGAGCGCGATGCCGAAGCTCATCACCCCGACCACCGCGAGGACGAACGTCACCACCGCGACCGCGCCGGCCGCCGCGCCGGCCACTCCGAGCCGGTAGGCGCGGCGCTCGCGCTCACGGCGCGAGAGCCGACCCCCGCTGCCTGGGGTGAGGTCGTTCACTGAGACGAACACTAGCCAGGGGTTCCACACGAAACCGGACACATTGTCCGATAACTTCTGGAACCCCCCGCTGAGCCGTGCGCGCTCGGCGGTTACTCCGCGGCGACCGGCGCGGCCGCCTCCTCTCCGTGGCGGTAGTACGCGACCGGCTCCGCCGGCAGCGGCGTGTTCCCCAGGATCAGGTCCGCCGCCTTCTCCGCGACCATCATGACCGGTGCATAGATGTTCCCGTTGGTCACGAACGGGAACACCGCGGCGTCCACCACACGCAGGCCCTCGGTGCCGTGGACCCGCAGCGAGGTCGGATCGGTCACCGCCATGTCGTCCGTGCCCATCCGGCAGGTGCACGACGGGTGCAGCGCGGTCTCGGCGTCCTTGGCGACCCACTCCAGGATCTGCTCGTCCGTGTCGACCTCCGCACCGGGGGAGAGCTCCCCGCCGTCCAGGGGCGCCCAGGCCGGCTGCGACAGGATGTTCCTGGTCACGCGGATCGCCTCGATCCACTCGCGCCGGTCGCTCTCCGTGGAGAGGTAGTTGAACAGCAGCGCCGGGTGCTTGCGCGGGTCGGAGCTGACGATCTTGCAGGTCCCGCGGACGTCCGAGTACATCGGGCCCACGTGCACCTGGTAGCCGTGACCGCCCCCGCCCTCCGGCAGCGTGCCGTCGTAGCGAACCGCGATCGGGAGGAAGTGGTACATGAGGTTGGGCCACTTCACGTCCTCGTTGCTGCGCACGAAGCCGCCGGCCTCGAAGTGGTTGGTGGCGCCGGGACCGGACTTTCGCAGCAGCCACTCGAGCCCGACCTTCGGGCGGTTCTTCATCTCGAAGTAGGGCGCCATGGACACGGGCTGGGTGCAGGAATGCTGGACGTACACCTCGAGGTGATCCTGGAGGTTCTCGCCCACCCCGGGGACGTCCGCCACCAGGTCGATGCCGAGCGGCCCCAGCTCGTTCGGCGCTCCCACGCCAGAGAGCTGGAGCAGCTGAGGCGAGTTGATCGCCCCACCACAGAGGATCACCTCGCCGCCGCGCGCCTCCTTGGTGCGATGGCGGATGTCCTCGTACTCCACGCCCACCGCTCGCTTGCCCTCGAACAGCACGCGGGTGGCGAACGCGAACGTCTCGACGTCGAGATTCGGGCGCCCCATGACCGGGTGCAAGTACGCCCGCGCGGCGGACAACCGGCGTCCGTCGTGGACGTTGCGGTCGAACGCCGCGAATCCCTCCTGGCGATAGCCGTTGACGTCGTCGGTGAGCTGATGGCCGGCCTGCTGCACGGCGGCGAAGAAGGCGTCGAACAGCGGCCCCTTCGCCGGGCCGCGCTCGAGCACGAGCGGACCGTCGTGGCCGCGGAACGGGTCGTCGGGGGCCGCCGCCAGGCAGTTCTCCATTCGCTTGAAGTACGGCAGGCAGTGGGCGTAGTCCCACGTCTCCATCCCCGGCCCCACCGCCCAGCGCTCGTAGTCCATCGGGTTCCCGCGCTGGAAGATCATCCCGTTCACGCTGCTGGACCCGCCGAGCACCTTCCCGCGCGCGTGGTACACGCGCCGGCCGCCCATATGCGGCTCCGGCTCGGATTCGTACTTCCAGTCGTAGAGGCGGTTGCCGATCGGGAACGCCAGCGCGGCGGGCATGTGGATGAAAACGTCGAACGACCAGTCCGGGCGCCCGGCCTCGAGCACGAGGACGCGGTTGCCGCCGTCGGCCGAGAGCCGGTTGGCGAGCGCGCTGCCCGCCGAGCCGCCGCCCACGATGATGAAGTCGTACTGCGAGGTCATGGCGATCTCTCCCCGGTGTATGCGGGTTTTGAGCGGATCAGGACGGTTTGCAGCTCGGTCAGCGTGTCCATCGGAAACCGTCCGCCGACCCGCCCGATCCCACTCTCCGACCGGGCGCTTCCGCCCCAGGGCAGGTGCGCCTCCCAGTAGTTCGTAGTCTCGTTGACGTTGACGAGGCCCATGTGGACCGAGTCGGCGAACCGGAGGCCGGCCCCCAGGTCGCCGGTGAAGATCGCGGCCATGAGCCCGAACGACTGAGCGTTCGTCTTCTCGATCGCCTCCTCGAGCGACCCGACGGACACGATCGGGGCAATGGGGCCAAACGTCTCCTCGGTGACCGCGATCGAGTCCGCGGGAACGCGGTCGAGCACCGTGGCCGGCCAGTAGAGCCGGGTCGGGAAGCCGTCGGCCCGGGACCCGCCGGCCACCACCTCCGCGCCGCGCTCCACGGCGTCCGCAACGTGCTCGTCCATCTTGGCGGCGCCGGGCTCGTTGTTGAGCGGCCCGAGCGTGGTCGCCTCCTCGAGCGGGTCACCGAGCCGGACGTCGCGCTGCACCTGCTCGGCCAGGCGCGCGACGAACTCCTCGCGCACGGCCTCGTGCACGAGCAGCCGCTCGGCCGCCGAGCAGCTCTGGCCGGCGCCGAGGAAGCAGCCGACCTGAGCCGCTCCAGCCGCGGCATCGAGGTCCGCGTCGTCCATGACGACGAAGGGGCCGTTGCCGCCCATCTCGAGCAGCTGCACCTTGCCCGCGGCCTGGCGCGCCACGATCAGGCCGGTCTGTGTCGAGCCCGTGAACGCCACGGCGTGGGTGCCGGGGCTCACCGCGAGCTCGTCGCCCACCTCCGGACCCGGACCCAGCACGAAGTTGAACGCGCCGGGCGGCAGGTCCGCCTCGGCCACGCACTCGGCCAGCACCCCGGAGCAGACGGCGGTCGACGGCGCCGGGGTCCACACCACCGTGCATCCGCACCCGAGCGCCGGGGCGAGCACCTCGGCCGGCATCGTGTACGGCCAGTTCCAGGGAGTGATGAGCCCGAGCACTCCGACCGGCCGCCGCAGCAGCAGCACGCGCCGGCCCGGGGCCGCGCTCTCCGGGATGCGGCCCTCGAGGCGCTTGGCGTCCTCCGCCGCCATTCGGAAGAACTCGATCAGCTCGCTCACCTCGACCTCGGC
>Ga0081538_10003009_pt1 | contig 16049 bp, 13 predicted proteins | sample TabmetS5T2R1_FD_71022 | JGI IMG/M metagenome (GOLD analysis project Ga0081538, IMG submission 71022) | Tabebuia heterophylla rhizosphere microbial communities from the University of Puerto Rico - S5T2R1 | ecosystem: Host-associated > Plants > Roots > Rhizosphere ... | reverse complement strand
CCGAGAAGCGCGTGAACCTGCCGCCGCTGGCCCAAGGGTCGCCGGCAACGGCCTTCCAGGTCGTCTGGGCGTTGTGGACGTTCTCGGCGAGGTCCCCGCCGTGGGACCGCACCCGGATGGCACCGTCGTCCAGCACGACCTCCATCACGGCCAGCGGCACGCCCCCGGAGGGCCGCAGCTCGGCGGGGGTGAGCAGCGCGATCAGGTAGGTCCGCGGCCGGCCGACGCCGAGGGCGACCGGCAGGGTCTCCAGGGTCGACCTGACACCGCGAACCCGCGCGCGGGCGTCGTCGACCCTGCCGAGCGCCCAGTCCCTCGTCTCCTCGAGGCCTTCGGACAGCGGCCCGCCACGGATCAGCAGCAGCTCCGTTCGCGCCCGCTCCAGCTCCGCCGCGAGCAGGCCGGTCTGGTCGGTCGCGGACGCCAGCGCCCGCAGGTCGAAGCGGCCGCGCTCCAGCAGGGCAGAGCCGCCCGGCTGCAGGTGCCCGGCCAGCAGCACGGCGCGGTCACCGGCCCGGACCAGCTCGCCGGTGGCGCTCAGCAGGTGGCCGGCGTCGCGGGCGCCACCGGACAGCAGCGGCAGGCGCGCGGCGACGCGGAAGGCCGGGCGCCTCATGACCGCGTCGGCCACCTCGACGCTGCGCGACGCGTCGCGCAGCGCGGCCTCTGCCCCCCCGAGGTCGCCGCCACGCAGCGCGGCTTCGGCGCGGGTGAGGTCGGAGCGGACCGATTCCCCGATGACCCTCAGCTCCTGCCTGGCCTCCAGCAGGCCGAGGGCGAGCCAGCCCCCGGCAAGCACCAGCACGACCAGGGCGCCCAGCAGCGTGGAGCGCACGATCAGGCGGCGCCGGGCCGCCCTGCGGCGCCGCTTGCTCGGCTTCCGAGCGGTCGCGGACGGCCGGGGGCCTGGTGGGGGGCGTCCAGGACGCGGTGGGGCGCTCTCACGCGGCGCCGCCGGCCGCAAGGGTGGCGCCGCCGGCCCCGCACGCACGGGCACCGGATGCGGTCGCGTCCGGCCACCCGCGACGGACTCCAGGCGACGCCGGCGCTGCTCGACGCTGGCGTGCTGCAGCTCGCGGCCGTCGGTCGCGGAGCCGCTGGAGGGACGCGACCGCGCTCGCGCGGACTCGGTGCCGGCCGGCGCGGTGAGGACGTCCACCAGGTCGATGATCCTGAACGGCCGCCGGACGACCACCGGGGCGGGGTCGGTCGGCGGCGACCTGTCCGGCTCGTCCGGCTTCAGGAGCATCACCAGCGGGCCCGAGTGGTGGCGGCGGACCCAGGCGGACACGCCGGCGCGCTGCTCGGGCGCGACGTCGAGCACCACCGCGGAGGCCTGCCACGGCCAGCCGGCCGGCTCCATCGCAGGGTCGATCCGCAGCACCGCGAAGCGGCCGCGCGCCGCCACCGTGAGGCTGGCGACGAGGAACGGGTCGGAGGAGACGAGGAGCACCTGCTGGGCCACCGGTCCCCCTCCCGAGCCGCGCGATCGGGCGAAGTCTACGGAATGCCCGGCATCGGTGCATCCCCCCTGTGCTGGTGCCGATCCGCCGCCGCGGGTGGCCGGCCCGCTATGCTGCGCGGATGACCCAGACCGCGCCCGCGGGCGGCGGCCCGGTCGTCGCGCCCACCGGGGTGACCTTCCGTGTCCTGGACCCCGACGGCGCCCTCCAGGAGGTGCGGCTGTACCAGGAGGTGCAGCGGCCAAGGGTCGGGCCGGCGTTCGCCAGGGCCGGCGGCGGCGCCTGGGAGCTGGCCTTCCCGCGGCCCGCCGTCGACCGGATGGAGTACCAGCTCCAGCTCCGCTACCGGGGCGCCGGGCCGCTGCTGCTGCCCGACCCCGCCAACCCGCTGCGCGCCGACGGCCCCTTCGGGGAGAAGTCGGTGGTGGAGTTCCCCGGCTACCAGCCGCCGGCCTGGCTGGACGGCGGCGACGCGGCCGGAGGCGCGGAGCGGACCACCCGGCTGGCGGTGCCGAGCCGTGTGCTCAAGGCGCGTGTCCCGGTCGCGCTGTGGCGCAGCCACCGCGGGCGGGGCCGCCGGCGCGACGAGCCGCTGCCGCTGCTGGTCGTGCACGACGGCCCCGAGTACGCCCGCTACGCCGGCCTGCTGGCCTTCCTGCGGCAGGCGACCGGCAGCGGCCGGCTCCCGCCCATGCGCGCCGCGCTGCTGGCCCCCGTCGACCGCAACGAGCACTACTCGGCGTCCCCTGCCTGGTCGCGGGCGCTGGTCAGCGAGGTGCTCCCGGCCCTGCAGGCGCTGGCGCCGACCCCGCCGGGGCGCCGCCACCTGGTCGGCATGGGCGCCAGCCTCGGCGCGCTCGCCACCCTGGCCGCCGCCCGCACCGCCCCGGCCAGCTTCGGCGGCCTGTTCCTCCAGTCCGGCAGCTTCTTCCGGCCGGCCACCGACCGCCACGAACGCGGCCACCCGCACTTCCGGCGGATCTGCCGGTTCGTCGACGCCGTCGCCGCCGGCGGCGCCGCCGACCCCATCGCGGTCGCCATGACCTGCGGCACCGTCGAGGAGAACCTGCCGGGCAACCGGGTCGTGCGCGACGCGCTCGCCGCCCAGGGCTACCGGGTGGGTTTGGCGGAGCACCGCGACGCGCACAACTGGGTCGCGTGGCGCGATACCTTGGACCCCTGGTTGGTCGGGTTGCTGGAGGAACTCTGGCGGTGAGGCGGAGGGGTCCGGGGAACCCCAAGGGGGTGCCCCGGTGAGAAGGGACTACGTCGGCCTGTGGTCGCCGGCGATCGGCGCCGAGGGCGGCCTGCTCGCCTACGGCCACTACGGCAAGCCGCTGCTGGTGTTCCAGTCCGAGCAGGGCCGCTGCTCCGACTACGAGGACCGCGGCATGATCCACGTCATCGCCGAGCTGATCGAGGCCGGCCGCGTCAAGGTCTACTCCGTCGACAGCTACGACGCGTCCAGCTGGTGCGACCCGAACCTGCCGCTGGAGGCCCGCGCCCAGCGCCACGGCCTGTTCGAGGACTGGATCCTCAACCAGGTCGTCCCCTTCATCCACGACGACTCGGGCGGCCCGCTGGACATCATGGTCACCGGGTGCAGCTTCGGCGCCTTCCACGCCGCCAACTTCGCCTTCCGGCGCGCCGACCTGTTCCCGTTCGCGCTCTGCCAGAGCGGCGTGTACGACGCCGCCCGCCTCGGCTGGGGCGAGCGCGGCGACGCCGTCTACTTCAACAACCCCAACGACTACGTCGCCAACCTCCACGGCGACCACCTCGAGTGGCTGCGCGGCAGGCTGTCGCTGCTGCTGGTGTGCGGCCAGGGCCAGTGGGAGGACACCACCGGGGCACTGGAGTCCACGATCGCCTTCGACCGGCTGCTGACCGAGAAGGGCATCCGGCACCAGACCGACCTGTGGGGCCACGACGTGCCCCACGACTGGCCGTCGTGGCGGGCCCAGCTCGCCCACCACCTGCCGATGCTCGTCTGAGCTCCAAGGAGGGCGCCCGTGACCAGGACCCACCTCATCGGACTCCTGCTCGGCACCGAGGACGACTGGCCGACCGCCTTCGAGCAGTACCTGGCGCGGCTGGCGCCCCGCATCGAGCACGGCGGCGACACCCATGAGGTGACCACCGAACGGGTCACCATCGAGCCCTTCGACCTGCGCCAGCCGGTGCGGCACTCGCTGGTGATCGACCGCCTGGCCTACTGGTACGACCACCCCCGCGAGTGGCTCAAGAAGATCGCCCTGATGGACCGGGCCTACCTGCTCAACAACCCGTTCACCTTCCAGTCGATGGAGAAGCACGCCGGCTACTGCGCGGCGATCCGGCTGGGGTTCGACGTGCCGGCGACCTGGCTGCTCCCCCACAAGGTCCCGCCCGAGAACGAGCGCTTCGCCCCCACGGCGGCGCGCTACAACCGCGCCTTCGATCTCGCCTCGGTGGGGGAGCGGGTCGGCTACCCGATGTACATGAAGCCGTTCCACGGGGGCGGCTGGGTCAACGTCTACCGCATCGGCGACCCCGACGAGCTGCAGCGGGCCTACGACGCCTCCGGCCGGGAGCTGATGCACCTGCAGGCCGGGGTGGAGGGCTACGACATCTTCACCCGCGGGCTGGCCATCGGCCCCCAGACGATGGTCATGCACTACGACCCGACCAGACCGCTGCACCTGCGCTACCAGGTCGACCACGGGTTCCTCACCGCCGAGCTGGGCAACGAGATCGTCACCTTCGGCAAGAGCATCGGGGCGTTCTTCCGCTGGGAGTTCAACTCCTTCGAGGTGATCGTGCGCGACGGGCGGACGTACCCGATCGACTTCGCCAACGCCACCCCGGACATGGCCATCATCTCGCTGCACTACTACTTCCCGTGGGCGATCGCCGCGCTGGCCAAGTGGTCGCTGTACTGCGTGGTGACCGGGCGGGCGATGCGGCTGGACCAGGAGATCGGCCGCTGGTACGCGGTCGCCGACGACCCGTCGACGTCGTGGGAGGAGAAGCTGGCGGCCTACCGGCGGCTGGTCGACGACTACTACGAGGCCGACCGCTTCCACGAGTTCTGCGAGCGCCACCTGGGCCACGCCGAGGACTGCATGCGCGGGTACATCGACAGCGCCGAGTTCGACGCCCACCTGGTCGCCACCATCCGGCGGGCGTTCCCGCCCCACGAGCACGAGCAGTTCATCGCCCACTACCGGGGGCTGCTGGGTGCCTGGGTCGCCGACCAGCGCCCCTAGCCCGCGCCCGGGTCGCCGAGCGTCGCGCTGAAGGCGGCCACGGTGCCGATGATGTGCGACTCCATGGCGGCACGCGCGACAACGGGGTTCCGGGACCTGATGGCGATCCTGATGACGTCGTGGTCGTGGTTGCGATCGTGCAGGGAGTCGGAGAGCCGCTGGATGCCACCGATCGTGGTCACCAGGAAGTCGGAGAGGTCCCACATCCGCTGGCTGAGGTCTGCCATCACCCGCGAGTGCGCCATCCGGTGGAGGACCAGGTGGTACTCGCGATTGCGGAGGCGGTAGCCGCGCGCCCGTTCCTCGGGGTCGTCGAGCCGCTCGAGATCGGCGATGCGCTGCCACGCGTCGTCGAGCTCGGCGAGCTGGGCGTCCGATCGTCGTGCCGCCGCGGCGGCGGCGATCTCGCCTTCGAAGCGCCCGAAGAGGTTGAAGAAGTCCCGGATCTCCTGCGCGGAGTAGGAGGCGACCCGGCAGCCGCTCTGCGGGACGATCTGGACGATCCCGGTGGCCTCGAGCCGGCGCATGGCGTCCATGACCGGTTGCTTGCTCACCCCGAACTCCGCCTTCACCTCCTCGACCGAGATCCGGGAGCCGACCGGGTAGCGGCCGTCCAGGAGCCTCGCCTTGAGCTCGTCGAGCACCATCTGGGCCAGCCGCTGACCCGGCTGGGCGGACGGGAGGAAGCCCGGCATCGATCCAGTCCTTCCTGTCGCATGGTCGCCGCACTCTAGCATGCCACATCGGGGCCTTGACCCCACAACACGGCGAGATGTAGGCTTCCCGTCTACAACTAGCATGCCAGTTTACCCACGACCGACCCAGGAGACGCGTCCATGGAGCTCAACAGGTCGACGACCGCCCTGCTCGCATGCCACTGGGAGAACGACGTGGCCGGCTCGGACGGCGCCTTCGCTCCCTACTACCGGGCGCGCATGGAGGCGCACGGTGTCGTCCCCGTCGCGAAGCGGCTGATCGACGGCGCGCGCCGGTCGGGCGTGCGCGTCGTCTACACCCGGGTCGCGTTCGCCGAGGGGCACCGCGACCTGGTCGCCAACATCCCGCTGCTCGGTGTCGTCGCCCAGCAGCGGTGCCTGCGGGAGGGCACGCCCGGCACCGAGATCATCCACGAGCTCCAGCCCGGGCCCGACGACTGGGTCGTCACGAACACCAAGGTCAGCGCCTTCGCCGCGAGCGACCTCGACGAGCGCCTGCGCGGCGCGGGCATCGACACCGTGGTGCTGTTCGGCGTCGCGACCAACCTCTCGGTGGAGAGCACCGGACGCTCGGCCGGTGACCTCGGCTACCGGGTCGTCCTCGTCGCCGACGCCTGCGAGGCGGCGACCGACCAGGCCCACGCGGCAACGCTGGCGTCGTTCGCGCTGCTGGGTGAGGTCGCGTCCGCCGAGGAGGTCCTGGCCGCGCTCTGAAGCACGAAGGAGGAAGGAACGCGACGTCATGCGAGGCATCGGGACGCTGCTCAACGTGGCCGCCATCGCGGCCGGGGCCTCGGTCGGCGCCCTGCTCGGAGACCGGCTCCCCGAACGGCTGCGGGAGACCCTGGTGGCCGGGCTCGGGCTGTTCACCCTGGCCCTGGGCGTCCAACAGGCCCTGGCCGCCTTCGGCGACGACCTGGCCCGAGCCGTCGGGCAGCCGGCGCCGCTGCTGGTCCTGGGCGCGCTCCTGGCCGGGGGCCTGTGCGGCGAGGCGGTGCAGGTGGAAGGGCGCCTCGAGCGGGTCGGGGAGGCCATCAAGGATCGGCTGGGCGGGCAGGCGACCTTCGTGGAGGGCTTCGTGCTGGCCAGTCTGGTCGCCTGCGTCGGCCCGCTGGCCGTGCTCGGCGCCTTCGCCGACGGCCTGCACGGCGACCTGAGCCTGCTGGCGGTCAAGTCGCTGCTGGACGGCTTCGCCATGCTCGCCTTCGCGTCCTCGCTCGGCTGGGGCGTGGCCGCCTCGGGCCTGGCCGTGCTCGTCTACCAGGGTGGCCTGACCGCCCTGGCCGCGGTCCTGCAGCAGGTCATGACCCCCGACGTGGTGGCCGCAATGACCGCCGCCGGCGGTTTGCTGGTGATCGCCATCGGCCTGCGCCTGCTCAACCTGGCCCGCATCCGGGTCGCCAACCTGCTCCCGGCGGTGCTCCTTGCCCCCCTCGCGACGGGTCTGATCGTGGCCCTCCAGCGGCCATGACGACCTGGGGCCCGGCGGCGGGGGAGGGCGGCTCCATCACCGGTGTCCGAGCCGGGCCTCCAGGCCGTCGAGGATGCGGTCGAGCCCATAGGTGAAGTCGTCGTCGCGGCTTCGCTGTGGGTCCTGGCGCACGTAGGCGGCGAAGTGCCGGCGCAGCCGGGGGTAGGGCTGGGCCGCCTGTTCGACGGCCGGCCGTAGGCGTTCGGTCAGGTCGCGCTCGTTCTGGCCGCTGCGGGCGAGCAGGGTCAGCCATGCCGCCTCACTGGTTCCCGAGCCGATGACGTAGGCGGCGACCGCGCTCATGGCCTGGTTGGCCTCTTCCAAGCTGAAGCCCGCGGCCTCGCACAGGGCGAGCATGCGCTCGTTGAGCCGCATCACGTTCGGCCCCAGGTAGGCCAGCCCGACCTGGCCGAGCAGCGACGCCATCCAGGGGTGGCGCAGGATCATCGACCGCAGGCTGTGGGCGCTGGCGGACAGCGAGGCCCGCCAGCCCGCCGGATCGTCGGCGTCGGGCACCTGGATCTCGGCGTAGACCTCGTCGACGGCCAGCTCGATCAGCTCGTCCTTGCTGGTCACATGGGAGTACATCGAGGTTGCGCCGGCGCCCAGCCGGGCCCCGAGACGCCGCATGCTCAGGGCGTTGACGCCCTCGGCGTCCAGCAGCCTGACGGCCTCGGCCACGATCTGCTTCCGGCTCAGCGCCGGCCGCTCCCGCTGGCGGCGCGGCCGGGTCCACGCCGAGGGGAACGTCTCCTTGTCGTCGGCTGACACCGATCTCCTCCCTCGCGGTCAACGTGGGCGCACATCGTACGGCTTGCGTGCGGCACGCGGCCATCCGTACACTGTTCGGTAATCTGCACACTGTACGACCAAGGATTGCTTGATGGAAGGACGTCATCCGCGCCGCTGGCTCATCCTCATCGTCCTGTGCCTCAGCACCCTGGTGCTGGTCGTCGACAACATGGTGCTGGCGGTGGCGATCCCGCCGCTGACCGAGGACCTGGAGGCCAGCGCCCAGGAGATCCAGTGGATCCTCGACTCCTACATCCTGGTCTTCGCCGGCCTCCTGCTCACCGCGGGGAGCCTGGGGGACCGGTTCGGCCGGCGGAGGATCATGCTCCTCGGGCTGGCGCTCTTCGGGGCCGCCTCGCTGGCGGCCACGTTCGCCGCGAGCCCGGACCAGCTGATCGCCGCCCGCGCCGTGATGGGCGCCGGTGGCGCCCTGGTGCTGCCGAGCACGCTGTCGATCCTGATCACCGTCTTCGACCCCACCGAGCGCCGCAAGGCGATGACCGCCTGGAGCGCGGCCGCCATGGTCGGCCTGGTCGGCGGCCCGGTCCTCGGCGGGACGCTGATCGCCTGGTCCGGGTGGGGCTCGGTGTTCCTGCTCAACGTCCCGGTCGCCGCCCTGGCGATCGTCGCCGCGACGGTGCTGATGCCGGAGTCCAGGGGTCCGTGGCAGCGGCCCGACCCGCTCGGCGCGGTGCTGTCGACCGTCGGGATGACGGCGCTGGTGTGGATGATCATCGAGCTGCCCCGGCACGGCCTCACCCACCCGAACACCCTTGTCGCGCTGGCCGTGGCCGTGCTCGGCCTGGCCGGGTTCGTGCGCTGGGAGACGCGCATCCCGTCCCCGATGGTCCCCCTGGGGCTGTTCCGCGCCCGCAACTTCAGCGGCGGCAGCCTCTCGCTCACCCTGGTCCAGGTCGGCGTCGGCGGGCTGCTGCTGGTGCTCACCCAGTACCTGCAGTTCGTGCTCGGGTACTCGCCGGCGCAGGCGGGCCTGGCCTTCCTCCCGATGGCGGTCGCCTCGCTGACCTTCAACACCCTCGGCGCCGCCATCGGGAACAGGATCGGCAACCGGCGCCTGGCGGCCGTCGGCCTCGTGGTCATGGCGGCCGGGTTCGCCACGCTGGCGGCCGTCTCGCCCGACGAGGGGTTCGCGGTCCTCGGCGCCGCCCTGTTCGTGCTGGGCGCCGGCGGTGGCCTGGCCATGCCGGCGGCCGTCTCGGCGCTGATGGGGGCCATCCCTCCCGAGCATGCCGGCGTCGGGTCCGCCCTCAACAACACCATCCAGCAGGCCGGCGCCGCCCTCGGCGTGGCCGTCCTGGGCAGCGTCGTCTCGACCACCTTCACCGCCGCCATGCCCCAGGCCGCACCCGCTCAGGCCACCGGCTCGATCGGTGACGCGCTCGGCGTGGCCGCCCGCACCGGCGACGCCGGGCTGGCCCAGGCCGCCCGGGACGCCTTCACCACCGCCATGTCCGCCGGCTTCGCGGTGGCCGCCGGCGGCGTCCTGGCCGCGGCGGTGGTGGCCCTGCTGGTCATGCGCGACCGCACCACCGGAGGAGGAACCCGCCATGACGTTCGACCTTGCCCGCTGGCAGGAGCGGCTCGACGAGCTGCGCACCACCCACCACGTCCCGGGCGCAACCCTGGCCGTGCTCACCGACGGAACCATCCACGAGCTGGCCAGCGGGATCCTGCACCGGGGGACCGGCGTGGCGACCACCACCGACGCGGTCTTCCAGGCCGGCTCCATCGCCAAGGTCTACACCGCCACCCTGGTCATGCAGCTGGTCGACGCCGGCGAGCTGGACCTGGACACCCCGGTGGCCGACGTGCTGCCGGGCTTCGCCGTCGCCGACGCCGAGGCCACCAAGACGATCACCCCCCGGCAGCTGCTCAGCCACACCAGCGGCATCGGCGGCGACTTCACCCTCGACACCGGCCGCGGCGACGACAACCTGGCCCGCTACGTCGAGGCGGCCAAGGACGTGGGCCAGGACAGCCCGCCCGGCACGGCCGCCTCCTACTGCAGCACCGGCTACGCCATCCTCGGCCGCATCGTCGAGGTCCTGACCGGCCAGACCTGGGACGCCGCGCTCAAGGACCGGCTGCTCACCCCGCTCGGGCTGGAGCACACGATGACGCTGCCCGAGGAGGCGCTGCGGTTCCGGACGGCCATGGGGCACCTGGGAGAGCCCGGGACCGACCCGGACCCGGCGCCGGCGTGGGACCCCATGCCCCGCTCGGCCGGCCCCTACGGCAGAGTCCTGGCCACCGCCGCCGACGTCGTCCGGTTCGCCCGGATGCACCTCGACGGCGGGGTCGCGCCCGACGGCACCCGCCTGCTGACCACCGAGGCCGCGGCGGCGATGCGGCACCGCCAGGTCGACACCCCGGACCGGTGGACCTTCGGCACCGACGGGTGGGGCCTGGGCTGGGCCCTGTACGACTGGGACGGCGTCCCGGGGTACGGCCACGACGGCGCCACCATCGGACAGTACGCCTACCTGCGCGTCGTGCCGTCAGCGGGCGTGGCCACCGTCCTGCTGACCAACGGCGGCGGCGCCCCGCAGCTCTCGACCGCGCTCTTCCAGGAGCTGCTGGGCGAACTGGCCGGCGTGCGGGTCCCCGACGCCTTCGCACCCCCACCCCAACCGCCGACGGTGGACATCGCTCCGCTCACCGGCACCTACCGCCGCGAGGGCGTCGACATCACCATCACCGAGCACAACGGCATCCCACGCCTACGGTTCGAGCTGACCGGCGGCGCCAAGGACCTCTCCCCACCGATCGAGGTCGACCTCGTCCCGGTCACCGAGACGGTGTTCGCCGCACCCGGCAGCGGCGCCATCAAGGCGGACTGGGTACCCGTGGTGTTCTCCACCCTGCCCAACGGCACCAGGTCCGTGTACTTCGGCATGCGCGCCGCCCGCAAGGTCGGGTGATCCTGCCGCACCCGGGGGAGTGGGGGAGTGCCCTCTCCTGGGCCGCCTGACCATAGCAGCCGGCCAGGGTGGCCAAACGCCGGGCGACGGTGGCGCCTCCTCCAGCTGGCGGACGTAGGCCTGGACATGCGAGGGGTGCTCTGCGATGGGGCGGTTCAGCGAGTTGTGTAGCGGATCAGGTGGGAGTCGCCGAGCTTGCGGGCCAGCCGGCGTTCTGCTTCGACGGCGGGCCCCTCACTCTCGTTCGGGAACTGGATGCAGTGTTCCTGCTCGTGAGCGAGCATGACACTGGTGAGCTGGACGGCCGTGACGCTCCAGACGCGTGCCTGCGCCCTGATTCGGGCCAGGTCGATGGTGATGCCGCACTCGACGGTGTCTTCGCCGTGGGGTGTGGCGACGTACTCGGCCAAGCGGTCCTTGAAGCAGTTGCTGCAGATCTCCACGTAGAGCGGGCCGGTCTGGTTGAGCCGCCGTTGGCGCAGCTGGCGGTGTCGTTGGACGGCGAGCTCATGGTGCTGTCGGAGGAGGACGGCTGCCTGCTGGACCGTTCGCCAGTCGGGTGTTCGCGCGTCGACCTGCACAAAGAGCAGGTCGAACAGCCGTTCGTGGCGGAGTTTGCGAACGAGTCGTTGTTCGGCGGTGAAGGGTGCCAGGGGGATGCCGTCCTGGCGTAGGCATTGCTCCTGTTCGTGGAGGATCGCCAGGGCGGTCAGCTCGGTAACGGGCAGGCGGGCGCGCTTGGCCTGCTGCCTGAGGAGCGGCAGGTTGAGGGTGGCCTCGCAGTCGGCGCCCAATGCGGTGAAGTAGCTGGCTGGTGCGGACAGTGCGCCGGGCTTGCAGGACTCGCAGGCGGTGAGGTCGAGCCGGAACGACTTGCTCAGGGAACGCCCGATCTCGGCTGGGCGTTGCTCGGCGAGCTCGCCGAGGCGGTACAGCAGGGTGGTGGCTTGTTCGACGATTCGGCTGTCGGCTTGGCGGAGGGCGGGGTCGACGGTGACCGAGCTCGGCAGGAGGGTCCCGCGGGATGGCTGGCCACCTGGCAAGGCGGCTCGGCGTGGCGCTGCCTGGTTGCCGCCGGCAGTGGTGGCCAGCTGGGCGGCCGGTGGGGGGGCGGTCGGCTGCCACTGCGTCCAGAGCGTGGCGGCGGTGGCGGAGGCGACCAGCAGCCCGGCAGCTGGGGTCCAGCGTCGGAGGCCGGCGGCTGCGGGTCGGCCGGCGGCGGTGAGAGCGGCGGCGATCGCCAACAGCAGAAGCGCCGCGGCGGCGAACAGCAGGGTCAGCTCGTGATGCTCGTCTAGGATGCGGGCGTCCCTCAGCAGGCTGGTGAGGGCGGCGTCGAGCTGTGGTGAGGACTGGGCCTGGAGGGCCCGGCCGCCGGTGGGGCCGGTGAGGGCGGCAAGTTGGGTCGGATCGGGGGGAACGGGTTGGATTCGAGGGGTCCCGGTCAAGGTGGGCTGGACCAGCTTGCCGTCCGGGGTGCCGACGGCGACGGCCATGATGGGGATGCGACGGGCGCTGGCGATCCGTGCCACTTGCAGGGGGTCGCGGCCTGCTGAGTTCGCTCCATCGGAGAGCAACAGGATCCTGGCGGACGCGGCCGGGTCCGTGGCCTGAATGTCGTCGAGGGCGCGCTGCAGGGCGTCGCCGACGGCGGTGCCGCCGTTGGCGACGAGGGACGCGAGATGCCGACGGACAGCGTGGTGGTCGGTGGTCGGGCGAGTGAGGGTCTCGGCCTCCTCAGAGAAGCGGATCAGCCCGACCCGGAGGTCGGGCGGCGCCTTGTCGAGGAGGGCATCCGTGGCCTGCTTGATGGCCTGGAGCCGGGAAGGGGCGAGGTCGTCGGCCATGGTGCTGCCGGAGGTGTCGACGACGAGCGTGAGGATGCTCGGCTGCCGGGCCGAGTCGAGCTCGACGGTCGGTCGCGCGGCGGCGAGCACGACCATGACGGCGGCCAGCCCGAGAACCAGACGAACCGTACGCGATCCGTGCCCGCTACCACGCACAGGCGCCTCCTGTGAGCGCGGTCATCTTCGCACAGGTCCCAGGTGTCGCGTGTCGATGAAGCTGGCATCCGCGTTGGTGAGGAAGACCCGGTCGCCCTGGCGCAGCCAACACGCCCAGCACCGTACCCGTTGCCCCGGACAGGGTCGTCTTCGACGTCGACCGTGGAGTACCAGTGCCGGGGGTAACCCATGAACTCGATGAACCGGGCGAGCTCGGCGTACGGCCCCTCCGCGAACACGGCGAACGAGACGCCACGCGCGTTCAGGTACGCCGAGAGGTTCTGCGTGGCCCAGTAGGTCTTGGTGCAGCCCTCGCACTGGTTCTCGAACGGGGTTCGCCCGGGAACCACATGTGCCGGTACACCACCAGCTCCTCGCGGCCCTCGAAGAGGTCGAGCAGCCTCCGCTCCACCTTCAGTCGTCACCGGCCGGCGAATAGCGCATCAGGGCCACACCGGAGGGGAGGAACGCCTCGACCGAGCGAAGGCGCAGGCGGGCGGGCGCTTGGTCGGCCGGGAAGAGGGCCTTTCCCTTGCCGATGGTCGTCGGGTGCACGAGCAGGTGGTACTCATCGATCATGTCGACCGCCCGGAGAGCGGCGATGACGCTGAGGCTGCCGTAGACCACGAGATCTCCGTCACCGCCGCGCTTGAGCGCCGTCACGGTGTCCTTGTCGAGGGACTCGAGAACCGAGGAGTTGGCCCATGCGGCGGTGTTCCCGGACCGCGACACCACGATCTTCGGCATTTCGTCCACGCGCTTCGCATAGGCGCGCATCGCGGGCTCCGCAGACTCGTCCCGCGCGACGCTGGGCCACTCGCCGGCAAAGTCTTTGTGGGTGAGACGGCCGAGCAGCAACGCCTCGGCATCGTGGACCAACGAGATCTCGTACTCCATCATCCGCTCGTCGACCGCCAGCCAAGACATCTCATCCTCCGGGCCGGCTACATGACCGTCAAGCGTGGTCCACATCGAAACGATGATCCTGCGCATCTGCCGCTCCTCGAAGCCATACTCGGGCGAGCCTGGAGAGTGTCGTCGTGGACCCGCTCGCCGCGCCCCGCCAATTCCCATGTTGCTTCATCCTTCATGACGGTCTCCTCCTGCTGCGTGGGGTGCTGAGCCCGCCAGCGGGGTGGTGTCGAGGTACCTGACCTCGTAGACGCGTTCGGTGAACTTCCAGCCGTCGGGGGTGTGCTGATAGCGGTCGTGGTACACGGCGTAGTTCAGCTCTGACCTGCCGTCGCGAAAGCCCCCGAGCTCTGCGATGTATGCCCGGCCGGATGCGGTGTCGCCCTCAAGCTGGATCGTGCCCGGGTGCGTGGTCTGCACGAAGTAGTCCCACAGACCCTGCAGCCGCTCGATGCCGGCGCGGATCTCCTCCCGGCTGACCGCCTCGGCGTTGATGTGGGGGATCCGCACGGCGCCGTCGGGGGTGAACAGCGACGCCAAGCGGTCGTAGTCGCCCATCATCACCGCGTCGGTGAACTCGCCGCGCAGCGCCTCGATCTCGAAGCGATCGGCGATGGCCTGAAGGTCGCTCATCGATTTCCTCCCTCGTCTGTGGCGCAGGGCGGTCACGGGCGGGCGCGTCGGGAGCGGCTGGGCCGGATCCGGCCCCACGGTTTGAAGACGGCGAGCACGGTGGCCAGGGTGAGGGTGGTCAGGGACACCGCGGGCGGGAAGAACAGGCTGGACACTGTCGTGGGGTCGGGGCTGCCGGTGAGCAGCTCCCGCCCGTAGCCGGCCACCTCGTCCATCCCGGGCTGCAGGACCAGCACGATCAGGGTGCACAGCACCAGGTTGAGGGCGAGCTTGACCGCCACCCACCAGTACCGCAGCAGCCCCCAGGTGGTGGCCAGTCCCAGGATCAGCCCGGTGGCCAGGCTCACCAGTCCCGCGGTGAGCATCGGCCAGACCACGAAGGTGGCCAGCGCCTGGTAGGCCAGGCTGCGGAGCGCCAGGTCGTCGGCGAACCACCCGGTGAGCACCAGGACGGCCACGATCACGTCGATGCCGATCCAGGCGCCGGCGGACACGATGTGGGTGACCAGGGTCGCCTTGTGCCACCCGCGGCTCAGCCGCAGCCGGCGGCTCCTCGACATGCCTGCGGCCATGGGTCTGGTGGTGGTCGGGTCGCTGGTCACCGGTCACCTCCGGCCAGGTCTGCCGCCAGCAGGCGGCTGGGGGTGACGTGGTCGAGGTGCAGGATCGCGTCGAAGGCGCCGCGCCAGGAATCCACGGTGATGGCGTAGTCGGCGTCGTTGGCCGGGACGTAGGCCGACCCGATGATCCGCATCTTGGCGGGACCCTCCAGCCAGCGTCGCACCGGTGGGGGAGCGTCCTGGCGCAGGTCGACCAGGTAGTCGGGCTCCCGCGCCCGACCCAGGACATGGTCGACAAGGGCGACGTCCGGCGGGGGGATGTCATAGATCGCGGGGCCGCCGGGCTGGACCTCCCAGCCGGTAAGGACCTGACCGTGGTCGAAGGAGATGCCGACCGAGACATAGCGGTGGCCGTGCTGGCGTCGCAGCCGTCCCCCGGCGAGCCGGCGTTCGACGGTGTCGTCACCGGGCTGGCCGTCGGGGAAGGAGACCAGCAGGCGGGGGACGGCGGCGGTGTGGGCGTTGGCGGCGCTGTACACGAGCCGGTGGCCGGTGCGCTGGCGCCAGCGGTTGATGATCGCGGTGATGTACCGGTCGCGGCGGTCGTCGGCGTCCCGGCTAGGGCCGTAGGCCTCGTAGAAGCCGAGCAGCGCGTGGGCGTGCTGGACCGCGTCGGCCCGGCCGACCACCGAGGCGCCGGGCGGTGTGGCGCGGACCAGGTCGTCCACCGCGCCGGCGTGGGCGATGACCCGGCGCTGTTCGGCCGGTTCCAGCTGGGTGTACCAGGCCAGCTGCGCGAATGGGTCGCCGCGCCAGTCGATCGGGGCCAGGTGGGCCTCCAGGTCTCCGCGTCGATCGGGTGCGACCTCGGCGACGTGGCGTCGGAGCTCGTCGAACTGGACCGGGCGTAGCTCGAGCACGTCGGCGCCGAGGAAGCGGACCTTGTCGTGGTCGGGGCGGCCGCGGTTGAACTCGCGCATCCAGCCGACCAGCTCCAACATGGCCTCGGTGCGGAGCAGGAACAGGGCGTCGCCCACGACGGCTTCCGGGTCGCCGTGCCCGCTGGTGACGTACCGGTCGATCGCCACCCCGCTGCCCCAGCCTTCCTCCCAGGCAATGGTGCGGAACCCGAGCGCTTCGACCAGGTAGCGTGCCACCCGGTGCTTGAGCCGCAGCTGGGTGTGGGTGCCATGGGCGGACTCCCCCAGCCCGACGATCGCGGCCCCGCCGACCACGCCGCCCAGGTGCGACAGCTCCCCGACCGGCTGCTGTGGGTCCGTGCCGGACAGGGGGATCGCGTGCCGGTTGA
>Ga0081538_10003008_pt1 | contig 16051 bp, 13 predicted proteins | sample TabmetS5T2R1_FD_71022 | JGI IMG/M metagenome (GOLD analysis project Ga0081538, IMG submission 71022) | Tabebuia heterophylla rhizosphere microbial communities from the University of Puerto Rico - S5T2R1 | ecosystem: Host-associated > Plants > Roots > Rhizosphere ... | reverse complement strand
ACCTCCAGACGGCCCGGGTGGTCCTGCTGCGCCGCGCCTACGCCGGTCAGCGACTGTCGGCGCCGACCCGGCTGCTGTTCGGCGCCGACGACTTCTACATCCCTCCGGCGCTCCTCGAAGAGGTCGAGGCCCACGGCGACGACCTCACCCTCGAGGTCGTCAGGGGCTGCAGCCACTGGATGCCGGAGCAGCGCCCCGACCTCATCGCCGAGCGGGCCCTGGCCCTGTTCGGGTGACGATGCCCATGCAACCCGATCCACAGGCTTTGAGAGCCTGGTCCGGTGTTGAACTGGCCGGGCCGCTGGCCGGTGGGGCCCGCAATCCGGTGTTCCTGGCCTGGCGGGGCGGGCAGCGACTGGTCGTGCGCCGGTCCGGCCGGCCGGCGGCGGCGCTGGAGTGGGAGCTCGGCCTGCTCGACCACCTCCGGGCCCACGGCATCCTGACGCCGGAGGTGCTGCCAGCCGATGACGGACGCCGCCACGTCGCTGGGCTGCTGGTCCACCCGTTCCTCCACGGCCACCAGCCCAAGGACAGCAACGACTGGCGGCGGGTGGTGGACACGCTGGCTGCCGTGCATCGGCTGACCAGCCAGTGGCCGCAGCGCCCCGGGTTCGCGTCCAGCCGCCAGCTGCTCACCACCGTCCGAGGTGGTGACGTCCGCCTCGACATGATGCCGGCTGCGGCGGTCCGCGCCGTGCACGCCGCTTGGCGGCCGGTCCTGGAAGGGCCCGAGTGCGCCATCCACGCCGACGTTGGCGCCGGCAACGTCCTGCTCGACGGCGGCAAGGTGGCCCTGCTGGACTGGGACGAGGCACGGGTTGACGTGCCATGGTTTGACTTCGCCTTCGTGCCCGACGACGTGCCGGTGCCATCGCCGACCGACAGGGAGACCCTGAAGACCGCCGGCGTGGCGTGGGAGGCGGCGACCTGCTGGGTCGTCGAGCCCGAATACGCCAGGCGCTGTCTTGCCGAGCTGCTCACGCGGCTCTGGCATGCCCCGCCTGGGCAGTAGGTCCGACGCAGGCGATGGGGAAGCCGTCGCCCTAGCGCTCGCGGAGGCGGGGGTCCTGCCGGCCGGTGCGGATCGCGCTCCTGGCCGCCCCTGAGACCAGCGAGCCGATCGCCATCCCGATGACCAGGCCGATGGCGGCGGTGGCGACCTGGGTGGCGAGCGTGGCGTCGGCCATGAACGGGGCCAGCACGGCCAGCAACGTCAGCAGCGAGATGATCCAGGTGAAGAACCGGAAGGGCCGTGGGGTGGAGAGCAGCAGCAGATGCATCAGCGCGGTGGCGCCGAGGGCGGCGGCCGCGGCCAGGATGGCCAGCCTGACCGTGGTGGAGTCCCCGAGCGCGCCCTCCCGCTCGGGGGCCAGCACCGGGACGTCGAACAGCCCCCTGGCGATCACCACCCCGACCACCGCCACCAGCGCGGCGACCACCGCGGTGGCCAGGCCGCCGGTCCACAGCCTGGCGGCATCCACCGGCGGCCGTTGCTGGCCGGTCCCGTCGCCACCCTCGACATACGGAGGTACCGTCATGGTCGCTCCTCTGTGCACGCGTCGACTGTCCCGGAGAGCCTGAACCGTCGCCGGTGGTGCGGCCTCATCCAGATCGGGTGATCCCGGGCGGTCACCCGGCGGCGTAGCGCTGCAGGAACAGGGCCTCGGTCAGGGCCATGTTGGCGATCTCGTCGGGGTGGACGCTCTCGTTGGGGGCGTGCATCAGGGTCAGCGGCTCCTCCACCCCCATGAGGATGATCTCGGCGTCGGGGTAGGTGTCGGCGAAGACGTTGCACAGGGGGATCGAGCCGCCCTGGCCCAGGGTGGACAGCGGGCGGCCGTAGGCCTCCTCCATCGCCGTGGCCAGGGCGGCGTAGGCGGACCCGCCGGTGCGGGCCTGGAACGGCTCGCCGGAGGCCTCCCGCTCGACGGTGACCCGCACCCCCCATGGCGCCGCCGCCTCCAGGTGGGCGACCAGGGCGTCCTGGGCCTCGACCGGGTCCATGCCCGGTGGGACGCGGAGGTTGAGCCGGGCCCGGGCGTGGGGCTGGATGGCCGCGGCCGAGCCGACCACCGGCGGGCAGTCGATGCCGAGCACGGTGACCGCCGGGCGGGCCCAGACCATGTCGGAGACGGTGCCGTCGCCGAGCAGGGACACCCCGGGGAGCAGGCAGGCGTCGCTGCGGAACTGCTCCGGCGGCCAGGCCACCCCGTCCCAGGTCTGGGTGTTGTCCAGCCCGGTGATGGTGGTGTTGCCGGCGCGGTCGCGGAGGGTGGCGAGCAGGTGGATGAGGGCGGCCAGGGCGTCGGGGGCCGGCCCGCCGTACATGCCCGAGTGGACCTCGCTGGAGAGCGCCTCCACGCTGACCACCACGTTGGCCAGGCCGCGGAGGCTGACGGTGGATGTTGCCCTTGCAGTCGGCGGCGCCCCGGCCGTACCAGCGGCCGTCCACCTCGGTCAGCTGGAACGGGGGGGTCCGCCAGGCGTGCTCGTCCAGCGGTGGCCGCCCGTTCCGGCCCCGGCGGCCCGGCAGCTGACGGACGTCAGAAGGCATACGGGTGGAGGAAGGACCAGACAAGGGAGATGAGCACTCCGAGCACGAACGCCACGGCAGATGCTTGGAAGGTCCGTTGACGCATCGCTGCCCCCCAACCGTCTTGGAACGACCAGATGTGAACAACACGGGACTGAGACGAAGCTGTCGATTCCAGTCGGGCAAGCTTGGCGGAGATGCTGGCTCTCGCCATCCTCCGCCGAGGATGAATCCTCCCGGAGAGGAGGCCTGCGGTACGCAGAGCTGGACCCGCGAGGATCCCAAGCGCGGGCGGGCCTCTCGTCTCCCGACACGGGGAGACTAGAGCCGGGGCAGGGTGAGGACGTCGTAGATGCCGTAGGCGAACAGCACGAACGCCAGCACGATCGTCGCGATGCTCACGCCGCGGAGCCTGAAGCGTTGGCCCACCGCGACCAGGAACAGCACCAGGGCGAAGAGCACGGTCGCGCGAACGTACTCCTCGGCGGTGTGGCGCGCCTCCGTCCCGGCCTTCTCCATGGCCGCGGCCTGCTGGTTCAGCTTCTCGGCCTGCTCCATCTGGGGATTGCGGTACTCGGGCATGTAGCCGGGGCCTGGCGGCGCGTCCGGGTTGGTGAACGGTTCGGTGGCCAGCCAGGCGCCGAAGGCCGTCCGGTACTCGGGGCTGAACCGGCGGACCAGCATCGCCTGGAGCTGCGAGTTGTTGGCGTCTCTGGCCTCCAGCCAGGCGCTGAACATGGCGCCGTCGGCGGCCAGCCGCTGCTGGCCCAAGGTGGCGGCGGTGTTGGCCTGGACCCGGTACACGCTGGCACCGGAGTACAGCACCGACTGGTGGCCGTCGCCCTTGGCGGCCTGGTAGCCACTCCAGGCGGTGGCGATCGCAGCCAGCGCGAGCAGCACGACCTCGAGGATCTCGGTGATCCCTTCCCAGCGGTGCCTCTCTCGAGCTTCCGCCTCGCGCTCGCTCAGCTTGTGGGCGACCTCGACATTCATCTGCTCGGGCATGGGGAGCCTCCTCTCCGGACAGGATGAGCAGGCCCCGGCCTGCCGCCCTCATCCGGAGGGAATGAGATGCGAGCCGTAAAATGGCTGTCCGGGTCGCCGGGTGGGAAGGGAACACGGACGGACAGACGGGGTCATCGTCCTCGGGACGCGAGCGGCGTCCCGGGTCTGGAGCTGGTGTCGACCAAGCTGGTGCCGCCGGCCCCCCGACCCGGGCTGATCGCCCGCGCCGGCCTCCTGTCGCGCCTGCAGGCGGGCCTGGACGCCAGGCTGTGCCTGCTCGACGCCCCGGCCGGGTCGGGCAAGACGACCCTGCTCGCCCAGTGGTGCGCGACAGCCGGGGTCGGCCGGGTGGCCTGGGTGTCGCTGGACGAGAGCGACAACGACCCCGCGCGCCTGTGGAGCTCGATCGGCCAGGCGTTGCGGAGCGCCGAACCGGCCGTCGCCACGGCCGCCCTCCAGGCCCTGCAGGGCACCAGCGTGGACTACGAGCGGATGGTCCTGCCGTCGCTGCTCAACGACCTGAACGGGATCGGCTCGCCGCTCGTGCTGGTGCTGGACGACTACCACCTGCTCACCGACCCCACCTGCCACCAGACGGTCGCCTTCTTCCTCGACCATCTCCCGCCGAGCGTCCACCTGCTGCTGGCCACACGAGTCGACCCCCCGCTGCCCCTGGCCACCATGCGGGCGAAGGGGGACCTGGCCGAGCTCCGAGTCACCGACTTCAGGTTCAGTGACGAGGAGGCCGACGCCGTGCTGAACGGCGCGATGGGGCTGCGGCTGCCCGCCGAGGACGTGCGGCGGCTCACGGAGCGGACCGAGGGCTGGGCGGCCGGCCTGTACCTGGCCGGGCTGTCGCTGCGCGGGCGGGAGGACCCCGGCGCGTACATCGCCACCTTCTCCGGCGACCACCGTCACGTGGCCGACTACCTGGCCACCGACGTCCTCGCCCGCCAGCCCGAGGAGGTCAGGACGTTCCTGCTCCGGACCTCGATCCTGCGGCGCCTTTCCGGACCGTTGTGCGACGCGGTGCTGGAGACCAACGGGTCCGCCGAGCTCCTGGAGGAGCTGGAGCGTTCCAACCTGTTCCTGCTGCCGCTGGACGACCGGCGCGAGTGGTATCGCTACCACCAGCTCTTCGGGGAGCTGCTGCGCCTCGAGCTCGGCAGCCGCGAGCCCGCGCTCGTCCCGGCCCTGCATCGGCGGGCCGCGGCCTGGCACCGCCGTCACGGCACCGTGGAGGAGCACATCCTCCATGCCACCGCGGCGGGGGAGTTCACCGACGCCGGCGCGCTGATCGCATCCCACTGGCTGGGATACTGGCGGCGCGGGCGGCGGGCGACCGTGGCCCGCTGGATCGACGGGCTGCCCGAGGAGGCGATCGCGGCCGATCCACCGGTCGCCTTCGTCGCGGCCTGGGTCGGCGGCTTCGGCGGCGCCTCCAGGGAGGAACGCGAACGCTGGCTGGCCGTCGTCGACGACGCCACCTGGCACGGCGCCCTGCCCGACGGCATCAGCTCGCTCGCCTTCGGGGCCGCCCTGGCCCGGGCCGCGCTCGTGTACGACGACGTCGGTTCCGCGCTCCAGGCCGGCCGGCGGGCGCTCGAGCTCGCCGGCCCCGAGCCTTCACCGTTCCACTGGATGGCGCAGGCGGCCCTCGGTCAGGCCCTGTATCTGGCCGGTCGGCCGGCCGAGGCGCGGCCACCGCTCGAGCGGCTGACCGCGCGCGTCTCGGCCGCCGAGCAGCCGTACGCGGCGATCACCGGGCTTGCCGTGCTGTCGCTGCTGGCCGGCGACGAGGACGACGACCAGGCCCCGAGGTCGCTGGCCGACCGCGCGCTCGCCATCGCCGAGGCCCAGGGGCTCGGCGGCGAACCGCTCTGCGGGATCCTCCACCTGGCGCTTGGCCGGGCGCTGACCCGCCAGGGCAAGCTCGCCGAGGCCCAGGAACAGCTCGAGTGGGCGCTCGAGCTGTTCAGGATCGACGGCATGGCCGTGCACCGGGCGCATGGGCTGTTGCTGCTGGCGGTGGCGTGCCACGGCCAGGGCGACCTCCCGGGCGCTCGGGCCCTGCTCGGCCGCGCCCGCGAGCTGATCGAGCCGATGGCCGATGCTGGCGTCCTTCCCGCGCTGCTCCAGCAGCACAGCCGGATGCTCGATCCGGCGCAGCGGCGGGCGGTGACGCCCACCCCGCTCACCGGGCGGGAGCTGGCCGTCCTGGGACTGCTGCCCACCCGGCTGTCCACCCGGGAGATCAGTGCCACGCTCCACGTGTCGGTCAACACGGTCAGGAGCCAGGTCCAGGCCATCTACCGGAAGCTCGAGGTCACCAGCCGGGCCGAGGCGGTCGCCCGGGCGCGTCGGCTCGACCTGCTGCCCGGCGCTCCACCCCCCCACGGACGGGAGCGATTCACGTAGATGAAAAAGGCGGATGAAGGATGCCATGTCGTGCACCTGGGCATGACGATACAAGGCGATGAAGCGGCCTGGCTCCTCCGCCGCCATGGGACCGATGGTCTACCGGATCGTCGTCCGTGGCGAGCTGAGCCAACGCTACCTGCCGGCGTTCGAAGGGATGACCTTGACGACGGGCGAGGGCCAGACGGCCATCATCGGGCCGGTGCTCGACCAGGCCCATCTCCATGGCCTGCTCGACCGGGTCGGTGAGCTCGGCCTCGAGCTCGTCAGCGTCAACCGCGCCGCCGAGCCCGCATCGCCGGCACCGGCCGGTCAGATCGGGGAGGTGTAGGGGTCGTGGCCGGGTCCCGTGCTGTCGCCACCCGGCCGCCGCGTAGTCGGCCAGGCACGCCACCCAGCGACGAGCTCGGCATGGGCCTGCTCGCCACCAAGCTGACGCCACCGCACACGTCGCTCCGCCAGGTGTTCCGTCCGCGGCTGATCGACCTGCTCGATGCCGGGTCCCAGCAGCCGCTGACGCTGGTGTCGGCCCCGGCCGGCGCGGGCAAGACCACGCTGCTCGCCTCCTGGAGCTCCTCCGGCCAGCCTCCCGGCCCGCTTGCCTGGCTGTCGCTGGACGCCGCCGACAACGAAGCGGCCAAGTTCTGGGCCTATGCCCTGGCGGCGCTGTGCCGGTCGGGCGCGGTGCCGAACGGCGGCGCGCTGCGGGCGCTGACGCCGGAATCCGACTCCTACGAGGGCTTCCTGTCCCAGCTGGCCTCCGGCCTCAGCGAGCTGTCCAGCCCGGTCGTGCTGGTCCTCGACGACTTCCACGACATCACCGACGCGACCGTGCTCGCCGGGCTGGAGTTCCTGCTGCGCCACGCCCCGGCAGCGCTGCGGCTGGTGGTGGCCACCCGGGTCGACCCACCCCTGCCGCTGCAGCGCCTGCTGGTCAGCGGCCAGCTCTCCCAGGTGCGGGCGGCCGACCTGGCGTTCACCGTCGCCGAGGTGGGGGAGCTGCTGACCACCTGCGGCGACCCGCCGCGACTGTCGGAGGACGACCTGGTCCTGCTGCAGGCCCGCACGGAGGGGTGGGCGGCGGGCCTCCGCCTGGCCGCCCTGTCGCTGGAAGGCCAGGAGGATGCGCACCGGTTCGTGACCGACTTCGCCGGCGACGACAAGAGCATCGCCGACTACCTGACCGGGGAGGTGCTCGACCGGCAGCCGGAGGAGGTGCGCAGCTTCCTGCTGCAGACCTGCATCGTCGACGAGCTGGACGGCAACCTGGCCGACGTCCTGACCGGCGGCACCGGCGGCGAGTCGATGCTGGCCCGTCTGGAGAGGACCAACGGGTTCGTCACCGCGGTCGGACCGCGGCGCGGCTCCTACCGGTACCACCAGCTGTTCGCCGAGCTCCTCCGGTACGAGCTGCGCTGCCAGCAGCCGGAGCAGGTCGCCACCCTGCACAAACGGGCCGCCGCGTGGTACGCCGGGCGGGGGCTGGCGGTGCCGGCCATCCAGCAGGCGCTCATGGCGAAGGACTGGCCCTACGCGGCGGAGCTGCTGGCCAGGCACGGGCCGAGCCTCGTCCTGCGGGGCGACGCGGCCACGCTCCATGCGCTCGCCGGGCGGCTGCCGCCGGAGCTGGTCCAGGCCGACCCGGAGCTTGGGCTGCTGGACGCCGCCGACCGGATCGTCCTCGATGAGCCCGACGCGGCCGCCACCCACCTGCGCGCCGCGTCACAGCGGGCGGAGCTGCTGAGCGAGGCCCGGCGAGGCCGGTTCGCCCGGCTGCTGGCGATCGTGACCACCCTCCAGGCCTTGCAGGCCGGCGACCTCGACCGGGCCGTGGCGGCCGGCGAGGAGGCGCTGGCGCTGCACCGGCAGGCCGGGACGGACGGCGGCGACGATGACGCGCGGGCGATCATGCTGTCCACCGTCGGCGGGGCGGCGTTGTGGGCCGGCCACCTGGACACCGCCGAGCTGCACCTGCTCGAGGGCCAGGCAGTCGCGACCCAGGCTGGACTTGCCCCCCAGCAGCTCGCCTGCCAGAGCCAGCTTGCCCTGGTGCACGCCATGCGGGCCGAGGTGGACGAAGCCGCACGGTGGGCCACGAACGCGGTCGAGCTGGCCGCCGAGCAGGACCGGTCGTCGTCGATACATGCCGCCGCCGCCCACCTCGCCCTGGCCTGGGTCTTCTACTACCGCGACGACCTGAGCCAGGCGAGCCGTCACGCGGACGAGGCAGCCGCCGCGTCAGGGGTCGGCTGGCAGCTGATGACGCTCGGGGTGGCGATCCTGCGGGCGCGGCTGCAGCGCGCCCGCGGTGACCTGGGCGGCGCCCTGGAGCTGGCCGCCGCCGCCCGCCGAGATCTGGCCGGCTGGAACCCGCCTGCCTGTCTGTGGCGCTGGCTGCTGCTGACCGAAGCGGACCTTCGCGGCTCGGCCGGGCAGCCCCAGTCGGCGTCCGCGATCCGCAGGAGCCTCGGCGACAGCGGTCCACTGCCGGGCGGGGAAGCCGTGGTGCTGGGCCGCCTGCACCTTGCCGAGGGCGATCCGGCCGGGGCCGCCGCGGCCGTCGCGTCCTGCCTGGACGGCACCGCGCCAACCGGGTTCATGCTGGTGCCGGCTGAGGCATGGCTGCTGGACGCGATCGCGAGCGACGCGCTGGGCGACCACGACCGGGCGGCGACGTCGCTGGAGCGTGCCCTCGCCCTGGCCGAGCACGGTGGGCTTCGCCGCAGCTTCCTCGACGCCGGCGCACCGGCCCGGTCGTTGCTTGCCCGCTACCGTCAGCGGGTCCCGACCTCCTGGTCCTATCTCGACGAGCTGCTGCTGGCGTCCGCCGAGGCGGCCCAGGTCGCGGTCCCCGCGCCACGGCTGATCGAGCGCCTCACCGAGCGGGAGCACACCGTGCTGCGCTATCTGCCGAGCCTGATGACGTACGAGGAGATCGCCGCGGACCTGTATGTCTCGCTCAACACGGTCAAGACCCATGCCTACGGGATCTTCCGCAAGCTCGGCGTCACCGGGCGGCGGCAGGCGGTCCGGAGCGCCCGCGAGCTCCATCTCCTCTGACTCGGAACGGCCCTCGGCTGTTGTCAGCGATGGCCCGTCTGGGGCCGCCGCCTGACCTCGGTCAGCTCCAGGCCCAGGAGCCTTGCTCTGGTCAGGACCCCCAGCAGCGCCGCCTGGTCCGGCAGCCGGCCGTGCAGGACCGTCCGCTCCGGGTCGACGGTCACCTCCAGTCCCTCCTCGGACGCGGCCATGGCCGCGTCCGAGGGCCGGCCCCGCACCCGCACCGCATACCAGGTCGTCGCCATGCCAGCACCCCCGTCTGCTGCAGATCCTTCCCCCCGGTCCCCAGGACATAACTATCGTCCCGGACAACCACGCCGTCGCCATCCCTACCGGGTGAGGTTCCCCCTGGCGCCACCGCCACCGGACGGCGTCGGCGACCTGCGGCGCCACCGCGCTCCGTGCCATCGGCGTGGCCCATCTCACCCGTGCCGGGTGAGGCGCACCGGACGTCGGCCGATGATGCTCGTGGGCGTAAGCGAACCCCAGGGGAGGGACCGCCATGAGCCGACGGGAGCGCATCAAGAAGGAGCTCATGGTCGAGCCGGACGACGAGACGGGCTGACCGCGTCCCGACGCCGGAGAAGCCGTGATGGCCTACAAGCGCCGCGAGCACGACCGGGCCTGCCGTTGTGACCAGCGCGGTGCCGGCTGCCCCGCCCTGGCCGTCGAGGGTCTGAGCCGGACGCGGGTCCAGGAGCTGGCCGAGGAGCTCTGGACGATGTCGACCGGAGCCGTCGCCCCGGTCCGACCCATCCTCGACCCGCGGGGCAGCCGGCCGGGTGCCTCGGCCCAGGCCGCCTACCGGCGCCGACGCCACCAGGAGCGCGAGCAGTGGCAGGACGGCTGGCGATGGCGGTGGCGGTGGGGGCTGGTCGCCGCCGCCGTCCTCGGCGCCGGGCTGGCGGCCACACCCGCCCTTGGCCCCCTGGTCGGCTGGCGGGTGGCCATGCTGGCCGGGATGCTGGTCTGGTGGCGGCTGCGGTTCCACCCCTCGGCGAACGCCCGGTTCTGGCGGCGGCAGGCCGCGCTGCAGCGCCGCGCGGCCGGCGTCCTTTCTCAGCTGGAGCACGAGGGCTGGCTGGTGCTCCACGACGTCGTCCTGCCAGGCTGGTCGGCCAGCCTCGGCCACCTGGTCGTCGGGCCGACCGGCGCCTGGGCGATCGACTCCTGGGGGTACGGTCGGCCGCCGCGACCCGATCTGGGCTGGAAGGCACAGGCCGTCGCCGAGCACCTGGCCGGCACCGGCATCCCCGTCCGGCCGCTGCTGTGCCTGCACGCCGGCATCCGGCCGCCCGGCCGCCGGGTGGTCCAGGGCATCCCCGTGGAGGTCCTGCGGCGGATCCCCGACGTCGTCCGGCACGGGTCACGGGTGCAGCCCGTCCAGGTCGAGCGGGCCAGCGCCCGCGTGCTGGAGGTGCTCAGGCCAGCGGCCTGAGCCTCGATCTGGGCAACTTCCCAGGCCGACCGGCGAGATCACCTGGAAGAGATGAGGCGGCCCGGCCGGGGCCAGCGCACGATCGTCCCGGGCGTGCCGCATTGCGTGGGGTGGAGGGGAAGACCGTGGCCGTCAGCCAGGAGATGAAGTCCGAGGTGACCGCCGGCTCCGTCTGGCACGGCTCCGACGCCACGGCGGTGGCCAGCGAGCTGGGCGTCGAGCCCGACCATGGCCTCAGCGCCGACGAGGCGCGCAGCCGGCTCCAGCAGCACGGCCCCAACCGGCTCGCCGGGGCCAAGAAGGAGTCGGGCTTCCAGGCGTTCCTGCGCCAGTACCGGGACTTCATGCAGATCATCCTGCTAGCCGCGGCCGTCATCAGCCTGCTCGTCACCGGGGACGTGGGGACCGCGGTGGTGCTGGCCGGGCTGACCGTGTTCAACGCCGTGATCGGCCTTCGGCAGGAGGCCAAGGCGGAGGAGAGCGTCAAGGCCCTCGCCCAGATGCTCAAGAGCATCGCCCGGGTCCGGCGGGGCGGGCAGGCGATCGAGGTCGACGCCGAGGAGCTCGTCCCCGGCGACGTCGTGCTGATGGAGGCGGGCAACCGGGTTCCCGCCGACGGCCGGATCTGCGTCGCCGCGACCCTCGAGATCGAAGAGGCCGCGTTGACGGGGGAGAGCCTGCCGGTGGCCAAGGGGACCGACCCGGTCCCGGGCAAGGAGGTGCCGCTCGGGGACCGCACCTGCATGGCCTACATGAAGAACACCTCGGTCATGCGCGGCCGGGGCGAGATGATCGTCACCGCCACCGGCATGGACACCGAGATCGGCCACATCGCGAACCTGCTGGCGACCATCAAGACCGACAAGAAGCCGCTGCAGAAGCAGCTTGATGGTCTCTCCAAGATCATCGCCATCACCGCCGGGATCGCCCTGGTGCTGGTCGTGATCCTCGGGCTGGTGCGCGGGGAGTCGTTCGACACCCTGTTCATCACCGGGGTGGCGCTGGCGGTGACCACGATCGGCCTGCTCCAGCGGATCTTCCAGACCACCGAGCTCGACCTGGCCCAATGGTCGATCTGCGTCGGGATCGCGGCCAGCCTGGTGGTCGTCGAGGAGCTGGTCAAGCTCGTCATCCGGCAACGCCGACGCCGAAACGCAGCCCCGGAACCCGAGCTGTCGGCCTCCGGCGCCTGAGGGAGGACCCGATGCTCCTAGTAGTGCGACACGCCGACGCCGGCGACAAGGCCACCTGGGAGGGCCCGGACGAGCTCCGGCCGCTGTCTCCGAGCGGGGAGCTCCAGGCCGAGGGTCTGGTCGTGCGCCTCGAGGACTACCCGGTCGAGCGCATCCTGTGCAGCCCCACCCTCCGCTGCCACCAGACCGTGGAGCCGCTCGCCTATGACCGCATGCTGGAGATCGAGGATGTCCCCGCGCTCGGGGTCGATGCCGATGCCGGGGAGCTGCTGGAGCTGTTCTGGAACCTGGAGCTGCGCAACACGGTGCTGTGCACCCACGGCGAGGCGATCGGCGAGCTGCTCACGCGCCTGCTCGCCGGGATCCTGGTGGCGGAGGACCCGCTGGACTGGCCCAAGGGCTCCACCTGGCTGCTGGAGCGGACCGACCGGCGCCAGGTGCGCGGCCGTTTCCTGGCCCCGCTGGCGATCAGCGGGGCACGAGCCTCGTGAGGTCGATATCACCCACAACGGATGATCCCTTGGGCCGCCAAACCAGCTTCCATCAGGCTGTCGGACACCAGGCAAGGAGGCATAGATGGCCGATCTGATCGCGATCGGGTATCCGGACGAGACCACCGCGCTGTCGGCGATGGACGAGACCGAGCGACTGCAGCACGAGCTCGTCATCCAGGCCGACGCCGTCGCGGCCATCATCCGGAACCGGGAGGGCAAGATCCGGGTCGTCACCAACCATCACGCGGTGGGAGCCGGGGCGACCTGGGGGATGTTCTGGGGGATGCTGTTCGGCATGCTCTTCTTCGTCCCCTTCCTCGGCATGGCCGTCGGCGCCGGGATGGGCGCGCTGATGGGGAAGGTCACCAAGAGCGCGGTCAACAAGCAGTTCGAGGAGCAGGTCCGGGCCATGCTCAAGCCCGGCACCTCGGCCCTGTTCATGGTGGTGGAGAAGGTCACCCCGGACAAGGCCGTCGAGGCGCTGTCGAAGTACGGCGGCACCGTCCTCAAGAGCTCCCTGTCGAACGAGACCCAGCGCGAGCTCCAGGACGCCCTGCACGGCGAGGGCACCAGCAGCTAGCCGACGGCGCCAGGGGGGTGGAGGTGCGGGCACCGATCGACGAGTGCCCGCACCTCTTCGCTGTCGGAGAATGAGAGCATGACCCAGGACCAGAAGGCCATCGAGCCGGCCACCGGGCTTGGGAGGTGGCTGCCCGGCTTCCAGACCCTGCGCACCTACCAGCGGTCCTGGCTGGGGCGGGACGTCGTGGCCGGGATCGTGCTCACCGCGTTGCTGGTGCCCGCCGGCATGGGCTACGCGCAGGCGTCGGGCCTGCCACCCATCTACGGGCTGTACGCCACGGTCGTTCCCCTGGTCGTGTACGCCATCGTCGGCCCGAGCAGGATCCTCGTCCTCGGCCCTGACTCCTCCCTCGCCCCGCTGATCGCGGCCGCGATCCTGCCCCTGGCCGCCGGCAGTGAGGCGGAAGCGGTCGCCCTGGCCGGCATGCTGGCGATCTTCTCCGGCCTCCTGTGCGTGCTCGCCGGGTTCGCACGCTTCGGCTTCATCGCCGACCTGCTGTCCAAGCCGGTCCGCTACGGGTACATGAACGGGATCGCCCTGACCGTGCTGCTGAGTCAGCTGCCGAAGCTGCTCGGCTTCTCCACCGACGCCGAGGGCGTGATCCCCGAGGCGAGGGCCCTGGTCCGCGGGGTCCTCGACGGCCAGACGAACCGGGCGGCACTGGTCATCGGCGTGGCCTGCCTGATCGTGATCCTGGCCTGCAAGCGATGGTGGCCGAAGATCCCGGGCGTGCTCGTCGCCGTGGTCGGGGCGACGGTCGCCGTGGGCGTGTTCGGCCTGGCCGAGCGGTACGACCTGGTGGTGGTGGGGCCGCTGCCCAAGGGCCTGCCGTCATTTGAGATCCCCAGCGTCTCGGCCGACCATCTCGGGTCGCTGGTGGCCGGCGCCATCGGGATCGCCCTGGTCTCGTTCGCCGACACCAGCGTGCTGTCGCGGACCTTCGCCATCCGGGGTGGCTACCGGGTCGACGCCAACCAGGAGCTGGTCGCCCTCGGCGCGGCCAATGTGGCCGCCGGCTTCTTCCAGGGGTTCTCGGTGAGCAGCAGCTCCTCGCGGACGCCGGTGGCCGAAGCCGCCGGCGCCAGGACGCAGCTGACCGGGGTGGTCGGCGCCCTGGCGATCGCGCTCCTGCTGATCCTCTTCCCGAACCTGGTGCGGAACCTGCCCGACGCGGCCCTGGCGGCCGTGGTGATCACCGCCGCCATCGGGCTGATCGAGGTCGCCGGCGTACGCAAGCTGTACCGGCTGCGCAAGACCGAGTTCGCCCTGTCCATCGCGTGCTTCCTTGGTGTCGCCGGCCTCGGGGTGATCGAGGGCATCTTCATCGCCGTCGCCCTGGCCCTGCTGGACTTCATCCGGCGGGCGTGGCGTCCCTACGACGCCGTCCTCGGCCGCGTCGACGACCTCAAGGGCTACCACGACGTCACCCGTCACCCCGAGGCGAAGCGCATCCCCGGCCTGCTGCTGTTCCGGTGGGACGCACCGCTGTTCTTCGCCAACGCCGAGGTGTTCGCCGACCGTCTTCGGCTGGCCATCGCGTCGTCGCCGACGCCCGTTCGATGGGCGGTGGTGGCCGCCGAGCCGGTCACCGACCTCGACACCACCGCCGCCGACGTCTTGGCGGAGCTCGATGCGGAGCTCGCCGCCGAGGGCATCGACCTGCGGTTCGCCGAGATGAAGGGCCCGGTGAAGGACAGGTTGCGGCGCTACGCCCTCGACGAGCGGTTCGGCGACGACCACTTCTACTACACGGTCGGGTCCGCGGTGAGGGCCTATCTCGACGCGACCGGCGTCGAATGGACCGACTGGGAGGACCGGGCGGCGCCCGCCACCCCAGGGACCAGCTGACGCACCCCGGTCAGGTCAGCCCAGGGCCATCCCTTCCAACGAGCCCGACGGCTTGAGGTCCGGCAGGCGGGCCATGCGGAACGAGTTGACCAGGCCGAGGGCGCCGGCGAGGATCGGGACGAGCAGCGCCACCTGAAGGGCGAGCGGTCGCGCCTCGGTGTTGATGCGGAGGATCTCGCTCCGGACGTCCTCGGGCTGGCCGGCGAGCAGCTCCTGGAGCCCGGTGTTGCTCATCACCTGGGCGTCCTCCTCCAGCGCGGCCGCGACGCGCTGCTGCTCGGCCGGGGAGAGCACGGTGCTCGCCTCGGCCATGTCGGTGAAGGCGATGGAGAGGGTGGCCAGCATGATGGCCCCGGCGAAGGCCAGCCCGAACGACAGCCCGAACGACCCCCCGGCCGAGTTCACGCCGGCGGCCTCGCTGACCCGCTCCTCCGAGATCGGCGCCAGCGTGTAGTTGTTCAGCTGGGACACCAGCAGCCCCAGCCCGGACCCGGCGATCGCCAGCGGGACCAGGAGCCACCAGCCGGAGTCCGCCCGGGGCACGATCGGGATCAGCAGCAGCAGCCCGGCGGTGAGGAGCAGGAAGCCCAGCCGGATCACGCTGCTCGCCCGCCGCTTGCCGGCACGCCTCCCCGCGAGCAGGGCCATCCCGAACATGCTGAGCGAGAGGGGGGCGATGGAGAGGCCGGCCAGCATCGCGTTGTACTCGAGCACCATCTGCAGGTAGATCGGCAGGGCGATCATCGTGCCGCCCAGCGCGATCTGCTGGAGCAGCTGCTGGGAGATCCCCAGCCGGAAGTGCTTGGACTGGAACAGCTCGGGGTCGAGGAGGGTCGGCTTCCCTTGCCGCTTGCGCCGGTTGAGCCAGAAGACCAGCGCCGCCAGGCCGATCGCCCCGATCACAAGGAGCGCGGCGACGGACTCGCCCCCTTCCTGCCAGACCAGGATGCCGAGCACGATACCGCCCATGCCGAGGACGGAGAGGACCGCGCCGACCACGTCGACGCGCCGAGGTCCGGTGTAGGGCGCGTCGCGGACGAGCCCGAGCCCGGACAGCACGACCGCGATGATCACGACCTCGAGCAGGAAGCCGATGCGCCACGACAGGTAGGTGGTGATGAACCCGCCGAGCAGCGGTCCGACGGCGGCGGCGATGGCCGCCGCCGCCCCGACCAGCGCGTAGGCCTGCTTCTGGGCCGCCCCCTCGAAGTTGCCGTGGATCAGGGACTGCATGGAGGGGAGCAGCAGCGACGCGCCGATCCCGCCCACCACGGCCCAGAAGATGATGATCGCCGTCAGGCCCTGGGCGAGGGTCATCGCCAGGGCGCCGACGGCGTAGCCGAGCAGGCCCAGCACGTAGGCCCGCTTGCGCCCGATGAGGTCGCCGACCTTGCTGCCGATCAGGATGAAGGCGGCCGACACCAGCGCCTCGAGCGCGATCGCCGACTGGACGCCGCTGACGGTCGTGTCCAGGTCACG
>Ga0081538_10003006_pt1 | contig 16055 bp, 17 predicted proteins | sample TabmetS5T2R1_FD_71022 | JGI IMG/M metagenome (GOLD analysis project Ga0081538, IMG submission 71022) | Tabebuia heterophylla rhizosphere microbial communities from the University of Puerto Rico - S5T2R1 | ecosystem: Host-associated > Plants > Roots > Rhizosphere ... | reverse complement strand
ATGCCCACCGAATGGCCGCCGACCTGATCGAGGCCGGCGTCGAGACGCATAGGGTCTACCGGCGCCTGTACGAGGATCTGCCGCTCCGCCGGCTGCAGCTGCTTCAGCGGGCGCTGGGCTCGGTCGATCGCTACGACGACGGCACGATCACGATCGCCCACCTCACGAGGCGCGACTACGAGGAGACCGGCGCGCTCGAGACGGACTCCGAGGGCGTGGTTGATCACATGCGCGCGGTGGAGGGCACCGCGGTCGCCGTGCTCGTCCGGGAGCTCCTCTCCGAGGATCGCCTCGGCACGCGCAAGGTCAGCCTGCGTGCCACCGACGGTCGGGTGGACGTCTCCCGCGTGGCGCGCGACTTCGGCGGCGGAGGGCACCCACAGGCGGCGGGATTCTCCACGCCGATGTCGTATGGGGCGCTGGTGGACAAGCTCCGTGAGCTGGTCGGCGGGCAACTCCGCTGAGTGTCCGAGCGCTCCGGCGTAATCCTCGTGGCGAAGCCGGCGGGCGTGACCTCGCACGACGTCGTCGCGGAGCTCCGGCGCGAGCTGGGGCGCACCACGAAGGTCGGGCATGCCGGCACACTCGATCCGTTCGCCACCGGCCTGCTGCTGGTGCTGGTCGGCCGCGCCACGCGCGCTCAGCGGTTCCTGATGGAACTGCCGAAGACCTACCGCGCGGTGGCCCGGCTCGGCTGGGTCTCCGAGACCGGCGATCCCGACGGCGCGCTCGAGCACACCGGGCGCCTGCCCGAGCGGCTCGAGCTTCCCACGGGCGAGGTGATGCAGCATCCGCCCGCATACTCCGCGGTAAAGGTGGGGGGCAGGCGCGCCTACGAGATGGCTCGCAGCGGCCACGCCCCGGAGCTCAGGCCCCGGCGGGTCGAGATCTCCCGGGCAGAGCTTCTCTGGCACGAGGACGAGCGGGCAGGGTTCGAGATCGAATGCTCCGCCGGGACCTACGTCCGCAGCCTGATCGCGTCGCTGGGTGACGCCTACTGCGAGGAGCTCGAGCGCACCGCGATCGGGCCGTTTCGCCTCGAGGAAGCAGACCCGGGGCGGATCGTGCCGCTCGGCGAGGCGCTCGCCTTCCTGCCGGAGCGGCGGCTCGACCCGGACGAGGCGCGCGGGGTTCGCCACGGGCGGTCGGTGCCCGAGCGGGCGCTCGACGCGGCCGCCGACAGCCGGCGGGCGCCCGACGGCGGTCCCCCGGCGCCGCATCTGCGGCTCACGTACGACGGCGAGCTCGTCGCCGTCGCGGCGCCCCGGGGTGGCGACCTCCAGCCCGTCGTAGTGTTCGCTCCGGAATGAAGGTCATTTCGCTACCAGAGGTCGAGCCCGGCTCCGGTCCGCGCAGCGTCGCGATCGGAACGTTCGACGGCGTCCACCTCGGGCACCGCGAGGTGATCCGCGGAAGCGACACCGCACTCACCTTCGAGCCGCATCCGATCGCGATCCTCCATCCGGAGGCGACGCCGAAGCTCGTGACGCCGTTCCCCGTGAAGCGCGACCTGATCGCCGGCCTCGGCGTCGACGAGCTCGTGGTGATCCCGTTCGACCGCGACTTCGCCTCGCTGAGCGCCGAGGAGTTCGTGGCCGACGTGCTGGTCGGCCGCCTCGGCGCGGAGCGCGTGTCGGTAGGGGAGAACTTCCGGTTCGGCCAGCGCGCCAAGGGCACGCCCGACTTCCTTCGCTCGCACGTCGAGTTCGAGACGCGCGTGGTGCCGCTGGTCGAGGTGGCCGGAGAGACCGTCTCCTCGAGCCACGTTCGCGGCCTCGTCGCGGCGGGTGACGTCAGGCACGCGGCCGAGTTCCTCGGCGGCCCGTTCCTGTTCGAGGGCGAGGTCGTCGTGGGTGACAGGCGCGGACACGAGCTCGGCGTTCCGACCGCGAACATCGTGCCCGACGACGCCCTGGTGTCGCCCGGGCACGGGGTCTACGCGGCTTGGGCGCACGGCTACCCGGCGGCGGTCAACGTGGGCGTCCGTCCGACGTTCGAGACCGGCCGCGGCCTGCTGGTGGAGGCACACCTGATCGGCTTCGAGGGTGACCTGTACGGCGAGGTTCTCCGCATCGCGTTCGTCGAGCGAATGCGGGGTGAGAAGCGCTTCGAATCGGTGGACCAGCTCGTGGAGCAGATGCAGCGCGACATCGCCCTCGCCAGGGAGATCTGCGAGACGACGCGGTACCCAGCGGCCGCTTCCTAGACGCCCGGAGCGCGATTCGGCTCCTGCTACGGTTGTCCGCCGACATGACGCTGACCGCCGAGGCAAAGCGCGACATCGTCGCCAAGTACGGGCGCGGCGACGCCGACACCGGGTCGACCGAGGTCCAGGTCGCGCTGCTCACCGCGCGCATCAACGAGCTCACGCAGCACCTGCGCGAGCACCGCAAGGACCATCACTCGCGCCGCGGGCTCCTGATGCTGGTCGGCAAGCGCCGGAGGCTGCTCAAGTACCTGCAGCGCGCGGACATCGACCGTTACCGGTCGCTGATCCGCGAGCTCGGCCTGCGGCGATGATCGAGCCCGGCGCGCCGGCGCCCGATTTCACGCTGCCCGACCAGGACGGCAAGGAGGTTTCCTTGTCGGGTCTCAGCGGCCGGACCGTGGTGCTGGTGTTCTATCCGGCCGACTTCAGCCCGGTCTGCACCGACCAGCTGAGCGTCTACCAGGAGGTGCTGCCGCAGCTCGAGGAACGGGGCGCCACACTGGTTGGAATCTCGGTTGACGGCGCCTTCTGCCACAAGGCGTTCCAGCAGCACCTCGGCGTGTCGATCCCGCTGCTCGCGGACTTCCACCCGAAGGGCGAGGTGGCGAAGAGCTACGGCGTCTGGTCCGAGGAGCACGGGCTGGCGGGCCGGGCGCTTGTCGTCGTGGGGCCGGACGGCAAGGTCGCCTGGTCGTACATGTCGCCGATGCTCGAGGTTCCGGGTGCAAACCTCATCTTCGACGCGCTGGACCAGCTCACCCCCGCCTGAGCCCGGGCCGGACGACCACATCCGGGGGAAGGGGCCGGTGGTGATCGAGTACGCGGACTTCGAGTGCCCCTACTGCGCCCGCGCGCACCGGATCCTCGAGGGGCTTCCGGTGATGCGGGTCTTCCGGCACTTCCCCGTGAAGTCGAAGCACCCGCGCGCCCGGGCGCTGGCCCACGCCGCCGAGGCCGCCGCCCTGCAGGGGCGCTTCTGGGACATGCACGACTCGCTATTCGAGGATCAGGGGCACATCGACGATCCTCACCTGTGGGACCGCGCCAGGAAGCTCGGGCTGGACCTGAAGCGCTTCGAGGCGGACCGGCGCTCGGAGCGCGTAGCGAAGCGCGTCGAGCGCGATTTCCAGAGCGGGATCAGGGCGGGCGTGGCCACGACCCCCACGCAGTTCGTGGACGGTGCCGCGCACGCCGGGGTGCCCTCCGACCGCTTCCTAGAGCGGTTCCGCTGACGCTCGCTGCTAGCATCGAACGAGTTCGTATCGAGAGGTACACATGACTCGCCGCCAACCGGAGGCGGCTGAAAGGGACGAATATGAGTGATGCAGTGAGCCGGGTCTCGCTTGAGATCGGCGGAGACGCGATCCAATTCGAGACCGGCAAGCTCGCCAAGCAGGCGAGCGGCGCGGTGGTCGTCACCGCAGGCGAGACGATGGTGCTCTGCACCGCTACTGCGGGCGCTCCGCGCGACGTCGACTTCCTGCCACTGACGGTCGACGTCGAAGAGCGCATGTATGCAGCGGGGAAGATCCCCGGCAGCTTCTTCCGCCGCGAGGGCCGGGCCGGCGAGAAGGCGACGCTGACGGCGCGGATGATCGACCGTCCGCTGCGCCCGCTCTTCCCCAAGGGTTGGTCGCGCGAGACGCAGCTGGTCTCGATACCGATGTCGGTCGACCACGAGCATCCCTACGACGTGCTCGCCATGAACGGAACGAGCGCCGCATTGATGGTCTCCGACATCCCCTTCCCGGCGCCGGTGGGAGCCGTGCGGATCGGCCAGGACGCGGAGGGCAACTTCCTCGTCAATCCAGACGAGGAGTGGCTGCTCGAGTCGCCGCTCGACCTGGTGGTCGCCGGCACGGAGGAAGCCATCCTCATGGTCGAGGCCGGCGCCAACGAGATCACCGAGGCCGAGATCCTCGACGCGCTCGACATCGCGCACGTGGAGATCAAGCGGCTCTGCGAGGCCCAGCACGAGCTGCGGAGGCAGGCCGGCAAGGAGAAGCTCGAGGTCACCCCGCCGCAGGTCGACGACGACATCCTGCGCGAGGTGCAGGACCGCTTTGGGCGGGCGCTCACTGACGCCACCCAGGTCGTCGACAAGCTCGAGCGCCAGGAGGCGACCAGGCGGGTCGAAGAGGAGACGATCGAGGCCCTGTCCGGCGACCCCGAGGTGGACCCCGAGGCCTACAAGGAGCGCCGCGCCGCCGTACAGCTGGCGTTCGACCGGCTCGAGAAGGACCTCATCCGGAAGCGAATCGCCGTCGACAAGAAGCGCCCCGACGGCCGCGCGGCTGAGGAGATCCGCGACATCTGGATCGAGGTGCCCGCCGCGCCGCGCACCCACGGCTCGGCGATATTCACCCGCGGCCAGACGCAGGCCTACTCGGTCGTCGCGCTAGGTACCACCCGCGACGAGATGCGGCTCGACACGCTCGGCCTGCTGGAGGCCAAGCACTACTTCCACCACTACAACTTCCCGCCGTTCTCGGTGGGCGAGGCCGGCTTCATGCGCGGCCCGAAGCGGCGCGACATCGGCCACGGCGCGCTCGCCGAGCGTGCGCTCGTGCCGATGGTCCCGAAGATCGAGGAGTTTCCCTACACGATCCGTGTGGTGTCGGACATCCTCGAGTCCAACGGGTCGTCCTCGATGGCCTCGGTGTGCGGCTCGACGCTCTCGCTCATGGACGCCGGTGTGCCGCTGAAGGCTCCGGTGGCGGGCGTGGCGATGGGGCTGATCAAGGAGGGCGACGACTACATCGTGCTCACCGACATCGCGGGCGTCGAGGATCACCTCGGCGACATGGACTTCAAGGTCGCCGGGACGGCTGACGGCATCACCGCGCTCCAGATGGACATCAAGATCGCCGGCGTCACCTTCGACATCCTCCGGGACGCGCTCGCCCAGGCGAAGGACGCGCGCATGACGATCCTCGGCAAGATGCACGACGCGATCGCCGAGCCGCGCAGCGAGCTGTCGCCCTACGCGCCACGGATCTCGCAGATCCAGATCGACACCGAGAAGATCGGGGCCGTGATCGGCAAGGGCGGCGAGACGATCCGCGCGCTGTCCGAGGAGTACGACGCCCAGATCGACATCGACGACGACGGCACGGTCCGCATCTACGCCCAGACCGGTGACCAGGGCGACGCTCTCGTCGACCGCATCCGCCAGATGACCAAGGAGGTAGAGGTCGGCGACGAGTTCACGGGCAAGGTGGTGAAGACCACCACCTTCGGCGCCTTCGTCGAGCTGGCGAAGGGAACCGACGGCCTGATTCACATCTCCAACATCGCGCCGGGCAAGCGCCCGAACACGGTCGAGGAGGTCGTGAACCGCGGTGACGAGCTGCACGTCAAGGTGGTCGAGGTCGACCGTGAGCGGGGACGCATCGGCCTCCGGCTCGTCGACGACCCCGAGATCGAGGGCAAGACATCGGAGGAGCTCGCGGCCATGGGCACCGGCGACAAGGGCCCGCGCGGCAACGGGCGCGGCCGGCGCGACGGCCGCGGCCGGGACCGTCGCCCGCGCGACCGCGACCGCGATCGGGACCGGGAACGCGAGCGCAGCGAGTGAGCGCTGGGCCGGCGAGACTGAGCACGCTCGACTCGGGCGTGCGTGTCGTAACCGAGGCGATGCCGTCGGTGCGCTCGATTGCGCTCGGGTTCTGGATTCGGACCGGCTCGCGTGACGAGCACCACGAGCAGGCGGGAATCTCGCACTTCCTCGAGCACCTGCTCTTCAAGGGCACCGATCGCTTCAGCTCGCGCGAGATCGACGAGGCGTTCGACGCGATGGGGGCCGAGGTAAACGCCGGCACGGGTAAGGAGACGACCTCCGTCTACTCGCGCTTTCTGGACGGCCACCTGGAGCGGGCGTTCGACGTCCTCCAGGACATGGTGCTGCGCCCGGCGTATCCGGACATCGAATCGGAGCGGCAGGTGGTGATCGAGGAGATCGCCATGTACGAGGACGAGCCCCAGGACAAGGTGCACGACGTTCTCGCCGAGGCGATCTTCGGCGAGCATCCGCTGGGCCGTCCGATAATCGGCCGAGCCGACGTCATCTCCTCGGTGCCCGTGCCCGACATCGCCGCCTGGCACGACGGCCGCTACGTCCCGGGGAACATCGTTGTGGCCGCCGCCGGCAACCTCGAGCACGAGCGCATCGTCGAGCTCGTCAAGTCCGCCGTCGGCGAGACGCGGACGGTTCCCCCGGGGCTCGTCTCGCCGAACGGCTCGGCGCCGGCGCTCCGGTTCTTCCAGAAGGAGACCGAGCAGTACCACCTCTGCCTGGGCGGACCGGGTATCCCCCGCGGCGACGACCGGCGCTTCGCGCTGCGCGTGCTCGACACAATCCTTGGCGGCTCGACCTCGTCGCGGCTGTTCCAGGAGGTGCGCGAGAAGCGCGGACTCGCCTACGCCGTGTACTCCTACGCCAGCCACTACGCGGACTCGGGGCAGATTGCCATCTACGTCGGCACGAGGCCGGACAACGTGGCGCAGGCGATGGACGTGATCGGCACCGAGCTGCGACGGCTGCACGAGGACGGCGTCAGCGAGGAGGAGCTCGAGCGGGCGCGTGAGAACGTGAAGGGCCGCACGGTGCTGTCGATGGAGAGCACGCTCACGCGAATGAACCGGCTTGGCAGCTCCATCCTGATGGGCGTGCCCCTGCTGACCGTCGACGAGGTGCTGGCGGCCTTCGACGCCGTGACTCTGGAGGACGTCGCGGCGCTCGCCCGTGAGCTCTATCGCCCCGAGGACATGTCGGCAGCCGGGGTAGGGGCCCACGAGAGCTCGTTCCGCGCGGCGCTGGGTGCGGTGTCCCCGGCGCTCGCGGCATGATCAACGTCGCCGTTTCCGGTGCCGCCGGGCGCATGGGGCAGACCGTCTGCGCCGCCGTCGACGCCGCCGACGACCTGTCGCTCGTCGGCCGCGCCGATCCCCTCCTTCATACCCCCCTGTTCGAGGTGCTCGGCGACGCCGACGTCGTCGTCGATTTCTCCACCCCCGACTCGGCCGTCGAGAACGCCCGCGCCTGCCTCGAGGCCGGCGTGCACTGCGTCATGGGGACCACCGGCGCCGACTTCTCCTCGTTCGAGGGCGTCGGGACCGCCAACCTGTTCGTCGCTCCCAACTTCGCAATCGGGGCGGTGCTCATGACGGAGCTGGCCCAGCGGGTGGCCCCTCACATGCCGGAGTGCGAGATCGTCGAACTGCACCACGACCGGAAGCTCGACGCCCCATCGGGGACCGCGAAGCGCACCGCCGAGCTGATCCGCGCCGCGGGCGGCAACGTGCACGAGCCGATCCACTCCGTTCGGCTGCCGGGGCTCGTGGCGCACCACGAGGTGATCTTCGGTGGAGTCGGGCAGACGCTGACGATCCGCCACGACTCGACGGCGCGCGAGTCGTTCATGCCGGGCGTGCTGCTGGCGGTCCGAAAGGTCGCCTCGCTCGAGCGCTCGCCGACGGTGGGGCTCGAGCGGCTGCTGTAGCCGGCGGAGGCTGATGCGCGCCCGGCGCAAGCCTGGGCGCCAAGGACGACGCTATCTGGATTGGGGGCCATAGTGGCCCCGAATCCAGAGAGGATGATGCGCACCCGGCGCGGCGCGGAGCCTCACGCCAGCTCGCCGACCGCCTGCTGGTATATCTCCAGCTGCGGGCCCAGGCTGTCCCCGAGCGCGGCCGAAACGACTCCGAAGTTCTCAACCACGAGGCTCGCACGGGTGACCAGGCGGTCGAACTCCTCGCTCGCCCGGATCCGGTCAAGCGACTCCCCGCTGCCCCTCAACAGTGCGAAGCCCGCGAGGTCGCCGCCGTGCGGGAAGAGGAAGACCACCTCGAAGCTCTCGATCTGACCGTCCTGCTGCAGGCGTCCCCAGTACGCGACCGCCTCGTTGAAGACGTCGAGCCCCTTGGCCTCCCGGCCGCGGACCGGTGGTCCCCAACCGATGAACACGCCCATCTCCGCCATGACCTTTGCCTCCTCCTGTAAGGGTTCGGTGAGACGCTCGCGGCCCGGGCGGCCGAAGTCAAGACACGGAGCAGCGAGCGGCTGGCATAGCATTCGCCGAGTGGAGCCGGGCATTGCGCGTGCACGGCTGGACCTCACCGCGGCCGAGCGGTTTGTGTCGCTGCGCCGGCAGCTCGGGGTGACCAGCTTCGGGATGAACCAGCTGGTGCTCGAGCCCCGCCAGCGCAGCCGCATCCACCGCCACGCGCACCAGGAGGAGGTCTACCTCGTGCTCGAGGGCACGCTGACGCTGCTCGTCGAGCGCGAGGAGCACGTACTGGCCCGCGGCGAGCTCGTCCGGGTCGCCCCCGACCTGCGCCGCCAGCTCGTCAACCGCGGCCCCGACCGGGTGGTCCTGCTCGCGCTCGGCGGCGCGGGGGAGCACGTCGGCCGCGACGGCGAGGCCTTCACCTCTTGGGAGGACGAGCGCGGCGCACCGCCCCAGGAGGTTCCGATGCCCGAGGATCTGCCGCCGCCTGAACGCGCAAGTTAGGCGGCCGTCTTGCGGCCGTTCCCGCGCAGCGTCCGCGGCACCACGAAACGGATTCCCGAGCGTTCGTCGTCGATCGAGCAGGTCTTGTTGTCGATCAGCCCGACGCGCCTCGCGTGAGGGACGAGGGCCATCTGGTTGAGATAGCGCTCGTGTCCCCGCTTTCGGGTGATCATCCAGAGGTAGCCGGTGTCCCGCAGGCGCGCTCGGTAGCGAACCAGCGCCTCCTTGGCTTCGTCCTCGGACTCCACCAGCACGATCGCGCCGTCCAGCTCACCGGATCGCACCAGGCCGCGTCCCAGCGCCTCCTTGACGTCGCGCCTGAGGCCGGCGCCCACGTCGCCTGAGACCTCCACGCGCTGAGCCGGCACGACGCCGAGCTTCTCGACCGTCGTCCGATGGCTGTAGTCGCGTTCAGTCTGCATCTTGCGGGAAGGAATTCTGCCATTTGCAGTGGCAGTTCCGGAAGGCCTGGCGGCGCGCTAAGGTGCCCCGAGGCGAACCGAGGAGATGGTGTGGGCTTCATCGGCGGCATCCTCACAGCGATGGTCACGCCGTTCGACCGCGACGGCGCCCTCGACGAGGACGCCGCTGCGCGCCTCATGCAGCACCTGCTGGAGAACGGGTCGGACGGGCTCGTGCTTGCGGGCAGCACCGGCGAGGGCGCCACGCTCACGGATGACGAGAAGGCTCGCCTGTGGGAGATCGCAGTCGCCGAGTCGGGCGACGCGACGATCATCGCGGGCACGGGCACCTACGACACCCACCACACGGTGGAGCTCACCCGACGGGCCGACGGACTCGGCGTGGACGGGATGCTGGTGGTCACCCCGTACTACGTGCGGCCGAACCGTCGCGGCATCAAAGCCCACTTCAAGGCGGTCGCCGCGGCCACCGACAAGCCGATAGTGGCGTACAACATCCCCAGCCGCACCGCCACCGACATGCCGAACGACCTGCTCGCCGAGCTGGCCGAGATCGACAACGTCGTGGCCGTCAAGCAGGCCCGGTACGACGATCTCGCGCCGATCGCGGGTATGGACCTCCTCGCCGGCAACGACGACATCCTGGCCAAGGTGATGGATCTCGGCGGCGTCGGCGGCATCCTGGTCGCCTCGCACCTGGTGGGCCGCGAGATGCGGCGGATCGTCGACGAGCCCGAGCGCCGCCAGGAGCTCGAGGACGGGCTGCGCGATCTCTACAAGGCGCTGACCGTCACAACCAACCCGATCCCGATCAAGGCGGCGCTGAATCTCGCCGGCCACGACGTCGGCGGGCTGCGCCTGCCCCTGGTCGAGGCCGACGAGGCGGAGACGGCGGTCATTCGCGAGGCACTCGAGCGCCACAACCTGCTGGCCAGGGTGTGAGCGACGGAAAACTGCGAGTCCTGCCTCTCGGCGGGCTCGGGGAGATCGGCAAGAACATGACGGTCGTCGAGTACGACGGCCGCATCGTGGTCGTCGACACCGGGCTGATGTTCCCGGCGCCCGACCAGCTCGGCATCGATCTCGTGCTGCCCGATTTCACCTACCTGCGCGAGCGTGCCGAGGCGGTCGAGGCGATCGTGCTCACGCACGCCCACGAGGACCACGTCGGCGCGCTCCCGTTCGTCCTGCGCCAGCTCGGCCGCGACCCCACGATCTACGGCGGTCCTCTCACGGCGGCGATGGTGCGCTCGAAGCTCGATGAGCACCGCCTCCAGGATGCTCCCGTCGAAGACGTGCTCGCCGCCCAGACCTTCGAGGCCGGGCCGTTCTCGATCGAGATGGTGAAGATGGCGCACTCGATCCCGGACGCTTTTGCCGTCGCGCTCAGCTGCGAGCTCGGCACCATCCTCGTCACCGGGGACTACAAGTTCGACCAGACGCCGGTCGACGGCGTGCCGGCGGACGTCTCCCGGCTCGCGGAGCTCGGCCGGGACGGGCTGCTCCTGCTCTGCGGCGACTCCACCAACGCCGACCGCCCGGGCATGTCGCCGTCCGAATCGAGCGTGGGGCCGAAGCTCGAGGAGGTCTTCTCGCGCTGCCCCGGCCGGATCGTCGTGACCTGCTTCGCATCGAACATCCACCGCGTCCAGCAGGTGGTGGACGCGGCGGCCGCGCTGGGGCGCAAGGTGTCGCTGGTGGGCCGCTCGATGCGCAAGAACGTGAACATCGGGCGGACGCTGGGCCACATCGACATCCCCGAGGGGATGCTGGTGGGGCCGAAGGAGATCGAGGACTTTCCGGACCAGCGCCTGGTCGTGCTCTCGACCGGCAGCCAGGGCGAGCCGCTGTCGGCGCTCAGGCGGATGGCCCACGGCGACCACCCGAACGTCGAGCTGCACGACGGCGACACGGTGATCTTCTCCGCGACTCCGATCCCAGGTAACGAGCGGGCGGTGAACGAGACCATCGACCGCATCTACCGCCTGGGTGCGAGCGTGATCACTCCGCGGGACGTCCCGGTCCACGCATCCGGCCACGGCTACGCCGAGGAGCTCAAGCTGATGCTCAACCTCACGCGGCCGCGCTACGTGCTGCCCGTGCACGGCGACCACCGCCGCCTCCGCCTGCACGGCGAGCTGGCCGAGGCGGTGGGGATCCCGCCCGCGGCGATCTTCCGCGGCGAGAACGGGCTCCCGCTCGACATCGACGCCGAGGGCGCCCGCTTCGGCGGGAGGGAGCAGGCGGGCATGATCTTCGTGGACGGCGTCGACGTCGGGGACATCGAGGACGTGGCCCTGCGCGATCGGCGCATGCTGTCGGCCGACGGGATCTTCATCGTGGTCGCGACGATCTCGGAGCAGGACGGCCGCTCGGTCGTCCCGCCCGAGATCATCTTCCGGGGGGTGCCCTTCGTCGACGAGAGCGACGGCTTCGTCGCGGAGCTGCGCGACGCCGTCGACGACTCGCTGGCCCGCTCGGCCGACGAGGAGATCAGGGAGATCGACCTGCTCCAGGACCATCTGCACGACGATCTCGCGGAGTTCGTCTACGAGCGCCTGCGGCGGCGGCCGATGGTGCTGCCCGTGGTCGTGGAGGTCTAGCGTCCGCCGCAGGCGCGCGGGGTGGTCACGAGCTGCGCTCGCGACGGTCCGGCCTGACCCGAGATCTTGCAGTAGGCGTAGCCGCCGGTCTGGAAGTCGACCAGGATTCGGTACTGGTGGCCGATCACGCCCCTGATGCTCGTGCCACCGCGCCCGAAGGCGGCCGTGACGGCGACACACGAGTAGCGGCCTCTGCGACGCGAGAGGTCCCTGTCGGCGCCGACGCCGTCGACCGTGCGCGGGAACGGCTGACAGACGACGCGCTGGATCGGCCCGTCGAGCTCGCCGCGACGGACGCGCCGGCGGGCGTCCGCGAGGACATTCCCGGACACCTCGTCCATCAGTCCGGCGCGGGCCCGAAGCCGCTCCTCGGCCGCGGCGCCGGCCGGCGCCACCGACCCCGACCGTCGGAATCGCGGCCGCTGCTCGGCCTCGAGCTCGCGAATGCGCTGGGCGCGGAGCTCGGCTCGCGCGCGCTGCTCGGACTCGGCGCGTTCGTGCCTCGACTCGATGATGCCCGGTACCAGCGCCACGCCGATCGCGACCGCGGCGACCACCACCAAAGCGGCCGCGACCCGCGCGCCGCGGCCCATCTTGCGCCAGAGCCAACCGGGGAGCTGGGGGAGCCCCGGGAGCGGCTCGTAGCGCTCGTTCTTGCTGGATTTCCCTTGAGTTGCGGGGACGCCCCGGAGTATTGGGCCGAGACAGCGCAAGCACAAGCACCGAATGCTTGGGGTCAGCGTAAGCTCAGCTGATGGCGCGCGCCGAGCGCGTAGGTCCTAGCCCGAGGTCACGGTGCCCCGGAAGGCGCAGACGTTCTCGCCTTGGAAGGCGGGGGCGTTGCGGGACCCGATGACGATCGTCGACACCCGGCCATCGGTGGTCGTGACGGCCGCGGTGGCACTCCCGTCTTGGCCGGTGTTGGTGAGATCGAGGCCCCCGCCGACGGCGGCCAGGTTGCTGGTCGAGGAGAGGTTGGACATCGACGCCTGGTTGATCGAGTGCGCGGTCGCGTTCGTTACGGGCGCAGCCGCGATGCCCTCGAGGCGCAGAGCAGCGGCGCCTTGGCAGCTCGCCGCGAGCACGAAGTAGTCGCTCGTGAAGATCACCTGCGAGCCCCCCGACGGCACCTTCGCGAACACCTTCTGCACGCTCATGCCGTCCACGGCGGCGGAGTTTTGTGCCGACGCCGCCGACGCCGCCGACGCCGCCTGTACGGCTGTGTCCGCGCTCGTCGCGCTCGGCACCTTGCCCAGGCGCGACTCGTCGATGTCGTCCCCGGTGAGCGTGTTCAGCGCCACCTCGCGCCCCTGCACCGTGCTGTTGCGGATGTCGACGCCGCGGACCTCGTTGTTGCGCAGGTCGCGGGTGCGGATTTCGTTGTTGCGCAGGTCGCGGCTGCGGACTTCGTTGTTGCGCACGTCCCCGCTGCGGATCGTGTTCTGCGCTATCTCGCGGCTATCGATGGAGCCGGTGGCAACGCCGTAGGCGACGCCGCTCAGCGAGATGAACAGGGCGATGAGAGCAATAACCAGGGCAGGCGAGGGCCGCCGGCGCAGGATCGACTTCACGATGCAGGTCCTCCGAACAGATCCGGGTGCGAGGCGCTTCCTGAGTCAGAACACGCTAGCGGCGCGATCGGAGCGCGCGTCGCCGGGAGGCCCCGGCCAGCTCCGGCGGCGGGCCGCTCGCCGCGGGCAGCGTGACCACGAAGCGGGCGCCGCCGCCCTCGGCGTCGAGGAGCTCCACCCGACCGCCGTGTGCATCCACCACGGCACGGACGATCGCGAGCCCGAGGCCGCTGCCGCGACGGGTGCCATCGCCGCCCGCGCGCGCGAAGCGCTCGAATACCCGCTCGCGCATCTGCGGCGGCACGCCGGGGCCGCGGTCCGCGACCTCGAGCACGGCTGAGGAGCCGTCGCGACGCACGGACACCGTCACCGGCGTGCCCGAGGGCGTGTGCATTAGCGCGTTCTCGACCAGATTCCCCGCGAGCCGGTGGAGATCGTCCGCCACCCCAGTGACCGTCACCCGGTCCGGCGCGTCCAGGGAGATCGGGTGGTCCGCGGACAGGGCGCCCGCCTCCGCGGCGGCCTCGCGCGCGATCGCGGCAAGGTCGACCGGCGCCATGGTCGCCTCGCGACCCGCGTCGGCCCGGGCGAGCAGCAGCAGATCGGCGACGAGGCGGCGCATTCGTCGCGACGATCGCAGCGCCGAGGCGGCCATCTCCTGTTGCTCGCCTCGGAGCTCTGCCTCGAGCAGCTCGAGGTTGGCGAGGATGCTGGTCAGCGGCGTGCGCAGCTCGTGTGAGGCGTCGGCGACGAACTCACGCTGACGGGCGAGCGCGGCCTCGCTCTCGTCGTGTGCCTCGCTGAGCTCGCGGAGCATGTCCTCGAATGTGTGCGCGAGGTCGGCCACCTCGTCGTTGGCGCGCGGGGCCGGCAGTGCGATGTCCGGGTCCCGCGTGCGAGCTACTTCGCGCGCGGCGCGGGTAAGGCCGGCGATCGGGCGCATCGCGCGGCGGGCGACCCAAATACCGCCGAGGAACGCGAGCAGCGTGCCGCCGAGGACGCCGAAGGCGAGGAAGAGGCGGACGCGGTTGACGGTGCGCTGGACGGTCGCCTTGGGCCTGCCGAACTGCACCCAGCCGACTGGCGGGGACACGGGCTCGCCGAGCTGATCGAAGAACTCCGACTGGCCCTGGGGAAGCACCAGCGCACGCGAGACGACCCGGTAGCCGGCCGAATCGGCCAGGCCCTCGGCCCCGGGGTCGGCCAGCGGGGGCAGCCCGCTCGGATACTTCACGCTGCCGTCTTGCCGCAAGAGACGAACCTCGGCCCCGCCCGCCTGCGCGCCCTCGAGTGGCGCGGGCGAAACCTCGGGTCCGCCGATGCCGACGCGGGGATCAAGGCGGTTCACGAGATCGGCCACGGTCGCCCGCAGGTCGTCGTCGAACCCGGCACGGATCCGCTGTTCCGCCACCGCGCCGATCACGACCGCGAACAGGCACAGGATCACGAACGTCAGCGCCGCGCTGACGACCGCGAGCTTGACCTTGACGGGCAGCCGGGTCCTCACGCCGGCCTCACCACGTAGCCGGCGCCGCGCACGGTGTGGAGGATGCGCGGCTCGCCGCCCGCCTCGAGCTTTCGGCGCAGGTTCGAGATGAACACGTCCACGGTGTTCGTCTCCGCGAAGGGGTCGTAGCCCCAGACCTCGTCGAGCAGCGCCTGTCGCGAGACGACGATGCGCTCGTTGCGCATCAGGTGCTCGAGCAGCTCGAACTCGCGTGCCGTCAGGTCGATCTCGCGGTCGCCGCGGTAGACCTCGCGCGCGTCGGGGTTGAGGCGGAGGTCGCCGACCACGATGAAGGCGCTGCCGCGGGGCGGCCTGCGGCGCAGGAGAGCGCGCAGCCGCGCCAGCAGCTCCTCGCGCTCGAACGGCTTGACCAGATAGTCGTCGGCACCGGAATCGAGCCCCTCGACACGCGAGTCGACGGCGTCGCGGGCAGTCAGGATTAGGATCGGGACGTCGCCGTCCTCTCGCAGGCGCCGGCACACCTCGACCCCGTCGAGCTGGGGGAGACCGAGGTCGAGCACCACGGCGTCGGGCTCGAACAGCCCCGATTCCGAGAGCGCGCCCGGGCCGTCACCCGCCACGCGGACCTCGTAGCCCTCCTTGTCGAGGGAGCGGCGGAGCACGCCGGCGATGTCGGCGTCGTCCTCCACCACCAGCACACGGGGTCGGCCGGCCATGGATCGAATGGTAGGGAGGGTGACCGGCCGCTCCGTCGAAAACGACCGCGATGGCCAGTCGCAGCAGTCGAGGACGCGGGCGCCGCCGGACGCGGGCCTGGTGGCCCGTGCTCCGGACGCCCGAGCTCGAGCAACGCCATCGGGACCTGATCGGGCTCGGACTCGTCGCATTCGCGGCGTTCTTCGCCTGCGTCTTCTACCTGGGCTGGGCGGGCGGCAGGGTGGGGGAGGCGATGGCGGACGGCCTGCTCTTCCTGTTCGGCGGAATCGGCTACACGGCGCCCGTCGTGCTGTTCGCCGTCGGGGCGCTGCTCGTCGTGCGGCCCGTCCTGCCCTCGACACACCCGCTCAAGGCCGGGGCCCTCTGCCTCGGGGCGGCTCTCACGCTCGGCCTCGCCGCGGGCTCGCTCGGCCTCGGCCCGGGCGACAGCCCGCGTGACGGCTTCCTCGACGCCGACTATCTCGAGCACCACGGGGGCCTTGTCGGCGAGTCGCTCTTCTGGGCGAGTGCCAAGCTGTTCTCGGAGGCGGGGTCGCACATCCTCTTCGTCTTC
>Ga0081538_10003005_pt1 | contig 16062 bp, 16 predicted proteins | sample TabmetS5T2R1_FD_71022 | JGI IMG/M metagenome (GOLD analysis project Ga0081538, IMG submission 71022) | Tabebuia heterophylla rhizosphere microbial communities from the University of Puerto Rico - S5T2R1 | ecosystem: Host-associated > Plants > Roots > Rhizosphere ... | reverse complement strand
GCCGTGGCTCGGCGCCTCGATCCCCGCCTTCCTGGTCGCCTTCCTGGCTATGCTTGCAGTCGGTCGCCGCTCCGGTCCCAGGAGGGAGCCCGCATGAGCACCACGATGTTTGCTGGGATGCCGGACGAGGGCCTGGCGTTCCTGGAGGACCTGGAGGACCGCAACACCAAGGAGTTCTTCGACGCCCACAAGCGGGTGTTCACCGAGCAGGTCCAGGCGCCGTTCGTCGCCCTGGTCGAGGCGGCGGCCAGCCGGCTGGGCCGCGCCGCCCCGGACCTGGGCAGCCCGAAGGTGTTCCGGATCTACCGCGACCTGCGCTTCAGCAAGGACAAGACGCCCTACAAGACGTCGATGAGCGCCTCGGTGCCCCACCGGCCGGCCGGCCAGGCCGAGGGCGAGGGCGTCGACACCGGCTACTACGTGAACGTTGGCCCGGCCGGGCTGTACGTCGCCTCGGGGCTGTACCATCCCGACCGGTCGGCCCTGGAGCGGGCCCGGGCGGCCATCGCGGACCCGGACACCGGCGGGGAGCTGGAGGCCATCCTGCGCCGGGCCGCCGCCAAGGGGCTCCAGCCCTGGCTGAACCCGCTCCAGCGGATGCCCAAGCCGTGGCCGGCCGACCATCCCCGAGCCGACCTGCTCAAGGCCCGCTCCCTCATCCTCAACCGCCAGCACGACCGCGCCCCGTGGCTGCGCACCCCCGAGCTGCTCGACCGCCTGGTGGCCGACTGGCGGGCCATGGTCCCGTTCAACGACTGGCTCGCGCGAGTGCCCTAGTACTCCAGCCGGTGCGCCCAGAGATCAGGAGGTGATCGTCCAGCGGTCATGACCTGATCGGAAGCTCGTCGTCGCCTGCCGGTGCAAGTCCGGTCCGGGTAGCTGCCAGGAGGCCCGGTAGCAGGCTGGCGGCTTGGTCTGGAAACGGGCCGGGTCGAAGCCCAGCGTCGAAAGCCCTGTTGGGGGAGCAACTGAGCGGTCCGTAGCGCAAGCGAAGCCTGCCGCGTCGTTAGACATCAAGGGAGAGCCGAGCCGGGCGGTTCACGGCGAAGGCCAGGGAAGCGGTGAAGATCCTGGAAGGGCAGCCGCGAGGGACTCCTCGGCGTAAGAGGGCGCGGAACGTTCAGAGGGTGGCGGCGGGAACTGGGGAGGCCCTCCCGGCCCAAGCGCACTGCGGACAGGCGCCGACAGCGGCGTCCTATAACCGGTGTGGAGCCGGGAAGTGGACGGCGTGCCGGGAGGGAGTCGGAGGCGGTCGTAGTACCGGTCGAGCCGTAGGACAACACAACCTGCGGTGAGGGAAGGGCCGCTGCTTCGTTTGTGCGCGTGAGGCAAGGACGGGCTTGGTGAGTGCCGTAACGGCTAGGTCCACCCTGGCGGCTGTCGAGGGCGACAGAGTCCGAGCCTTGCAGCATGCGCTGTACCGGGCGGCCAAGGCCGACCCAACCAGGCGGTTCCACGCGCTGTTCGACAAGGTCTACCGCAGCGACGTGTTGAACAGGGCGTGGGAGCAGGTGCGCCGCAACCGCGGCGCTGCCGGCATCGACCACATCACGCTGGCGGATGTCGAGGAGTACGGGGTTGCCCGGCTCCTTGGCGAGCTGGCCGCGGACCTGAAGGAGCGGCGGTATCGGCCGCTGCCGGCCCGGCGGGTGTTCATTCCCAAGCCGGGCAGCAGCGAGCAGCGGCCGCTGTCGATTCCCACGGTGCGCGACCGGATCGTGCAGGCGGCGCTCAGGATCGTGCTCGAGCCGATCTTCGAGGCCGACATGCTGGACTGCTCGTTTGGGTTTCGGCCCAAGCGGTCGGCGCACGATGCCCTGCAGGTGCTCATCGATGAGTCCTGGCGGGGTCGCCGCTGGGTGGTGGAGACCGATATCGCCAACTGTTTTGAGGCGATTCCGCATGCCGGGTTGCTGCAGGCGATCAAGGAGCGCGTCTGCGACCGGGCCGTGCTCAGCCTGGTGCGCACGCTGTTGCGCGCCGGGGTGATGCAGGACGGGTCGCTGCGGCGCGGCGTAGCGGGCACGCCCCAGGGCGGGGTGATCTCCCCGTTGCTCGCCAACGTCTACCTGCACCGGCTGGACCGGGCATGGCGGGCGCGCGAGCACGGCGTGCTGGTCCGCTACGCCGACGACGCGCTGGTCATCTGCGCCACTTGGGAGCAGGCGGAGGCCGCGTTGGCGCGGCTGACCTGCCTGCTGGCCGAGCTTGGGCTGGAGCCCAAGGCGGCCAAGACCCGCATCGTGCACCTGACCGAAGGAGGCGAGGGGTTCGACTTCCTCGGCTTCCACCATCGGCTGGTGCGCGGGCGGACCCCGAAGTCGGCGCACCTGACCTTCCTTGCTCGCTGGCCCTCACGCAAGGCCACCCAGCAAGCCCGCGACCGGATCCAGGAGATCACCGACCGCAAGCGGCTGCTGGTGCCGGTCGAGGACATCGTCAAGGAGCTGAACGGCTTCCTGCGCGGCTGGGCTGGGTACTTCCGCTACGGGAACTCGGCTCGGGTCCTCGGCCAGATCAGGAACTATGCCCTGCGACGGGTCGCGTTGCTGCTATCCAAGACGGGCAAGCGACGCCGAGCCTGGGATTGGGGCATGCGCCAGGTACTGCGGTCACCCGATCACCTGGGCCTGATCCGCCTCGATGGAGCCGTCGTCTCGCCCAGACCCTTCCGGGACTGGCGGGCCGAACGCCGCCGGTGAAGAACGTCGGTAAGCCGTGTGCGGGAGAACCGCACGCACGGTTTGACGGGCGGGGGCTGGAAACGGACCACGACCTGCGGCACCGCGCCAGTCCCCGACCCTCCTACTTACAACCGTTGACGGAATGAAGCCGGAGCACTGCCAGGGTGAGGGGATCGCGTTCCTGCCGTGGTTCCCCTGGGCGCCAGCAGCCTCACCCAGCCTGACGGCGCGCTGGACGAGGTCGCCGGGCGCCACCAGGCCACGCCGGCCCAGGTCGCCTTGGCCTGGCTGCTGGCACGCTCCCCGGTGCTGCTGCCGATCCCCGGCACCTCTTCGGTGGCGCACCTGGAGGAGAACCTGGCCGCCGCGGCGCTTCGGCTCACCGACGACGAGATCCAGCTGCTGGGACTCGATGTCAAGCAGACCGATGGACCGATCGGCCACTGAACACGGGGCGATTCTCTCTTGATCACCAATTCAGCGTCGCCGACCCAGGTCAGGAGACTACCGACAACAAGCCGCCTTGCACCATGACCAGCATGATCTCCGGCCGGAAGACTGGACTGCCCTGCTGCCACGTGCATTGTTGGGGGGCCCCATGACCAACTCTCCCGTCACCCTGATCACGGGCGGCGCCAGCGGCATCGGGGCGGCAACCGCCCGACAGCTGCTTGACCAAGGGCATCGTGTGACCGTCACCGGCCGCGATCGGAAACGGCTTGCCCGGTTCGGCCAGCAACTCGGCGAACCCGCTGGCCTGCTGCCGCTTGCCGGCGATGCTGCCGACGACCAGGCGGTCCAAGCGGCCGTCGAGGCCACCGTCGACACCTTCGGACGGCTGGACACCATCGTCGCCAATGCCGGCTTCGCCAGCCACGACACCCTGGCCGACGGCGACCCAGGCCGATGGCGCGAGATGGTCCTGACCAACGTGCTCGGACCCGCCCTGCTCATCAGGGCCGCCCTCCCCGCCCTCCGGCAGACACGGGGGCGGATCGTGCTGCTCGGCAGCGTCGCAGGCTTTGTCCATACCCCAGGGAACATCTACGGGGTAACCAAGTGGGCGGTGACGGGGCTGGCCGAGAACACCCGACGCATGGTGACCGGCGACGGCATCGGCGTGAGCTTGATCGCGCCGGGACGGGTGGCGACCCCCTTTTGGGATGCCGGCGGCGGTCCTCCTGAGGGTGGACTGCTGACCGCCGACCAGATCGCCGACGCCATCGTGTGGGCGATCAGCCGACCGAGCGGGGTCGACGTCAACACCGTGATCGTCAGGCCGGTCGGTCAGCCGACGTGATCGCGGTGAGCGTAAGGCAACCACCGGGAACCGACTGCTCCGCAACGTTCGAGCAGGCTCGGAGGCCGAGCCAGACAGGCGACCCTGTCGATCCGATGCGCCATCCGACGACGGACACCACGGCGCCTACAATCCGTTCCCGGCATGACGTTGCTCGACCCGACAGAAGGCCGAGTGCTGCTGGAGCGCAAGCAGGCGTGATCGACGGAGCAGGAAGAGCGATCGGGGCTGCCGTGGCCGCGCGCATTCGCCCGCGAAGGCGCCAGGATCTTCGTCGCCGGTCGCGCCAGGGCGCGGATCGAGCCCGTCGCCGGGAGATCGCCGCCGCGGGGGCGTCGCCGAGCGGCTGAGGTTCATGACCTCGATCGGGTTCGACGCCGCCTCGATCGGGCCATGGCCGCGGTGTACGCCGTCGTGGTTCCGATCCTGGAGGTGCCCTCAGGGATCCCTGCGGATCGTTGGAGTCGACGTGGCGTCCTGATCCTGGCGTCGATCGCGGGGATCCTCAGCGTCCTGTTGGTCGCGTTCGGCTGGTGGAGAGCGTCGCACAGGTCGCGTCCCTGCGGGCCACGTACTTCCTGACCGCTCCGCTGCTGCTGGCCGCCACGGCGGTGCTCCTGTGGTTCCGGGAGCCGCGGCTCCACCAGGTGGAGGAGCGGCAGCCCCTTCGCCGACAGGTGGCCACGACCGACCGCACGATCCTGGCCCGTGGCCAGCTGCGAGCGGTCGTGGCGCTCGCCGCGGTCGGCTCAGTGCTGATGCTGGGCATGCCTGAGCCCTCCAGGAATCTGAATCTCGGGGGGTCATAGACAGGCGACGGTCACCAGACACCATGTCTGGCGGCGATCGGCCGGAACTGCGACCACATTGCGACCATGCCGCCCGTGACGGACGGGCACAGATGTCTGACTCGGACCGGCGACATGGCCGCTGACCAGGACCAACGGGACACGAAGGGATCAGGAGGACGGGCGGGGATGGGTGCTGGCTGACTACGGATCTGGCGGTCGATCCCCTTGGGGAGTTGCCTGGACGGGGCGCAAGGGGGCGATCAGACTGCAACGCCATGAACGTCTGGTCATTCTCTCTGCGGCTTCCCGACGGGCGGTCGCTGGACGTCAGCGTCTCCGGTGCGGACGGCGGGACGCCGCTGCTCGTCCACCACGGCACCCCTGGGGAGCGGACCCAGTACCCGCCCTTCGCCGAGGCGGCGGCGGCGCGGGGGCTTGGGTATGTCTCCTACTCGCGACCGGGCTATGGCGGCTCCTTACGCCAGCCGGGTCGGACCGTCGCCGACTGCGCGGCCGACACGGCCGCGGTCCTTGATCAGCTCGGCGCGCGCCGCTGCTACACGCTCGGTGTCTCCGGCGGCGGGCCGCACGCGCTGGCGTGCGCCGCGCTGCTGCCGGATCGGGTGCTGGCCTGCGCCACCGTGGCGGGGGTCGCGCCGTTCGGGGCGGAGGGGCTGGACTTTCTTGCGGGCATGGGTCAGGAGAACCAGCAGGAGTTCGGCGCGGCGCTGGCCGGACCGGCCCAGCTGCAGGCCTACCTGGAGCGGGAAGCCCCGGCGTTCGCCGGCGTGACGGGAGATCAGGTGGCCGCGGCGCTGGGTGATCTGGTTTCCCCAGTCGATGTGGCGGCGCTGACCGGCGACTTCGCCGCCTATGTGGCGGAGTCGTTCCGCAGCGCGCTCTCCGCCGGCATTTGGGGCTGGTTCGACGACGACCTGGCGTTCACCAGGCCCTGGGGGTACGAGCTGGACGGCATCGCGGTGCCGGTGCTGGTCTGGCAGGGTAGGCAGGATCGGATGGTGCCGTTCGCGCATGGCCGGTGGCTGGCGGCGCATCTCCCACGTGTGACGGCCAGGCTCCTGCCTGACGAAGGCCATCTGTCGATCGCGGTGGATAAGTTCGGCGAGGTCGTGGACGAGCTGCTGGCGAGCGGCCCACCGGTCGACCCCTGAGGCGGCTGGTCATGTGAGGAGAGCTGCCGGGCTGTGTCAGTCCCGGCGCCATTCCACCAGCCTCGACCAGACCGAACCTCTCGTGACCGCCGCCAGGAGCGTGGCGAGGACGGTGAGCGCGGCCTGACCCGCCGGCGTTCCGGCGACGTTACGGACGGCGGCTCGGCAGGGGTGCGGCCGGCCGGACTCAGCCGTGCGGGATCTCGATCCGGACGAGGCGGGCGGCGGCCGCCCGGTCCAGCAGGCGCACGGAGGCCCAGCCCTCGGCGACCAGGCCGGCCTGGTCGCCGGCGGGCGCGGTCAGGGTCGCCCGCAGCGCCTTCCAGCGGCGCCAGTGCCCCCAGAACGCCTCGCGCGGGACCGCCCGCCGCCGCCGGTCCTGGCCCTGCAACGCCGTCTCGGCGGTGACGTCGAGCAGCAGCAGGTGGGCGGTGCGGCCGAAGCGGCGGGCCGCGCAGGGCAGCAGCCGCCGGAGCCAGGCACGGGTGCCGGTCTCGTGCACGATCAGGCCCGCGCGACCCGGGAGGGCGAGCAGCACCCGCAGGTAGTGCTCGGCATGGACCAGCGGCCGCCACAGACGGTAGGGCACGCGGCCGAGCCGGCGGGCGTACCTGGCCCGGATCGACTCCGGGTCCAGCACCAGCGCCCCGGCGGTGTCCACCCGCGACAGCAGCGTGGTCTTGCCGGCGCCGGGCACGCCGGCGACCACCAGCATGGCCGCCGGCGGCAGCCGCAGCGCGGCCAGCTCGGGCCGCGCGGCGAGGATGGGGGATCGCGGTTCCATCACGCCTGACGATACGCAGGCGGATGCAAAGACCGCGTAAGGGCGCCTACGAGCGTATCGGGTCCTACGGTGGCTATGGGTTGCGCTCCGGGACGGGTCCGGACACCTTGTCGGGACCGTGCGGTCCGCTCCAGCGCCGAGCCGAGGAGGCGTCATGCGCCGGTTCCATCGCCTCGCCCGACTCCTGGCCGTGCCCGCCTGCCTGGCAGCCCTGCTGGCGGTGGCCGCGCCCGCCGCGGCCGTCCCCGGTGACTGGTGGCAGTTCGGCTACACCGCCGCCAACACCAGGTTCAACCCCAACGAGACCACCATCGGCCCGAGCAACGTCGGCCGTCTGGTGGTCGGCGCCGAGCACGCCTTCACCCAAGGGGAGTTCCAGCACACGATCGGCGGCGTGGCCGTCGCCAACGGCCTCGCCTACGTGCAGGCCTGGGACGAGACCGCGTTCCCCAGGCTGCTGGCCTACCGGACGGGTTCCTTCCAGTCCGCGGCGGTGTGGCGCAGCCAGGAGGGCAGGACCTGCGGCAACCGCTCGCCAACGGTCCACCTGGAGATCGTGTTCGTGGGCAGCATCGCCTGCCGGCCCTCCAGCCAGGACGGCGGCGTGTTCGCCTACGACGGCGCCGGCGGCCGGCTGCTGTGGAGCTTCACCTTCGATCCCGCCGGGGGCGCCGACACGGTCGGCGACGCCGGCAACGTGGCGGCCACCAACGGCGCCGTCTACTTCCGCACCTACGACTCCCTGCTCGGCGGCGACAACGGCAACGACAACAACCTCTGGGCGCTGGACGCCCGCACCGGCGCGGTCCGCTGGCACGTGCAGGGCGACCTCGGCGCCTACTTCGGCGACCCGGCGGTGGCCGGCGGGCGGGTGTTCGTCAGTGCCGGCGGGCGGCTCCAGGCCAGGTTGGCGGCGACCGGGGCGCTGCTGTGGAGTAGGCCCGGCGCCAGCGGCGGGACGGCCCCGGCGGTCACCGGCGGGGTGGTGTACTCGCCCGGTGTGGAGAACGGCGTCTGGAAGCTGTTCGCCCGCTCGGTGGACACCGGTGCGCTGCGCTGGAAGCGGGCGCTGCCCGGCAGTGTCCGGGATGCCTGGCTGGCCGTGGCCGGCGGCCGGGTGCTGGTGGCCACCAGCACCGGGCTCAGCGCCTTCGACGCCGCCGGCGGCGCCCCCCGCTGGAGCGTCGCCGTGGCGGCGGCGTCCTCGCCGGCGGTGGCCAACGGCCTGGTCTACCTCGGTCTGGAGCAGGGCATCGGCGCCTGGCGGCTGTCCGACGGCGCGCAGCGGTGGCGGTTCGGCACGATCCGCTACGGCAGCCCGGTGGTGTCCGGCGGTCGGGTGTACGCGTCGGGTGTGACCGCCGACGGCCAGGGGACCGAAGTGGTCGACCAGTTCCGGCTGTAGGCGCCATCCGGCACGATTCCGTGCTCCCAGGCGAGGGCGGCCGCCTCCAGCTTGCAGTGGACGCCGAGCTTGCCCAGCAGGTTCTGCACGTGGGTGCGGACGGTGCTCTCCGCCACCCGCCAGTCCCCGGCGATGCGCCGGGTCGAGTGGCCCGTGGCCAGCAGGCCGAGGACCTCGCGCTCCCGGCCCGACAGCGTCGCCATCTGCCGCTGCTGGAGGCTGGCGTTCCGGCCGAGCTCCGGTAGCTGGCCGCCCGTCACCGTCACCCGTTGGCCCGCGACCGCCGCGTGGATGGCGGCGACCACCTGGCGGCTGGAGACGTCCCTGGTCACCAGGCCGTCGGCGCCGGACGCGACCGCGCGGTGGCGGGCCTCGGCCGCCAGCAGCAGCAGCACCCTGGTCGCCGGCGAGGCGGCCCTGACCGCGGCAGGCGTCCTGCCCACGCCGCCGCCGGGCAGGTCGGCGTCCAGCAGCAGCACGGCGGGCCGGTGGTCGGCGGCCATCCGCACGGCCTGACGGATGTCGTGGGCCACCCCGAGCACCGCCAGGTCGTCGTGCCCGTCCAGGACGATCCCCAGCCCTTCGGCGAACACCTGCCGGTGGTCGGCCACCACCACGCCGACGACCGGCGCGCTCATGGCGCCGGCACTAGCGGCTCGAACGGCTCGTGACCATCTAGAGGAAGAACGACCTCGGCTGTTCGGCCGTCACGGCGTCAGGCCAATCAGGCCGGCGAGGAGCACGAACAGGAAGGACAAGCCGCCCAGCAGCAACAGCAACCCCAGGTTCAGGTCCTTCGGTGGCTGCGGCTCGGGGCCGGCGCCGGCGCCACCGCGGCCGTGGTCCAGGACGGCGAGCTGGTCGCCGCCGGGTTCGGGACGGTCGGGTCCACCGGGAACTTCGCCCTGGCGCGCTACCGCCGCGACGGCTCCCTGGACCCGACCTTCGGGACCGGCGGCAGGGTCACCACCGACATGGGCGCCTTCGACAGCGCCCGGGCGCTGGTCGTGCAGGACGGCAGGCTGGTGCCCGCCGGGTCCACGATCGGCGTGTCCGGGGTCGCCAGAGGTTCGCCCTGGCCCGCGACCGGTGAGGGGATGACCGCCCGGTAGGCCGTCGCGCCTACCACCGGCGCGGTACGCCGGGCGCCCGTGCATGCACCGCGGGGAGCAGTCCAACAGCCTTCGCTCACCCGACGACGCGGGCCCGGCGGGCGACGACGATGTGGGGGACCGATGTCCCCGACACGAGCGGAGCACGCCGATGCACGAACCCATCGTGGCCTCCGAGGAGCTGACCAAGCGCTACGGACGGCACACGGTCGTGGACGCCGTCAGCCTCACGGTGCGCCGCGGCGAGATCTACGGCTTCCTCGGCCCCAACGGGGCCGGCAAGACCACCACCCTGCGGATGCTGGTCGGGCTGGTCCGCCCCACCCGCGGATCGGCGCGGGTGCTGGGCGGCCGCCCTGGCGACCCGGCGGTGCTGCGCCGGGTCGGCGCCCTCATCGAGGGCCCCGGCTTCTATCCCTACCTCTCCGGTCGCGACAACCTCCGGGTGCTCGCCAGGTACCGGCGCCTCGCCGACGCCGACGTCGAGCAGGCGCTGGACCAGGTCGACCTGTCCGCACGCGGCGGCGACCGCTACAAGTCCTACTCGCTGGGCATGAAGCAGCGCCTGGGGGTGGCGGCGGCGCTGCTGGGCGAGCCGGACCTCCTCATCCTGGACGAGCCGACCAACGGCCTGGACCCCAGCGGCATGGCCGACATGCGCGACCTGATCCGCAAGCTCGCCGCCCAGGGCAGGACCGTGCTGCTGTCCAGCCATCTGCTCGGCGAGGTGCAGCAGCTCTGCGACCGCGTCGGCGTGATCGCCGGCGGCCGGCTGCTGACCGAGAGCACCGTCGCCGAGCTCCGCGGCGCCAGCTCGCTGCTGGTGCGCGCCGAGCCGGCGCTCCTCGCCGAGCAGGTGATCGCCGCCACCCTCGGCGCCGTCGAGGTGCGGCGGACCGCCGACGGCGGGCTGGAGGTCCACGCCGAGCCCGACCGCAACCCGGAGCTGGTCCGCGCGCTGGTCGGCGCCGGCGTCGAGGTCCACGAGATCCGCTCGGTCGAGCGGACCCTGGAGGAGGCCTTCTTCGAGATGACCGACCACGCGCCCCGGGAGGAGCTGGCGTCATGAACACCATCGCGAGCCTGCGCGCGGAACTGCTGCGCCTGTGGAAATGGCCGGTGACCTGGGTCATCACCGGTGTCTGGCTGACCCTCAACGTGTTCTTCGGCTACCTGCTGGACTACCTCAGCTACCGCGACGCCGTCGGCGCCGGGGATCGGCGGCTCGCCGGCGCCCTGCTCGCCCAGCTCTCGCTGGAGCGGGTGCCGTCGACGATGGTGACCGGGCTGCCGATGTTCGGCAGCGCGCTGGTGCTCATCCTGGCGGCGCTGGTCACCGGCAGCGGCTTTGGCTGGAACACCTGGAGGACCGTGTTCACCCAGGGCCCCGGCCGACTCCAGGCGCTGGGCGGCACGCTGCTGGCGCTGGCGCTGGTGGTGGTCGCCTTCACCGTGCTCACGCTGCTCACCGACATGACGGCCAGCTCGATCGTGATGGCCGCCGAGGGGCAGGCGCTGGTCTGGCCGGGGCTGGGCGCGGTCGCCGAGGGCCTGGGCGGCGCGCTGCTGATCGGCGGGACGTGGGCGGCCGGGGGTGCCCTGATCGGCATCCTGGCCAGGAGCCCCGGGCTGTCGGTCGGGCTCGGGCTGGTGTGGGTGCTGATCGTGGAGAACCTGCTGCGCGGCGTGGCCGGCCTGCTCGGCCCGCTGGAGACGGTCACCGATCTGCTGCCCGGGACCGCGGCCGGGTCGCTGGCCGGCGCCCTCGGCGCGGCGGGCGCGGCCGAGGCGGGCGGCGCGCCGGGCGTGTTCACCGTGCTCTCGGGCGGGCAGTCGATCGCGCTGCTGGCGCTGTACCTGGTCGCGTTTGTGGTCGCGGCCTCGCTTGTGCTGACCCGCCGCGACGCCTGAGCGGAGGCCGCCGGGCTAGGCCTCCGGTGGCGGCAGCAGCGCCACGACCTCCTCGATCGGCAGCACCTGGTCCCAGGTTGGCGGGGCGAGCCGGTAGGACGCCGGGGTGGCGGAGAACCAGACCGGGTGGCGGGCCTGCCGGGAGACGCGCCCGTGGTCGTCGCGCACCTCCACCACCGGCTCCAGCCCCAGCCGGGCGGCCAGCTCGACGGCCTCGTCGATGCCGTTGACGGTGCCGCACGGCACGCCCCGCGCCGCCAGCCTGGGGACCCACCGGTCGGCGGCGGCGGTGGCGAGCGCCTCCTCCAGCAGGGCGACCAGCTCCGCGCGGTGCTGGACCCGGCCCGCGTTGCTGGCGAACCGCGGGTCGGTGGCGAGGTGGCCGACGCCCAGCTCGTCGCAGAGCGCGGCGAACTGGCGGTCGTTGCCGACGGCCAGCACCAGCGGCCGGTCCTTGGCCCGGACGACCTCGTAGGGGGCGATGCTGGGGTGCCGGTTGCCGAGCGCGCGCGGCACCGTGCCGGCGTTGAGGTAGCCGGAGACCTGGTTCACCAGCCCGCTGAGCAGGGAGGTCAGCAGGTTCACCTGGAGGTGCTGGCCCTGCCCGGTGGCGTCGCGGTGGCGCAGCGCGGCCAGGATCCCCGCCAGCGCGTGCAGCCCGGCGATGACGTCGACGACGGCGACGCCGACCTTGGTCGGCTCGCCGCCCGCCTCGCCGGTGATGCTCATGAGCCCGCCGACGGCCTGCACGAGGATGTCGTAGCCGGGCAGGTCCGCGCCCGCTCCCGGCCCGAAGCCGGTGATGGAGCAGTACACGACCCGCGGGTTGGCGCGCAGCACCGCCGCCGGGCCGAGGCCCAGCCGGTCCATGGTGCCGGCGCGGAAGTTCTCCACCACCACGTCGGCGCGGCCGCAGAGCGCCAAGGCCGAGCGGCGGCCGGCTGGCGCCGACAGGTCGCAGGCTACCGACCGCTTGTTGCGGTTGACCGCCTGGAAGTAGGTGCTGAGGCCGTCGGACCACGGCGGCCCCCAGGCGCGGGTGTCGTCCCCGCCGTCCGGCCGCTCGACCTTCACCACGGTGGCGCCCATGTCGGCGAGCAGCATGGTGGCGTAGGGACCGGCGAGGACGCGGCTGAAGTCCGCGACCACCACGCCGGCCAGCGGGCCCGGGCCGGCGCTGGACCTGGGAGGTGATGGCATCGGCGCCCAGCTTACGTCCCGCTTACCCCCGATGGGTATCATGGGAGGCGGAGGGGAGTAGTCCCGGGGCCGCCGGCCCCGCGAGCAGCCGTCAGGACGGCGGGCCCGATGCCCGCCCGGAGGCTCACCCCGCCCGCGGGCGGACGAGACCTTCTCAGCCGGCCGGGCCGACCGGGCCCGGCGGGAACGGAAGAGGAGTCGTCATGACCGCGAGCCTGCGCCTGGGTCGCATCGCCGGGATCCCGGTGGGTGCGAACTGGAGCGTGCTGCTCATCGCCGCGCTGTTCGCCTGGTCGCTGGCGGGCAGCCTGCTGCCCGGCCTGGCGCCCGGGCTGGTCCCGTCCAGCTACTGGCTGGCCGCCGTGGTGGCCACCGGGCTGTTCCTCGGCTCGCTGCTGGCCCACGAGGTCGGCCACGCGCTGGTGGCCCGGCGCGCCGGGCTGCGCGTGCGCGGCATCACCCTGTGGCTGCTCGGCGGCGTCGCGCAGCTCGAGGACGAGCCCGCCAGCCCCGGCGACGACCTGCGGGTGGCGATCGTCGGCCCGGCGATCAGCGTCGCCCTGGCGGTCGGCTTCGGCGTGGCCGCCGGGGCGCTCGGGCTGCTGGGCGCCCCGGCGCTGGCGGTCGCGGCGCTGGGCTGGCTGGCCGTCAGCAACGTCGCCCTGGCCCTGTTCAACCTGATCCCGGCCGCGCCGCTGGACGGCGGGCGGGTGCTGCGCGCGCTGCTGTGGCGCCGCCACGGCAACCGCGCCCGCGCAGCGGTGACGGCCGCCAGGGCCGGCCAGGTCGCCGGCGGGGTCCTGATCGGCTACGGCCTGCTCGGCGTCCTCACCGGCTGGGGGATCGGGACGCTGTGGACCGTGCTGATCGGCTGGTTCCTGGTCGCCGCCGCCCGCCAGGAGCGCGAGCACACCCTGCTCCGCGGCGGCCTGGCGATCCTGCGGGTCGCCGACGTCATGACCCCGACCAGGGTGCTGGCGCCGGCGTGGCTCACCGTGGACGCGCTGCTGCGCGACCACGCCGCCGCCTGGCGTCCCGGCGGCGCGCCCGCCGCGATCCCGCTGCGGGCCTTCGATGGGCAGCCGGCCGGGGTGGTCACGGTCGCCGCGCTGGAGTCGGTGCCGCCCGCCCAGCGTCACCTGGTGCGCGCCGGGGACGTGGCCGTGCCCGCCTGGGCGGTGGCGGTTGCCCGGCCCGACGAGCCGCTCTCCGGCCTGCTGGGCCGGCTGCGGGCCGGCTCGGGGGTGGCGGTGGTGGTCGTCGGCGGCGAGCTGGTCGGGGTGGTCACCCAGGACCAGGTCGCGCGCGCCGTCGCCGCCGGGCTCGGTCCGTCCGCCTGGCGGCCGGCCGACCCGACCATGGCGGGCCGCCGCTGACCTGACCCGCCCTGCCGCGCCCTCCTTTGCGGCGGTGCATCCTGTGATCGTCGTTGCACGCCGCAGGAGGACGCCATGGCCCGTGACATGCTGGTGCTGCAGATCCCGCTGCTGGAGAAGGTGCTGCGATCGATCGCCGTGTACCTGTTCCTGGTGCTGGCCCTGCGCCTCGCCGGCAAGCGGGAGCTGGCGCAGCTCAACAGCCTGGACCTGGTGGTCCTGCTGCTGCTGTCCAACACCGTGCAGAACGCCATCATCGGCGCGGACAACTCGCTGGTGGGCGGGCTGATCGGCGCGACCGTGCTGCTGACGGCCAACTACCTGATCGTGCGGCTGGGGTTCGGGCACCCGGCGCTGGCGCGGGCGCTGGGGGGCACCGCGACGGTGCTGGTCCAGAAGGGCCACACCCTGGACGGCAACCTGCGCCGCTACCTGATCACCAGGGAGGAGCTGATGGCGGCGGTCCGCCGGCAGGGCGCCCGCAAGCTGCAGGATCTCGACGTGGTGGTGCTGGAGGCCAACGGCGCGCTCACCGTCGAGCAGCGCGACCGCAGCGAGCAGCTGCTGGAGCGCCTGGACCGGATCGAGGCCGCGCTCGCCCGCGGCCGGCCGTAGAAAAAGGGATACGCCGACGCCCCGCGGGGGGGCCGACGGGGCGGCGGCGTGCGGATCATGTGTACCCGCCCGCTCGGATTGCTAAACATACGAATCGCCTCGCTGTGCCGGCTCGCCCGGAACCGGGGCGGTGCCGGGCTGGTGCTGGCGGCGGCGGTGCTGTGGGGGACGACCGGGACGGCGCGGGCGCTGGCGCCGGCGGGGACCTCGCCGCTGTCGGTGGGGGCGGTGCGCATCGCGGTCGGCGGCGCCGCCGCCGGGCTGGTGCTGGCGGCGGCGGTGCTGTGGGGGACGACCGGGACGGCGCGGGCGCTGGCGCCGGCGGGGACCTCGCCGCTGTCGGTGGGGGCGGTGCGCATCGCGGTCGGCGGCGCCGCCCTGGTGGTGGTGGCCCGCCTGCGCGGTGAGCTGCGCCGGGGCGGCGCGTGGCCGGCCGGGGCGGTGGTGGCCGGCGCGGCCGCGGTCGCCGGCTACCAGCTCGCCTTCTTCTCCGCGGTCGCCCGCACCGGTGTGGCGGTCGGAACGATGGTCGCGATCGGCAGCGCGCCGCCGCTGGCCGGCCTGCTCGCCTGGGCGGTCAGGGCGGAGCGCCCGGGCCGCCGCTGGTACGCCGCGACCGCGCTGGCCGTGGCCGGCGGTGGGCTGCTCGCCGTCGCCGGCCAGCCGCTGCGGTTCGCGCCGGGCGGTGTCGCGCTGGCGGTCGCGGCCGGCGCGGCCTATGCGGTGGTCGCCGTGGCCGCCAAGGACCTGCTCGCCGGCCACGGCCAGCTCGAGGTGATGGCGGCGCTGTTCGGCGGCGGTGCGCTGCTGCTGCTCCCGGTGGCGGTGCTGGCGCCGCCCGCGTGGCTGGCGACGCCCCGCGGGGCACTGGTGGCTCTGCACCTGGGGCTGCTGGCCACCGCCGCCGCCTACGCGCTGTTCGCGGCCGGGCTGCGGCGGGTGACGGTGGCCACGGCCGCGACCATGTCGCTGGCCGAGCCGCTGACCGCCGCCGTCCTGGGCGTGGCCGTGCTCGGCGAGCGGCTCACGGCGGCCGGCCTGGCCGGCGCCGCGCTGCTGGTCGGCGGCCTGCTGTTGCTGGCCGTTACGCCGGCCGCGGCTACTCCCCGCAGACCGCCGCGGCGGCGAGGTGGGTGACGGTCGCCCGGGGTGCCGCCGGGTGGGGAGCCGGACCGCTCGACGGCGTGGTCCCGGGCCCCTGGGCGCGGTGACCGGGTTGTTACGACCGCTGGCCAGGGGCGCCGCCGGGGGGACGCTCGGGCGGGCGGCGGAGGGGGACGTGGATCATCGGCACGCGGTTGTCCACCCACTCCATGGAGGGGTCGTCGCCGAGGGCCGGCGGCGGCGAGCGGCGGCCGGCGCGCGGCGGCTCACCCGCCCAGGTGGGCATCTCGGCGTCGGCCCGCAGCAGCAGGTCGGCCGGCAGCAGCACCAGCGCGGTGATCCCGCCGTACCAGGAGTGCCGCAGCTGGACCCTGATGCCGTGCTTGGCGGCGAGCTGGGTGACGACGAAGAAGCCGAGCATCTTGGCCAGGGCGAAGTCGGCGTCGGGCGGGCCCGCCAGCTGCTCGTTGACCTTGACGAGCTGCTCGTCGCTCATGCCGAGGCCCTGGTCCTCGATCTCCAGGAGGTAGCCGGCCGGGATCGGCTGGCCGGCGACCAGCGCCTGGGTGCCGGGGGCCGAGAAGGCCACGGCGTTCTCGATCAGCTCG
>Ga0081538_10003004_pt1 | contig 16063 bp, 15 predicted proteins | sample TabmetS5T2R1_FD_71022 | JGI IMG/M metagenome (GOLD analysis project Ga0081538, IMG submission 71022) | Tabebuia heterophylla rhizosphere microbial communities from the University of Puerto Rico - S5T2R1 | ecosystem: Host-associated > Plants > Roots > Rhizosphere ... | reverse complement strand
CCAGCTCGTCGGCCAGCTGGCCGCCTCGTTCGCGGGCCACCTCGGGCGGAGCGGTCGGCCGGGCCGGGGTGAGCAGCCCCATGGCCACCCCGGCCAGGGCCGGGCTGACCCCCGAATGCCACATGGCCAGCCACAGCGCCAGCCCCAGCCCGATGTGCAGGGGCAGCCACCAGATCCCGGCCCGGACCAGCAGCGCCACCAGGACCAGCAGCCCGGCGGCGAGGGCCAGCGCCGCCGGGCTGACGCCGCGGCTGTAGAACAGGGCCACCACCGCGATCGAGCCCAGGTCGTCGACCACGGCCAGGGTGAGCAGGAACACCTTGAGGGCGGCGGGCACGCGGGAGCCGAGCAGGGCGAGCACCCCGAGGGCGAAGGCGATGTCGGTGGCCATCGGCACACCCCAGCCGGGGGCGCCGGGGCCGCCGGCGTTGGCGGCGGCGTAGATCAGCGCCGGGACGGCCATGCCCCCGGCCGCGGCCACCACCGGCAGGGCCGCTCGGCGCCAGGTCCGCAGCTCGCCGGCGACCAGCTCGCGTTTGATCTCCAGCCCGACGACCAGGAAGAAGATCGTCATGAGGCCGTCGTCGACCCAGTGGCGCAGGTCGGCTTCGATGCCGAAGCGGCCCAGCTCGACCGCCAGCCTGGTCTCCCACAGGGCGGCGTACGCGGCCGACCAGGGGGAGTTCGCCCACACCAGGGCGATCGCCGCCGCCACCACCAGCACGACCCCGCCGGCCGCCTCGTTGCGCAGGTACTCGCGCAGCGGCGTCGGCAGGCGCAGCGGCGGCGGGACCAGCGGCTGGCGGTCGTCAACGGTCGACATGGCGCTCCTCGCACACGGTGGGCGTGACCTGCCGACCAGGCTTCCCGGCGCACCGGCGTCACTGTACCCCGTGGCTGCTAGGCTGCACCGCCCATGGGGGCAGCGGCATGGTGGCGGCGCGGGGTGATCTACCAGCTCTACCCGCGCTCGTTCATGGACGGCGACGGCGACGGGGTCGGCGACCTGCCGGGCGTGCTGGCGCGGCTGGACCATCTGACCTGGCTGGGGGTGGACGCCCTGTGGCTGTCGCCGGTGTACCCCTCGCCGATGGCCGACTTCGGCTACGACGTCAGCGACTACCGCGGCGTCGACCCGCTGTTCGGCACCCTCGACGACCTGGACCGGCTGATCGCGTCCGCCCACGGGCGGGGGCTGCGGGTGCTGCTCGACTGGGTCCCCAACCACACCTCCGACCAGCACCCCTGGTTCCTGGCGTCGCGCTCGGGCCGCGGCGACCCCAGGCGCGACTGGTACGTCTGGCGCGACCCCCGGCCCGGCGGCGGCCCGCCCAGCAACTGGATCGACTACACCGGCCGCAGCTCCTGGCGCTGGGACGAGGCGACCGGCCAGTACTACTACCGGGCCTTCACCGACGCCCAGCCCGACCTGAACTGGCGCAACCCCGAGGTCCAGGAGGCGATGTTCGAGACCCTGCGGTTCTGGCTGCGCCGCGGGGTCGACGGCTTCCGCATCGACGTGCTGTCGCTGCTGGTCGAGGACGACCAGCTGCGCGACAACCCGCCCAACCCGCACTACCGGCCGGGCGAGGACTTCCCCTACATGCGGGAGCTGTCGGTCTGGAACGTCGACCGCCCCGAGACCCGCGAGCTGGCCGCCCACATCCGCAAGGTGGTCGACGAGTTCGACGACCGGGTCCTGCTGGCCGAGCTGGTCCTGCCGCTGGAGCAGACCGTCGCCTACTACGGCCCCGACGGCCGCGGCATCCAGGTGCCGTTCAACTTCGAGCTGCTCACCGCCGCCTGGGAGGCCAGGGGCATCGCCGGCTACGTCGACCGCTACCTGGCCGCCATCCCGCCCGGCGGCTGGCCGAACTGGGTGCTCGGCAACCACGACGTGTCCCGGGTGGCCAGCCGGGTCGGCCCCGCCCAGGCGCGGGTGGCGGCCATGCTGCTGCTGACCCTGCCGGGCACGCCCGTCCTCTACCAGGGCGACGAGCTCGGCCTGGCCGACGTGCCGATCCCGCCCGACCAGGCCAGGGACCCGATCGCCAACCTCATCCCGGGCCGCGGGCGCGACCCCGAGCGCACCCCGCTGCCCTGGGACGACGGCCCCGGCGCCGGGTTCACCAGCGGCCGCCCCTGGCTGCCGCTGGGCGAGGCCAACCAGGCCCGGCACGTCGCCGGCCAGCGTCACGACCCGGCCTCCATGCTCACCCTCCACCGCCGCCTGCTGCGGCTCCGCCGCCGCGTCCCGGCCCTGCACGCCGGCGCCTACCAGCCGGTCGAGGCCGACGGCGACGTCCTCGCCTACCTGCGCACGGCCGGCGACGCCCGCTGGCTGGTCGCCCTCAATCTCGGCCCCGGCCCGGCCCGCCTCGCCCTCCCCGGCCCGGAGCGGGCCGGCCGGGTCGCGTGCTCCACCCACCCCGGCCGCGACGGCGCGGCCGCCGGTGGGGGATGCGGCCAGCTGGAGCTGGGCGGCGACGAGGGCGTCGTGGTCGAGCTGGGCTGAGCGCGGGAACGGTTCCGCTACGCTGGCGTCATGCCCGCGACCCGTTCTGACCTGCGCAACATCGCCATCGTGGCCCACGTCGACCACGGCAAGACGACCCTGGTCGACGCCATGCTGCGCCAGTCCGGGGTGTTCCGGGCCAACCAGGAGGTCGTGGACCGGGTCCTTGACTCGATGGACCTGGAGCGGGAGAAGGGCATCACCATCCTGGCCAAGCAGACGGCGGTGGAGTTCCGCGGGGTGCGGGTCAACGTGGTCGACACCCCCGGCCACGCCGACTTCGGCGGCGAGGTGGAGCGGACCCTGCGCATGGTCGACGCCGTCCTGCTGCTGGTCGACGCCGGCGAGGGGCCGCTGCCCCAGACCCGCTACGTGCTCGGCAAGGCCCTGCGGCGCCGCCTGCCGGTGGTCGTCTGCGTCAACAAGGTCGACCGGGCCGACGCCCGCCCGGCCGAGGTCGTCCATGAGGTCGAGGAGCTGTTCCTCGACCTGGACGCCGACGAGGACCAGATCGGCTTCCCCATCCTGTACGCCGACGCCCGCGCCGGCCGGGCCGGCCACCGGCCCGACGAGCTGGCCGGCGACCTCGGCCCGCTGCTGGAGACGATCGTGGCCACCACCCCGCCGCCGGCCTACGAGCCCGGCCACCCGCTCCAGTTCCTGGTCACCAACCTGGACGCCGACCCCTATGTCGGCCGCCTGGCCGTGGGGCGGCTGTGGCAGGGCGAGGTCCGGGTCGGCGACCGGGTCGGGGTGGCCAGGCGCGACGGCACCCTGGTCCCGGCCAAGGTGACCCGGATCGTCGGGGCCGTTGGCCTGTCGCGCTCGGACCTGGACCACGCCGGGCCGGGGGAGATCGTGGCCATCGCCGGGCTGGGCGACGTCACCGTGGGCGAGACCGTCACCGACCCCGACGACCCCCGCCCCCTGCCGGTCGTCTCGATCGACGAGCCCAGCATCTCGATGCGGTTCGGGGTCAACACCTCGCCCTTCGCCGGCAACGACGGCACCTTCCTGACCAGCCGGCACCTCAAGGAGCGGCTCGACCGCGAGGTCCTCGGCAACGTCGCCATCCGGGTCCTGCCCACCGCCTCGCCCGACACCTTCGAGGTCCAGGGCCGGGGCGAGCTCCAGCTGGCCGTGCTCATCGAGCAGGCCCGGCGCGAGGGCTACGAGCTGGAGGTGTCCCGCCCCGAGGTCATCACCCGCACCGTCGACGGGCGGGTGCAGGAGCCGTACGAGGCGGTCACCCTGGACGTGCCCGAGGAGTTCGTCGGCGTGGTCACCCAGGCCCTCGCCCTGCGCCGGGGCCGGATGACCGACATGGTCAACCACGGCACCGGCTGGGTCCGGCTCGAGTTCCGGGTGCCGGCCAGGGGCCTGATCGGCTTCCGCTCCGGCCTGCTCACCGCCACCCGGGGCACGGCCATCCTCCACCACCTGTTCGACGGCTACGACGACTGGGCCGGGCCGGTCAACGACCGGGTCAACGGCGCCCTGGTCGCCGACCGGGTCGGGACCACCACCGCCTACGCCCTCTGGCAGCTCCAGGAGCGGGGGGAGCTGTTCGTCGGGCCCGGCACCCAGGTGTACGAGGGCATGGTGATCGGCGAGAACGCCCGCCCCGAGGACATCGACGTCAACCCGACCCGCGAGAAGCAGAAGACCAACATCCGCACCCACGCCGCCGACGAGGCCATCCGGCTGGTCCCGCCGACGGTGCTGTCGCTGGAGCAGGCCATCGAGCGGGTCGGCCCCGACGAGCTGGTCGAGGTCACCCCGACCCGGCTGCGCCTGCGCAAGCGGGTCCTGGACGCCGCCGCCCGCGGCCGCGCCGCCAAGCGCGCCCGCCAGGGGCGCTGAACCTCAGTCCCCCCCGCCGGGGGTGAGGAGGCCGCGCTCGTAGGCGGCGGCCACGGCCGCGGCCCGGTCGTTGACCCCGAGCTTGGCGTACAGGTGCAGCAGGTGCGCCTTGACGCTGGCCTCGCTGATGAACAGGCGCCTGGCCGCCTCCCGGTTGGTGGCGCCCCTGGCCACCAGCTGGAGGACCTCCAGCTCGCGCTGGGTCAGCGGCTCGACCACGGGGGCGCGGACCTGGCCCAGCAGGCGGGAGGCGACCGAGGGGGACAGCACCGACTCGCCCCTGGCCGCCGCCCCCACGGCCCGGAACAGCTCCTGCTGGGTGGCGTCCTTGAGCAGGTACCCGGTGGCGCCGGCCTTGATCGCGGGGAGGACGTCGCGGTCGGTCTCGTAGGTGGTCAGGACCAGCACCTTGGCCGTCACCCCCCGCTCGGCCATGCGGGTGATGGCGGTGGCCCCGTCCACCCGCGGCATGTGCAGGTCCATCAGGACCACGTCGGGCCGCAGGACCTCGGCCATGGCCACCGCCTCGGCCCCGTCACCGGCCTCGCCAACGACCTCGAACCGCGGGTCGCCGGTGAACATCCCGCACAGCCCGTCGCGGACCACCGGGTGGTCGTCGACGATCAGGAGGCGGATCGGGTCCTCAGACATCTGGCGCCTCCCTCGGGATGGCCGGAACGCCGGCGAACACGGCCGTGCCCGCACCCGGCTCGGACTCGATGACCAGGGTCCCGGCCAGCCGGCCGACCCGCTGGCGCATCACCGTCAGACCGAACCCACCGTCGCCGTCGCGCTGGACCCGGTCGGGGTCGAACCCGACGCCATCGTCGCGGACGTCGAGGGTGACCAGGTCGGCCAGGTAGGACAGGGTCAGCCCGACCCGCGAGGCGGCCGCGTGCTTGGCCACGTTGGCCAGGGCCTCCTGGGCGGTGCGGAGCAGCGCCACCTCGACCTCGGGATGCAGCTGGCGGACCGTTCCGGTGGTGTGGACCTCGGCGCTGACCCCGTGCAGGCTCGACCAGCGCTCGACCACGTCGGCCAGGGCGTCGGGGAGCCCGGCCCCCTCCAGCGGCTCGGGGCCGATGGCCCGGACGGTCCGGCGGGCCTCGGTCAGGCTGTTCCGGGCCAGGTCGGCGGCGTTGTCGAGGTGGCGGCGCCAGTCCGCCGGACGGTCCTCGGCGTTCCGGGCCGCCTGGAGCTGGGTGATGATCCCGGTCAGGCCCTGGGCCAGGGTGTCGTGGATCTCCCGGGCCATGCGCTGGCGCTCGTCCAGGGTCCCGGCCGCCCGCGCCTGGGCCAGCAGCCGCGCCTGCAGCTCGGCGTTCTCGGCCGCGGCGGCCTCCAGCTTGGCGTTGGCCTCGGCGAGCTCGACGATGATCCGCTTGCGCTGCTCGTTCTGTGCCGTGGTGACCTCCCCCCAGCGGCTGAAGGCGACGGACACGCTGGCGATCACGGCCACCAGGAGGACGAAGGCGGCCACCGGCCCCAGGCTCGGCTCCGGCGGCCGCCCGCCGAAGATGGCGGTGGCGTGGAGGGCGGCGGTCGCGGTCACCCCGGCCACCCGCCAGCGGCCGGTCAGCAGCTCCCAGCAGTGCAGGTAGCCGGTGAGGGCGAACAGCCCGAACCAGGGGCTGCGGGTGACCAGCACCCCGATGAGCACAAGCAGGCCGGCGCAGTACAGGGCCATCAGCCGGCGCCGGCCCGCCCAGGCCGGGTGCAGGGTGACCATCCACAGCATCCACCCCGCCGCCACCAGGGCCACCCCGAGGGTGACCAGCCGGTAGGCCGCCGACCGGTGCTCGATCAGGTCGCCGGCCATGGACGCGAGCAGGGTCGAGACGGCCAGCAGGACGTAGGGGACCACCCGGAAGGCGCGCTCCAGCCGCTGGTCCGAGCTGTCGAGCCGGACGTCGGTCTGCGGGACGGTCACGGGGCGCGCCCTCTCGTTCGCGACTACTCCCAACGGAACAGCTTAGCGGCGGCCACGCCGGCGACAACCGCCACCACCGCCAGCGCGGCCAGATGCACCGGCTCCGGGGTGGTCCCGACCCAGGCGTCCTGGACCGACTCGCGGAAGGCGCCGAGCGGCGTCACGTCGCCGATGCGGCTGAGCAGGTCCGGCATCAGGTACTTGGGCAGCCAGGCGCCGGCCAGGAACAGCGATGGGAAGAAGACCAGCAGGCCGATGGCGTTGGCGGCCCGGGCGGTCGGCGCGACCGCGGCGATGACCAGGCCGACGGCGAACAGGGCCGCCGCCCCGAGCGTGAACGCGACCACGAACCAGCCGGGACTGGCCGGCATGGCCATGCCCAGCCAGGTGGCGCCGATCCCCAGCACCAGGGCCAGGGCGGCCACGGCCATGGCCAGGTTGACCGCGACCTGGGCGATCAGCAGCATCGCCGGGCTGGCCGGGGTGGTGGACAGCCGTCGCAGGATGCCCTTCTCGCGGTAGATGGCCAGGTAGCCGGGCAGGGCCGAGATGGCCAGGACGCCGACACTGATGGCCAGGGCGATGGAGGGCAGGACGGTGTCGATCGGGCGCTGGCCACCCAGCTCGGGCGCGGGGTCGCGGGCGAAGCCGGGCAGGCCGAACACCAGCAGGATGCCGATGGGCACGGCCAGGGCGACCAGCAGGACCACCGGGTCGCGCAGGAACAGCACCTTGGCCTCGATCTTGGTGAGCTTGGCAAGTCCTTGCATCGGGAGCTCCTCGGGTACGGGACCGGTCAATGGGTGGCGTCAGGGATTGGCCGCCCGGTCAGGGCGAGGAAGGCGTCGTCAAGGGTGGCCTGGTCGCTGTGCAGCTCCGCGGCCACCCGGGCGGTGAGCCGCTCGGGGGTGTCGATCGCCACCACCCGGCCGGCGTCGAGCACCGCCACCCGGTCGCTGAGCCGGCCGATCTCCTCCATGTAGTGGCTGACCAGCACGACCGTCACCCCGCTGGCCCGGACCTGCTCGATCAGCCGCCAGGTGTCGCGGCGGGCATGGGGGTCGAGACCGGTGCTGAGCTCGTCCAGGATGGCCACCTCGGGGTTGCCGACCAGGGCCAGGGCGATCGACAGCCGCTGGCGCTGGCCGCCGGAGAGCTTGGCGAAGGCGGTGTCGCGCTTGCCGTCCAGCCCGAGCTGCTCCAGCAGCCGGCCGGGGTCTGCCGGGTCGCGGTAGAAGGAGGCGAACAGCTCCAGCGCCTCGCCGACCCGGACCTTCTCGTACAGGTCGCTCTGCTGGAGCTGGACCCCGACCCGCTGGCGCAGCTCGGCCCGGTCCCGCCAGGGGTCCAGACCGAGCACCCGCACGGTGCCGCGGTCGGGGGTCCGCAGCCCCTCGATCATCTCCACGGTGGTGGTCTTGCCGGCCCCGTTGGGGCCGACGATCCCGAAGATCTCGCCTCGCTCGACGGTGAACGACACGTCCTCGACGGCTACCGTGTCCCGGTAGCGCTTGTGCAGGTGCTCGACCTCGATGATGGGCACGGGGCCTCCTCGGTCCGTCGTCTTCCACCCGAGCATGCCCCGCCCCACCCCTCCCCGGATCGGCCACCCCGCCACGATCCGGGAGCCGATCGGCTAGGTCACGCCTAGCCGTTCGGTGTGCGTACACTCCGGTCGTGCGACATCTGCGCGACCGCCGCCGCTGGCTGGTGCTCCACGCCGGCGCCTGGGTGCTGGTCGGCGTCTTCTGCACCGGCATCTGGTGGATCGCCGAGCGTGGCCAGGGGATGGCCACGCCATTCTGGCCTGGCCTGGTCCTCCTGCTGCTGCTGATCCCGCTGGCCCTGCACGCCGCCGTGGTGTTCATGCTCGGGCCGCCCCGGTCGGCCCGGGCGCCGGTCCCGGTCCCGCCCCCCGACCCGGTCCGGGCGGCCGAGCTGGGCGAGCGGGCCCTGGCCACGGTGGTGTTCACCGACATCGTCGGGTCGACCGAGCGGGCCCGGCAGGTCGGCGACCGGCGCTGGGCCGAGCTGCTGGACACCCATGACCGGGTCGCCCGCGAGCTGGTCGGCGAGCTCAAGGGGCAGCTGGTCAAGTCGACCGGCGACGGCATCCTGGCCCTGTTCGATCGGCCCGGCCGGGGGATCCGCTGCGCCACCGCCCTGCGCGACCGGCTCCGGGGCGGCGGCGTCGAGATCCGGGCCGGGGTCCACACCGGTGAGGTCCAGCTCCGGGGCGACGACGTCGGCGGCATCGCCGTCCACTTCGCCGCCCGGGTGATGGCGGCCGCCGCCCCCGGGGAGGTGCTGGTGTCGGGCACGGTCCACGACCTGGTCGCGGGGTCGGACCATGTGCTCGAGGACCGCGGCGCCCACGCCCTCAAGGGCATCGCCGGCGAGTGGCGGCTGTTCGCGGTCCGTGCCTGACCCGGCCCGGGTGCAACCTTCCTGTTGCGTTGTGCGAAGAGCAGGCGTAGAAGTGTTCTAGTTCGACGCCGTCCTCCCAGCCCCCGTGGGCGGCCTACCCACGGGAGACACACGTGGTCCACGCGACCCGGTCGAACGTGTCCGTCAACGATGTCCTTCCCGGCGACGAGGACGCCGTCAAGCAGGTCGAGGGCTGGTTCCGGCACTACGCCGAGACCCGCGACCCCTTCGTCCGCGAGCAGATCATCGTCTCCTACCTGGGGCTGGCCGACCGGCTGGCCGACCGCTACCGGGGCAGCCGCGGGGCCACCCCCGAGGACCTGCGCCAGACGGCCCGGGTCGGTCTGGTCGCCGCCGTCGACCGCTACGACCCCGACTACGGCAACCCGTTCGTCCCCTACGCGGTGGCCTGCGTGGTCGGCGAGATCAAGCGCTACCTGCGCGACACGAGCTGGCGGGTCCACGTCTCCCGGCCGGTCAAGGAGCGCTCCCTGCGCCTGTGCAAGGCCCTGGACGAGCTGCCGCACTCCCTGGGGCGCTCGCCCACCATCCCCGAGCTGGCCTCCTACCTGGGCATCTCCGAGGACGAGACGCTGGAGGCGATCGAGGTCGTCCACACCCGCTCGGAGGTCTCGCTCGACCAGCAGGTCGGCGACGAGGGCGACGCCTCCCTGGGGGACCGGCTGCCGGCCACCCCGCCCCGCGAGGAGCTGGAGGACCTGCTCCTGCTGCCCGAGCTGGTCGACAGCCTGCCCGAGCCGGAGCGCGAGATCGTGATCCTCCGCTTCTTCCACGATCTCGACCAGTACGACATCGCCGCCCGCGTCGGCTGCTCGCAGATGCACGTCTCGCGCCTGCTGCGCCGAGCCCTCGGGCGGCTCCGCACCCATCTGCTGGTCAACTGAGGAGAATGTTGTGGCCCAGGACGCCGTCAGCCTGATCAAGGCCGACCACCGCAAGGTCGAGCAGCTGTTCCGGGAGTTCGAGGAGGCGGGCGACCGCGCCTTCAAGACCAAGCAGGACCTGGTCGACGAGATCGTCAAGGAGCTCGAGGTCCACGCCACCATCGAGGAGGAGACCTACTACCCGGCGGTCGAGGCCAAGGCCAAGAAGGACGGCAAGGAGCTGGTCGCCGAGGCCGTCGAGGAGCACCACGTCGTCAAGATCCTGCTCGGCGAGCTGAGCTCGATGTCGTCCGAGGACGAGGCCTTCGACGCCAAGGTCACCGTCCTGATGGAGAACGTCCGACACCACGTCGAGGAGGAGGAAGGCGAGCTGCTGCCGCAGTCCGAGGAGATCCTCGGCAAGGACGAGCTGACCCGCCTCGGCGAGGAGATGGCGGACCGGAAAAAGCAGCTCGGCGCCGGCTGAGATCGGTTTGGGCCGTCCACCTTTCGTCAACACTAAGTTCCAAGCAAACGGGAGGTGGACGGCGCATGTCTGACGGGGAGAGCAAGGGCGAGCGGCTCGACCGGGAACTGATGGAGCTGCTCCAGGAGCTCCGGGTCATGATCCCCGGGGTCCAGGTGTTGCTGGCGTTCCTGCTCACCGCCCCCTTCCAGCAGCGCTTCGCCCAGCTCCAGGGCTCGCTGCGCAACGCCTTCTTCGCCTCGATCGCCTGCGCCACCCTGGCCACCGCGTGCCTGATCGCCCCCTCGGCCCACCACCGGCTGCGCTGGCGGGCCGGCGAGAAGGAGAGCCTGCTGCGGATCGGCAACCAGATGGCCATCGCCGGCACCGTGTTCCTGGCCGCGGCCATCGTGCTCGCCGTCTACGTGGTCACCAACGTGCTGTTCACCACCGACCTGGCCCTCTGGACCGGGCTGGGGTTCCTCGTGGTGTTCGCCGGCCTCTGGTACGTCCTGCCGTTGGCCTGGCGTCCCTCCCCCGACGAGAAGGTCTCGGAGGAGGGCGCGCGGGATCAGGAGAGCCGCGGGGCCAGCTCCCGCCGGTAGAACTCGAAGAAGCCCGCCTGGTCGTCGCCGATCTGGCTGACGTAGACCTCGTCGAAGCCGGCGTCGATGTACTGCCGGAAGCTCTCCAGGTGCCGCTCGGGGTCGGGACCGCAGGGGATCACCTCGGCCAGCTGCTCCTCGGTGACCAGCTCCGAGGCCTGCTCGAAGAGGCTGGGCAGGGCCAGCTCCTGGGACAGCTGCCCGGGCAGCATCGTGTTCGGCCACAGCTCGTGGGCGGTCTTGCGGGCGGCCGCCTCGTCCCGGCCCCAGCAGACCTTCATGCCGCCCTGCTTGATCCCCTTGCCACCCTGCTCGACGTAGCTGTCCAGCGCTTCGGAGTCGGGCGAGGTGCTGATGTAGCCGTCGCCGATGCTGGCGGCCAGGCTGACCGCCTTGGGGCCGAGGGCCGAGATCAGCACCGGCGGCGGGGTGTCGGGCAGGGAGTACACGCGGGCGTTCTCGACCTGGTAGAAGCGGCCGTCGTGGCTGGTCAGGCCGCCCTCCCACAGCTTGCGCATGACCTCGACGGCCTCCTCCAGCATCTCCAGCCGGGTGTCGACCCGCGGCCAGCGGTCGCCAAGGACGTGCTCGTTCAGGTTCTCGCCGCTGCCGACCCCGAGCAGGAAGCGGCCCTCCAGCATGAGCGCGGCGGTGGCCGCCGCCTGGGCCAGGATGGCCGGGTGGATCCGGACCGTCGGGCAGGTCACCCCGGTGGTGACCTTGAGGTTGGTGGTGGCGGCGATGCCGCCGATCACCGACCACACGAACGGGCTCTGGCCCTGGTTGTCGTTCCAGGGGTGGTAGTGGTCGGAGATCCACACCGACCGGAAGCCGGCCTCCTCGGCCTGCTGGGCCTGGCGCACGAGCTCGTTCGGGCCGTGCTCCTCGCTGGACAGGAAGTAGCCGATCTCGGCCATGTCGTCGCTCCTTTGGTGATCAGCGGTCGGCGCCGCCGACGCCGGTGCGGAACTCGCCGAGGCGCAGCGGCCCGCCGGCGTCGGGGTCGAGCGGCGGGGTGTCCGCCCCGGCGGCCTCGCGGAACCCGGCCAGCAGCTCCTCGAGGGTCTCGGTGGCGCTGCGCCGGGGCGACCAGCCCAGCTCGGCCCGGGCCCGGCCTGCGTCCAGCAGCGGCGACTGGAGGGCCAGGTCGAGCCAGCCGGGCGACACCGGCTGGAGGTGCAGCCGCCAGGTCGCGGCCGCGCCCGCCTTGAGCACCGCCGCCGGCACGGGCACGGGCCGGGCGTCGAGCAGGGCGGCCAGCACGCCGGCGTCCAGCACCGGCTCGGCGGCCAGGTTGAACGGGCCGCGGGCGTCGCCGGCCACGGCCAGCCGGTAGGCCTGGCCGACGTCGTCGGCGTGGACCGCCTGGGTGCGCAGCCGCTTCACCCTCGGCACCACCGGGATGGCCCCGGCCCGGGCCAGCGAGCCGGGCACCAGCGGGCCGAGGAAGAAGCGGCGGATCTCCGAGGCGGCCTCGCGCTTGAAGGTCAGGGCGGGCCGCAGCCGCACCACCCGCACCTGCGGGTGGTCCCGCTCGAAGAGGTCGAGCAGCCGCTCCTGGTAGGCCTTGTCGCGCGAGTAGGCGGAGGTGGTGACGCCGTGGGTCGGCCAGCCCTCGTCGACCTGGCGGTCCTTGGGGCCGGGGGAGTAGGCCCCGACCGAGGAGGCGCAGACCACGGCGCCCACCCCGGCCTGGGAGGCGGCGGCCAGCACCCGCTCGGTGCCGACGACGTTGGTGCGCCACATGGCGAAGGGGTCGTGGGAGGGCTGGATCAGCCAGGCCAGGTGGACGACCGCGCCGGCCCCGCGGAAGTGGCCGGTCAGGTCGTCGGCGGCCACGTCCGCGGTCGCCCAGGTCGTCTTGGCCACCTCGAGCTCCGGGCGGCGTCTGGCCAGCCCCAGCACCGAGGTGACGGCGGGCTCGCCGGCCAGCGCGGCCAGCACGCTGGTCCCCACGTTCCCGCTGGCTCCGGTGACGACGACCCGCATGCGACCTCCCTGGTTCCGGTGTCGGAGCCAGCTACCCCTGGCCCCGGACCGGGAAACCCACGGGGAGCGGCCGCATGCCGGAGAATGCCGCTGGCATGCTCCGGATACCCCTGCTCGGCGCCGTGCGCCGCCGCCCGCGACATCCCGCCCAGGTCGTGGCCGCCGCCTTCGCGGTCGGCATCCTGGTCGGGACCGCCCTGCTGATCCTGCCCGCCTCCCGGGCCGGGCCCGGGGCGGCCCCGCTCCACGTGGCCACCTTCACCGCGACCTCGGCCGTCTGCGTCACAGGGTTGACCGTCGTCGACACCGCGACCTACTGGTCGACCTTCGGCCAGGTGGTGATCCTGGTCTGCATCCAGGCCGGCGGCCTTGGCTTCATGGTGCTGGCGTCGCTGCTGGCCCTGGCCCTGTCCCGCCGGCTCGGGCTGCGCCAGCGGCTGCTCGCCCAGACCGAGATCAACGTCACCCAGCTCGGCGAGACCCGCCGGGTGCTGCTGGGGGTGGCCGCCTTCAGCCTGCTGTTCGAGCTCGTGGCGGCCACGGTCCTCACCGGCCGGCTGTGGCTCGCCTACGACGAGCCCATCGGCCGGGCGGCCTGGTACGGCCTGTTCCACTCGGTGTCGGCGTTCAACAACGCCGGCTTCGCCCTCTACAGCGACAACCTGGTCCGCTTCGTGGACGACGGCTGGGTCAGCCTGACCGTCACGCTGGCCGTGATCGCCGGCGGGCTCGGCTTCCCCGTGCTGATCGAGCTCGTCCGCGTCCCCATGCGGCCGAGCCGCTGGTCGCTGCACACCAAGCTGACCCTCACCATGACCTGGGTGCTGCTGGCCGCCGGCACCCTGGCCATCCTCGGCTTCGAGTGGTCCAACCCGGCCACCTTCGGGCCCCTTGACCTGCCCGGCAAGCTGCTGGCCGGGTTCTTCCACGGCGCCGGCCCGCGCACCGCCGGGTTCAACTCGGTCGACTACGGGGCCATGGGGGAGACGTCATGGCTGGTCACCGACATCCTCATGTTCATCGGGGCGGGGAGCGCCGGGACCAGCGGCGGCATCCGGGTCACGACCTTCGCCGTGCTCGTGCTCATGGTCGCCGCCGAGGCGCGCGGCCGGTCGACGGTCAACGCCTTCGGGCGGCGCATCCCCGGCGGGGCCCAGCGCCAGGCCCTGGCCGTCACCATCATCGGGCTGGGCGCGGTGGTCGCGGCCACGCTGCTCCTCACCGCCCAGAGCGGCCTGCCCCAGTCGCGGACCCTCTTCGAGGCCTTCTCGGCCTTCGGGACGGTCGGGCTGACGACCGGGATCACCGCCCAGCTCCCCGTGCCGTCCCAGAACATCCTGATCCTGCTCATGTTCCTGGGACGGACCGGCCCGATTACACTGGCCACCGCCCTCGCCCTGCGCGAGCGCGAGCCGCGCTACCGCTACCCGGAGGAACGACCGATCATTGGCTAGTCCTAGCAAGGTGCCGGACAACGGGGTGCTGGTGGTCGGCCTGGGCCGCTTCGGGACCGCGCTCGCCACCACCCTGGTGGACCTGGGTCATGAGGTGCTCGGCGTCGACGCCGACGCCGAGAACGTGCAGCGCAACGCCGACCTCCTCACCCACGTCGTCGAGGCCGACGCCACCGACGAGGACGTCATGCGCCAGCTCGGGGCGGGCGAGTTCGGCCGGGCCGTCGTCGGCATCGGCACCGACCTGGAGGCGAGCATCCTGACCACCTCGGTGCTGGCCGGCCTCGAGGTGCCGGACATTTGGGCCAAGGCCATCACCGTGCCCCACGGCCGCATCCTTGAGCGGGTCGGCGCCCACCACGTTGTCTTCCCCGAGCACGACATGGGCCGCCGGGTCGCCCACCTGGTGACCGGCCGGATGCTGGAGTTCGTCGCCCTCGACCAGGGCTTCGCGCTGGTCAAGCTGAAGCCGCCGAAACAGGTTGTTGGCCGCTCGCTGGGCGACACCCAGGTGCGGAGCCGCTACGGCGTCACCGTGGTCTGCATCAAGCCGCGGGGCGGGTCGTTCACCTACGCCACCCAGGAGACGGTCCCCGGCCCCGACGACGTCCTGGTGGTGGCCGGCGAGACCGACCGGGTCGAGGGGTTCGCCAAGCTCGACTGAGCGGCGGGGACGCCCGGCGGGTCAGCCGATCGGCCGCAGCTCGGCCAGCATCTCCAGGAACAGGCCGGCCGCGCCCGATGGCGGCCCGGCGTCGATGCGGCGGACGGCCACGATCTCGCGCCGGACCGGGGCCGCGTCGACCAGCTCGATCCGGGTCAGGGTGCCGGCGGCCAGCTCGGCGGCGACGGTGCTGGCCGGGACCAGGGACACGCCGAGGCCGCGCTCGACCATCTTCTTGGCCGCCTCGATGTTGTCCAGCTCGAGGACGCTGTTGGGCAGCACACCGGCCTGGCGGAAGGTGGCGGTGGTGAACTCCAGGTAGCTGGAGCTGCGCCCGAACAGGACCAGCACCTCGCCGGCGAGGTCGGCCAGGCGGACCCCCCGAACCTCCCCGGCCAGCCGGTGGCCGGGCCCGGCGATCAGGACCAGGGCGTCGGTGTACAGGGGCACGCTCTGGACCTCCTGGTGGGCCAGGGAGCGGATGATGCCCAGCTGGACCTGGTCGTGCAGGACCATCTCCAGCACCTCCTCGGAGGTGCCGGTCTTGACGGCCAGGCGGACGTTCGGGTGGGCGGCGCTGAACCGGGCCAGCAGCGCCGGCAGGGTGTAGGTGCTGACCGTCGGCGGCGCCCCCAGGACCAGCCGCCCGGCGACGCCGCGGCGCAGCTCGTCGAGGCGCTGGCGCCCGTCGGCCAGGGCGGCGACGGCGTGCTCGGCAAAGGGCAGGAACGCCTCCCCGGCCTCGGTCAGCCGCATCCCGCGGCGGGTACGGATGAACAGCTGCTCCCCCAGCGAGCCCTCCAGGCTCTGGAGGCGGGCGGTCAGCGTGGGCTGGGAGACGAACAGCGCCTCGGCCGCCCGGCTGAGGTTCTGGCGCCGGGCCACCTCGAGGAACGCCTCGATCTGCGGCAGCATCGCACCCCCATCATAGGAATCATCGATGTACGCCATTTAGACGATCTATTGGACTGATGGCAAGCGCGCCGCCTACGCTCTGAGGTCTCGATTCCCCAACCGAGCGGAGCGTCGATGCGTCTTGTTCTCCTCGGCCCGCCTGGAGCCGGAAAGGGCACGCAAGCCGCTCGGGTGGCCTGCCGCTTCGATGCGCCCCACATCGCCACCGGGGACATCTTCCGGGCGAACGTGGCCGAGGGGACCGAGCTGGGCCGGGCCGCCCAGGAGTTCATGGACCGGGGCGACCTGGTGCCCGACGACGTGGTCATCGCCATGGTGATGGAGCGCCTGGCCGAGCGGGACTGTGACAGC
>Ga0081538_10003003_pt1 | contig 16064 bp, 14 predicted proteins | sample TabmetS5T2R1_FD_71022 | JGI IMG/M metagenome (GOLD analysis project Ga0081538, IMG submission 71022) | Tabebuia heterophylla rhizosphere microbial communities from the University of Puerto Rico - S5T2R1 | ecosystem: Host-associated > Plants > Roots > Rhizosphere ... | reverse complement strand
TTGCTTCTGACAAGCGTCTATGCTGATTCAGAGACTACGATCAAGGTACGAGGAAACCTTGTGTCTAAACCTTATGTTACTGCTACGCTTGCGTCGATGAAGCACTTTGGGGTCTCTGTCGATCATAGTCCAAACATGTTGGAATATTATGTTAAAAATGCAAGGTACCGTAGCGCGAAATTTGATGTACCAAGCGACTTTTCTACCGCTGCACTCATACTTGCAGCTGGTGCACTCGCTGGAGAAAAAGTTAGGGTAACTGGACTCAACTTTGAAATGCCTCAAGGAGATTCGAGGATTTTAGAGATCTTGAAGGAAATGGGATCTGAGATAAAAGTAAGTAAAGCAGAGAGAGAGGTAACTATCACATCTGTGGATAGGCTAGAAGGCGGTGACTTTAACCTATCTGACACTCCCGATCTTCTGCCGGTTGTTTCAATACTTGCACTCAAAGCTGCAAGTCCTGTCACAATAGCAGGGGTAGCTCATGCTAGGGTAAAGGAAACGGATAGGATATCAAACATTGCAGGCGAACTCCTGAAGTTTGGAGCAGACATTAAGGTGTTTAATGATGGGCTAACGATAGCTGCTCCACCGGTAATGAGAAATGCATCGCTAGAAGCGCATAACGACCACCGACTTTTCATGGCATTCACCATCGCCTCTATGATGACTGAAAAATCGATGGTAGCTGGGGCCCAATCCGTCGACGTCTCTTATCCTAATTTTATTTCTGATATGAAAAGCATCGGAGGAATAATAGCACCCGCTCCAGACAGAGAATAACAAAAAGCCAATATATAGAACATGCTCAATTGCTCTCAATAAAGATGGTTGGTAGTATGATAGGAGAGCGGTTTGTCGCCATGAGCTTCGGCGAAAGCCATGGAAGGTGTGTTGGCATAATTGTGGACGGTTGCCCCGCCGGCGTGCCTTTAAATGAAGCAGACATACAGCGATTCCTTGACCTGAGAAAGCCTGGTCAGTCGATTATTACCACCCAAAGAAAAGAAGAAGACAAGGTAGAGATTCTATCAGGGATCTTCAATGGGTTTACCACGGGAGCCCCCGTTTGCATGATTATATGGAATCAAGATTCGGATTCAAAGCCTTATGATGTGATAAAAAATATCCCTCGCCCTGGCCATGCCGATTATCCTTCGCTGGTAAGATATGGAGGTTTTGCAGACTACCGCGGAAGTGGAAGATTCTCTGGAAGGTTGACGGCCACTCTAGTTATGGGCGGTGCCTTAGCTGCCAAGCTTCTGAAGATTACGCTTGGAATTGAGACAGCCGCTTATACCATCGAAATAGGCGGAATCAGGGCTGGAAATATGACCAAAGAAGATATTACCTCTAGATATAGTAATGACGTGAGATGCCCTGACTTGAAAGCAGCTCAGAACATGAAGGAGGCGATCATGCAGGCAAGAAAGTCTGGGGATTCACTCGGGGGTTTAATTGAATGTTTAAGCAGCGGGCTGCCGGTTGGTATGGGCGAGCCAATCTTCGCCTCACTTGAGTCGGATCTGAGCAAGGCGTTATTTAGCATACCTGCAGTCAAAGCTGTTGAGTTTGGTTCTGGCTTTGCAGGCAGCAAAATGCGGGGTTCAGAAAATAACGACAGTTATTTGATAAAAGACGGCAAGGTAATAACCAAGACCAATAATGCTGGTGGGATTTTAGGTGGGCTTTCTAATGGGATGCCGATTGTTATAAGGGTGGGATTTAAGCCGGCTGCTTCGGTATCCAAGACGCAACTAACACTTGACATCTCGACTAATGAGCAGACACAACTCACTGTGCCGGGTAGGCATGACCCCTGTGTTGTACCGAGAGCTCCACCCGTTGTCGAGTGCGTGGTTTCTATGGTTTTAGCCGATCATGCAATCCGATCAGGCCTCATACCAATGGTCTTAAAGCGGGATGGTCCTGTTGAATAACACGAATGAAGAGCTTGATATGTTGCGTGGTAAAGTTCGTAGCGTGACAACAGAGATAATGCGAGCTGCTAAAGAGCGTATAGATCTTGCAAGGAAGATCGGTGAAATAAAGAGTAAGTTAGGGATTGAAATCAGGGATGAAAAAGTTGAAGATGAAGTAAGGTTGAGAGTAATGTTACTCGCAGAAGAGATTGGATTGAGTAGTCAGTTTGCGCTACAACTACTTAACCTCTTACTAGCAGAATCAGAGCAAGTTCAGCGGGAGAATACCGTGCAAAAAGTCGCAGAAAAGCCGACACATCTTGCCATATTCTCTAAGGCGAAGCAGCTTGAAGCTAATGGCAAAAAAATAATACACATGGAGGTTGGCGAACCGGACTATTCCCCGCCTGCAAGAGTTGGAAGAGCGCTTGCTGAATCTTTCCCTATGAAGTTATACCATTATACTGATACTCTAGGAATCGCAAAGCTGCGGGATGCAATAGCAACAAAGGAAGGAGGAGAAATCTCCAGGGATCAAGTGATAGTAACCCCAGGCGGTCGCTTTGCGGTTTACAATGCAATAACATGCTTGTTGAAACCAGGACAAGAGCTAATAGTCATCGAACCGGCATGGCCTGCCTATAAGGAATGTGCAGATCTTGTTGGTGTAAGGACAAAGATACTACGAACAACACTTGAGGATAAATGGATACCAGATACTAAGCGACTGGAAGGCATGGTTAATTCAACTACTAAGATGATTGTGCTCAATTACCCTAACAACCCTACAGGAAAGGTGCTCGATAAGCGAACGACAGAAAAGATAGTATCAATTGCAAAAGATCATGGTCTTTACTTACTAAGCGATGAGGTTTATGCTGACTATGTATTTGGTGAATTTAGTAGTGTACGCAATTACGATTACTCCAAGACGATTATAGTGGGTTCTTTTTCAAAACGCTATGCAATGACTGGATTTAGGGTGGGGTATGCTACTGCAAGTAAAGAAATTATTTCAAAGATGACGAGAGTTCAGGCAGCTGCAATCACAAGCGTAGCAGAGCCAATGCAGTATGCCGCACTAGCAGCGCTAGACGTAAACCCTTCAGAAAACATTGAACTTATGAAAAGGAGAGTTAGTCTTTTATATAGTAAGCTCAAGCAAATGTCGCTTAGATGTGTGGAACCTGAAGGTGCCATGTATGCTTACCCTGAGCTGCCAAAGGGTAAGGAGGATATGGCCTTAGTTGAAAAGTTGTTAGAAAAAGGTGTGGCCATTGCACCAGGCAGTGGATTCGGAGATTCATATAGTAGGTTTGTTAGAATATCTGCTTGTCAGCCAGACAGGATATTAGAAAAAGGGCTCGAGGTAATGGCATACGCCATGAGGGAGAAGGCGTAAAATTGCAGCATGTGGCAATAGTAGGGGCCGCAGGTAAAATGGGCTCTTGGTTCATGAGTTATTTTTCCCACCGTGGTCTGGACGTTTCTGCATTTGATATTAATCAAAAAATATTGAAACCTTCCGACAGAGTAAAAATTCAAAACAGCTTGGCTGACTGTGTAAAGGATGCAGACTTTGTTCTTGTATGCGTGCCAGTCCAAAAAACGCCACAAGCTATCAAAGAATGTACAAAAAGCATGAAGGATGGAGCTGTCATTGGAGAAATATCTTCCATTAAAAAAAAGACATTTGCAGCTTTAAAAAACACTCCTATCAAACTTCGACCTCTCTGTCTTCATCCTATGTTTGGTCCTGGAACAAGTAAAACGGTGGAGACTAAAATGCTTCTAATCCCTGTAAGGGATGAGAAAATAGAGCTGGAGATAGCAAATAAAATATTTAAAAATTCCAATTTCACCGTATTGTTCGATGCAAGAGAACATGACAAGGCAATAGCGATAGTTCTTGGATTGACGTACTTTGCAAATTTAATATTTGCAAAGCTCATATCTTCGAGCAACATTTCAGTGTTAAAGCAGGTGTCGGGAACGACATTTGGACTCCAATCCCTTATTGCGGAAAGCATACTCACTGAGGAACCTGACCTCATAGTTGCGCTGATTGGTGAGAATGTATATACAAAGAGATACATTGATCAATATATTAAGGAAGCAGAAGCGCTAGCAAGGCTAGCAATTACAAACGAGACTAGTCATCTCAAAGCTGAGTTGCAAAAAGTAAAGCTAAGTATTCAAAAGAGGCAGGACCTGCAGCAATCTTATAAGCGTATGTACGAGATTATTCACAAGCAAACTAAAGACAAAAATAGCGCCTAGATACCTTGTAGTGATATATACATGTCGCTTCTCTGGCGAGACCCCTGGCTTAAACCATTGTCCGATTATGATCTTGGAGTGGAGAAGTGCAGCTACTGCGAAAAGCGTTTTTTAAAAATACAATTTGTCACGTCTTGTGACTTTTGCGAAATAGGGGTTATGCATGATCAGTGTGCCAACAAGCATATACTTTCTGAACACAATAAAGAACTCGAATCCAAAATTACTACTCATAGGGATAAACCAATGCATGAATACCAATAAAATATCTAACTCATAATCATTAGTCCGACGGTGGTCCAAGATGGTCCATTCCAATTCCACTACTCCTTTCACCTTCAATGGGTGATATGGTTCTCGTTGACTTTATGCCCTGAATTTTTCTAATCTCATTGATTACAATATCAACGGTATTTCCTGATGGAACATTCACTCTTACTATCAGATCAAATTCCGCAAAGACACCTTCGACTGATACGACGCCGGGTACCTCAGCTATCTGATGAAGGACTGACTTTTCCATCCCTGGAAGCGTATTTATCATAACATAGGCTCCTGGCATACATATGTTGGTAAAACGTGACTCATATTAAACGATTATTGCATGGTCAGCTCAATTGTTTTCTTCTCAAGGCAAGTCAACATTTAGTACTCTTATCTTTAAGGTAATTAGATTTTGTTTGAAGTTCCATAGTAGTCTCTGCGCCTTCTTATAGAGGACTGAGACTATTTTGAATTACCACTGCTCATATTAAGCTCAAGATGAGGATTAGAAAGAAATAGAAGGTTTGGAAACCAAGGAAATTTTTTGCCAACAGAGCTGGTATGTCATCTATCTTTGGCCCGTTTTAGTCTTCTACATCGGCAGGTGCTATTCTGAATATCTTTCCTGGCCCAAACAGCAATATATACAGGTAACCATCAGGTCCGACTTCAATATCTGTAACGCTTCTAAACCCTGTGCCGAGTATTACGCTACTTAGCTCACCTACGTTAGCGGCTACCTTGTCCTCCAATACTCCTTCAAGTATGAGACCTGTTCTATCCTGATTTAGATCAAAATGATACAGCCTGCCATGGTTTATGTCACCTACAAAAAGGTCATTTTCATATTGTGGTCCTAATGCTGGGGAGTTTAGGAAGTTCATTGCTGTCACACCTACAGGGATTTGCCATGAAAATTCGGGGTCTCTATACGTCCCCGCTCCACCGAAGTCTACCAAGTCCTCTTCTATATCAGCTTCCTCATTCTCGGGCGCTGAAGCAGGACCTTGTACGTCTGCCCAACCGCTATTAAATCCTGGTAGGACTACGTTAATCTCATCAAAATAACTTGGGCCATTTTCTGTATCCCATAGGTATCCTGAGACAGGGTCTAATGCCATCCCAAAACCGTTTCGTATACCATAAGCATAGTAATAGGGCAACATGCCAGTGTCCTCATCACCATTCTCCTCATCACCATTCTCCTCATCACCATTCTCCTCATCACCATTCTCCTCATCACCATTCTCCTCTTCAGCACTGACTTGTGACATTAATACTGGATTTGGCAAGGGATTGCCCTCAACGTCAATTGCAAGTATTCCGCCTGTTCCATCGGCTGGTGGGCCATCTTCAAAATTTTCAGTCTGAGATTCATGATGATCCAGATCTCCTATCAAAAGATAGATGACTGTATTGTTCTGGTTTTGAGTAACTAAGAGCGGGCCACCGTTGTAACGAGGGCCTGGCCGAGAGGGAAGATCCAGCAAGAGCTTTGGATTTATTAGTTCAGAGCTACCATCCACATTTTGTACCAACTCATATCTGTAGAGGCGGTTGCCTGCTGGCACTATTCCATTCGCGTCATCGCCATCCTGTCCTCCTCCCGACTCAGTTAAGTAGAGAAAGACATAGGTGGTAGTTTCGTTTTGCTGGGCTATAGCCAACCCAAGCAAGCCTCTTTCATTAGTTGCATTATTGTTCGCCACAGCTAGATCGAGCAGAGGCTCTGGTTGAACTACACCTTCGATTACTCTCCGTACTGTACCATTGTCTTTTTCAATCACGATGATGTCATCGCTAGAATTACCTACAAATGCCATTGCTGTAGGGTGGTACAAACCGGTAACAATCTCTTCTTCTTCAAGATTTGGATCGTGTACTGCTCCTGGTTCCTCGTCTGCTGGTATACTAAAGGGGTCAACTTCAGGTTCCATTTGGCCAGCAGCAGCAAGTGGTAAATTGACCAAGAGAATGACTAACAGAAATAGCGTTGCGTATGATAAGTGGCTTCTTCTCCTATCTGATTTTGGAGAATGGAATTCTGTATTGCGTGCAAAAATCTCAAAGAAATTATCCCTGTCCGATATACTGAATACGAACCACATTAATGCTTGATAGGCTCGACGCAAGGACCAGTCCTTTACTGTAGCAACATCGACTCTTTTCTTTCTTATATTATGAGCATGAAATGGCGACCTCAAGGCTTCTAAATCTATCTGTTCATTTCGGTAACCATTGCTGATGTTCACATTGGCATGGAGAGTGTCTGACATTTATGAAATCGGCTTCCATGCGAGTTTCAATATGTTGTTCTCTATATATTTAACTGTCCCTTCCTTAGTTCTCAATTTAGACTGATAGCTTTTGAATTCACCTTCAGGGTTGTTAGATTTAGAATATTTCTTGCCTTTGTCGGGTTATATAGAGAAAATAGGAGATCTTCTGTATATTTTTGTGTATTCTTATATCTTCAATACTTGTTTCCATAAATTCCGTCTCACTGAAGTCTCTAAAACTATGTTTGGAGTCTAGAAGCTGTTATGGGGCGTGTAAATTTTCAAAGAGAATTAAAGCTATGATGTTTTTCATAGGAGTATTTTTCGCCATTTCTATTAAAATTAGAACTTTTAGCCGTAACGCGTTTTGAATTAAAATTGAACGGTTATTTATCTAAGACCTGAAAGAGGCTTTCGGTAGAATGAGCCCATAGAGAATCAATATGACAACGGTTACGTCCTATTTCGGTTGGTGGCTTCGCCTTCATGTTCTCATATCATCTGTTCAGCCACGCATCCGAGATCTGCAAACGAAGTGCAGGCATTTGCATTTTGGACTCACATTAGATTAGTCAATCACTAAAGGATGAATCCCTCCTTCCATACATTACGAATTGACGCTATAGTGTAGATAAAATAGGTCAAATGACTAACATCACAAACAAGGTCTTTTTTGACCTCCACCATTTTATCCTTTAATTCAAGGTTGAGAAGATTTGAAGAAGAAACACAGTTGTTTACTCAAACCGGGTTAGCAGAAAAACAGAGCTATGCAAAGCCCCTTTCTTTCTTTAGTCGAAAAGGAAAACCAGTAGCCTCATCAGGAATCCAAGTGCGATCGTTAAGAATAATGACTAATGCGCTTTCAATGATTCTTTAATTGAACCCAAGGTAGATCAAAATTATGGGATAAGCATGAACATTGTTTAGGGATCATGGTAAGTGGATAGAAGTATACTTTTCTACCCTATTATTCACAACGATCTACCTTCAACGATCAGTGTTAAGTATTTTCGATAAATTAATCTTGAAGTTTAATGTTAATAGAGCGGATGTGCCCTTAATATTACTGAAATGTCAGACCACGACCCTTTTTCAGATTGGTCTCAGCTTATGAATAGACCTGTCTATGCCTCAGATGGCAAGAAAGTCGGCTTTTTGAGGTCAATATTGGCGGACTATTTACTAGTAAAGAAGGGTTTCGTGGTTATAAACAAATATTATATTCCAAAAACACTTGCTGAATCTGTAGACAGGAAAGGGAGGATTCGCCTTAGGATAACTGCATTGGAGGTTCGAGCAAACTATACCTATTCCAAGATGAAAGATATATTGACAGCAATCGGGTACCTTCCCGAGCGGAAGGTGATACCGAGCTCCTCATATGATCGATTACAAACATTAAGGTATAGTACCACAAGAAATAGACTAGCGGCTTGCATTGCATTTGTTTCTGGCATCTTATTTTTAGCTTCTGGTTACAAAGCAAATATTGAGATCTATAACCTCATAGCATCTGAATTTTTATCTATACAAAGCCTCAGGCAATTTTGGAATTTAGTTATAGTTCCGATCGGTTTGTTGGCGATTTTAAGCCAGCTCGGAGGGATAACCGTAATTATGGGAGCAGGATTTTTTGCTGCTAATAGAGTCAATTTAGGCAAATTATTGGTTATGATCGGCACAGGACAGGGCCTATTCACAATAGCAATTCGTATCCTAGTAGAACTTTGGTCAGGGCAATTTTGGAGCGTGAATAATTATGTTACGTGGCTGACGTCTACTGCTACTGGTCTTGGAATATTGTTTGCAGTAGTATCTCCCACCATAGCCAAAGGAAAGGGAGATAGCATACTTACAAGGACAATTCGAATAGTATGGGGAAGAAAATAAACAGAATTTTTGAGAGTCGTTATTTTTCAAGAATGTCTATTTCCTTCCATGTCATTACACATTCGTTCTCGAGTATATGATTGTGGCCGGCTGCATTGGTTCAATTGACTAATGAATAATTAAGCTATTTCAGATTTCCGAACCAGTCTCCCTAGGGCCTAATTCTCTAAAGTCCGGGTTCGCTGACAAGAATCAATTTGTTATTGTATTCAAAGGCAAGGCTCTTCTGTTTAAGAGTTACGCGGATATCGTTAGCTGCTCTCATCATACATTGCTCGTCTATATCATTGGTATGGATTTCTACCTTAGTATACTTGACCGGCTCGAATTTGCCTTCAAAGTAACCATCAAATTCTATTAATGACATACCACCATATCTAGATGCCATATTTCGAACTATTTCTAAATACCCTTCAACTCTTGGCAAATAGAATTTGACTGAGTCGTTAAATGTCTTCACGTTGAACCTATCTGCAGTTGCCGTCATGATTCCAGAACATGCTAGCAACTATTTACGTAAGAATGTACCGCATAAGCAAAGATAGATACATTGTAGGTGAGATGAGAAAAAAAGCAAATCGATTCTCATGGTCGAAACAAGCTAATGATGTTGAAATAACTAATACAGGACCAATAACGTATTTTGTTTCCTGGGTACTCATCTTAATGAATTTTGATTGCAAGCGAAATTATTTGCGTCGATACGAAGAGATGCTAGTTTAGGCACTTCTCTCAATTTTGATAACCAAGAGCCTACAGATTTTCAGTGATGGAATAAAATATCGAGTAACGACTATGTATTTTTAACCACCTTATCTAAAAGTAGATAAGAATATTGTTTCCTTGTGTATCTAGGGAAATACCCTAAGGAAACATACTATCATACTTCCTGAAGTATTTTATAACATCAAAGATAAAAGGACGGTATTGTGGTCTAGGTCATTCCTCTAAGTATAGGATTCATTCTCCAAAACCTTCTAGTTAGACTTACAATGGCGGAAATGATTAGTCGGTGAAATCATTAAAATTGAGCCATGCGAGGGCCCTCTGGGAAACTGGAAGGCGGGCTGAGAGAGGGACAATATATCAATGACTTATGTTAAGATGAATAAGGGGCAGCCACGCATGTCACTAATGATTCGAAAACTTATATAGCCAGAGAAAAGTGAATTGAAGCTATGGTTGAAAAGATGACTGCGGTTTGGCTCATTATCTTAACTATCCTAGTTTGCGCAGCAGTACCGGGCCTCTTAATCTGGTTGACTTCATCTTCAGCACCTTCAGAATCTTCAGCACCTTCAGAATCTTCAGCACCTTCAGAATCTTCAGCACCAGCAGAGATGTTAATGTGGTTTGAGGCGATGGGGAATATACCTGGGCATCAGGTCCTGCATTAAGGCGCAGGATATAACTTAAGGCTCATTCTTTACAAGATACGCCGATGACTTTGGATGCATCAAAAAGAACAAGGTTGTTTATTTCGATGTTGGTACTGGCTGGGCTGATTGGTGGCGCTGTTCTTGTGACCTCAGCATCTACAGCATATTTTCGATCCCAAGATCCGGTAAACCAGTGCATAGAGGATCCGGAATCTCAGCCTTTTCAACTCTCAATTCCAATTACAGTAACGGAGGATGGCTTTCCTGCGCGTGTTCCAGAAGGCATAGGTATTGCAGAAGACTGTATACGGCCTGTCCATACTGTTGAAGAAAATATTATTCAGGTAGCGTATGGCAGACCGCATAACTTTACGCTAGGACATTTCTTATATTACTGGTTAGGAAATGATTTGTTACGTTATGACACGAAGGTTTATGTTAATGACTATCCTCAGAATGAGGGCGATCTGCGGGACATTGTATTAGAGGAGGGAAACCAAATCAAAATTGAGTTTTTAAGCAGAAGATAATTATAAAATGAGTTCAGAAGTAATAATAAGGTGCAAGAGGTTCGCAGTGAGATAGAGATCAAGAGCTATCCTGAAAGTGTATGGGGAATTCTCACTGATTTCGCCACTTATGATCAATGGAATCCGTTCATAAACAAGATTGTCGGACTTCCAAAACAAGGCGAGAAAATTGATATTTATATAGAAACTCCTAGTGGAAAGAAAAGGAGATACTCACCGAGGATCACCAAGGTAGAGGAAGGGCGAGAGCTTCGATGGTTTGGCAAAAGTTCTCTCCCAGTATTTCTTAATGCGGAACACATTTTCATAATTGAAGAGTTGCAACCTGGTCAAATACGATTTATCCAGCGCGAGGTCTTTCATGGTTTGCTGACTCGGTTCTTTGGAAAAGGCTTTGACACAGACATAAGACAAGGCTTTGCAGAAATGAATGGTGCTCTAAAAAAAAGAGCAGAGCGGCTTACTTCTTAGCAAGAATATTTATTTATAATTCTGCACAGATTAATACCCGGTGCCAAATTACTATGAGATATTAGGAGTCTCTCCTGATGCTAGTCAGGCCGAAATAAAGAAATCTTTTCGCAATTTGGCATTACAACATCATCCCGATAAGAACAAGAACTCTGACGAATCAAAACAAAAGTTTATGAGAATAATCGAAGCGTATGAAGTGCTTTCAGATGAGCAGGCAAGGAAGAATTACGACAACAATACCTTACAAAAGCGTGGGACTAGAACAAGATGGACACCATCTGCGGACATCGGTACGGTATACAGCTATGAGGAACTCAAGCGTCGATATAGGCCAAGCAGTAACGTTGGAGGAGGCATGTGGGATATCAGTGAAAAGGCCAATTTTGGAATATGGAAGGCAACAATCCTATTATTTGCGTGTTTGGCCGCATTGGTGATATACCTTATACTCTCGGCCTAGCGACTGAGTCTTCTTCTTTTGGTCTTCCGATCTTCCCCTTGTTGCTCTTTGGTAGCTTTGGTTTTATCGTACATCGCATATCTAAAGGCAAAAAATGCACCTATAATTAAGCCGGGCATGGCAATGACTAGCGATATTCCCATTAGGAAAGATAATAATACAGCAAGAATACCGCAGCTAAGTGAGCCAACCATCAGCATCAGAATTGCAGGTTTTGTTGCAGCCAAGTCTATCCTGATGTTATAGGTATGTAACTATAAAAGTCGTTTTCCATAACCTTGCTCAAAAAGAATAAAAAGGGACCAATATGAAAGGCAAATTTAGGAGGATTATAGTGCAGATAGTCGCCGTAGGTAGCCGCGTTTTTGTCACAAGCTTCCAGCTAGCAGGAGTCAAAGGAGTCAAAGTAGAATCATCCGCGCAAGCGCTCACTGAAATCAATAAGATGGATGAGAATAGCGGAATTGGACTCGTTCTTTTAAGTGATGACATTGGTAAAGATATTCGCTACCAGCTTACAAGTCTACGGGCAAAGAGACCTATTCCTCTTATATTCGAGCTCCCTTCTCCCGGAAGCAAAAAAGAAAAAGTAGACTACCGTGCTCTTTTAAAGCAAATACTTGGAGTATAGTAGAGGATTAAACGGGTGATCCTCTAGGGATAGATAATACATGGGCTCCCTTTCTTGCCGATATTTCGTCCCCTCTTCGCAGTAACAGAGGTATTTCAGCTGTGAACTTTCACAGTAATCTCTAGTTTAGGGATAATAATTGTCCTCTATTAATCTGCATCAAAGGAGCAAACATATTACTAGTTATGACATTTTAATTGTTGACATCATTTCCTGCTGTCCCCTTGTCGCTTTCCACGGCAGCATCGCTTGTTTGATTTGACCCTCCTTCCCTTCCTGACCCCTCGTGCCGTCCTTGCCGCTCTACCATCTTCAACAACCCTCTATCTATTCGTATCATTCCCATTCTTCGGCTCTTTCTTTCTCTTCTGGTTCGCAAACTCCCACCTTAATGCAGATTTACAAGATTACATCAAGAGAGTCATAAACGATCAAACTGACTGACATCCTATAAACTAGCTTTTCGAATGAATGTGCTAGTTTGTCACTGCGCTTTGCGAATTATTGTCACCAGGTACACTGACGGATGCAGCTACGACAGGTCGATTACAATAACTACAACAGATTCACCACGCATAATGAAAGCTTGACTTAACAAGTGCGCGGATGGCACACTTTACCATCACTCCAACTTGAGATTGCTTGGATTGGATTCATAAGTTGCACTTCAAATATTGTTATTGGAACCGCTCTCAAAGCTGGCTGTAGTTCTAATAGGTCAGATGCGACAAAAAAGATGGTAACACATCTCAGACTTAGGGCGCATGAAAGCTTTGCTGGTTGCTATTACCCTGTGATGACGCCGCTAAAATTAGCGATGAATCTCGAATTCTTAGAATTTGAAAGCTATATCTGGGTATTTTTTAGTATTACGTCAGAATATACATGATTTTTCCCTGTAAAATACTTTATAATGGTTCGATTTATATGACCGAACAAATTCAGTCGCTCTCCGTTAATCGTCGATAGGAGAGCGGGCAAGTACAACTAGTATAGATGGTCATGTCATTAGGTTTTTTGTCAACAAGATTTTGGTTGGGTTAGTCACAATAATAACCTTGAGATTAACCTCTTTGTATAGACCAAAATATTTTTGTGTGACATTAACACGATGGGACAAAGTATATTCGCATGGTAAAAATTGTTCTAGACAAAACCAATGTCAACGAATCAAGTTTTTGAATACCTTAGGTTCTCTACAATTTATAATAACCTGAAACCGATAATCTTCTCGGAATGGAAAGAATGCAGGCAATAATTTTTTTTTGGCTGGCAGCAGTACTCATAACTGGCCAATCAATAGCACTCCTCTTTTGGGGATTAGATGAAAATAAGAACCATATCGAGAAAGCCTCTTTGTCAGCGGGCTACGACAATAATAATATTGTTCCTATCCAACTCAGTATTAATAGTACTAACACTAGTAGCAGGTCTGGCGACAATGCATTTCAGGTCCTGCCCGACACAACTCCTCCAAGTATCTCTGATCCTAATATACGAGTTGAAAAAGTCATCACAGGTCTAGAATTCCCTACGAGCATGGCATTTTTGGATAATGATGATATCATTATAACGGAGAAGGAAAATGGCAGAGTACGACTTGTATCAAACGGTATACTTCAACCGCAACCAATACTCCAAGTCCCTGTGGTAAGCAACAGCGAGCGAGGGTTGCTCGGCGTAGCTATCGCAAATGCGTCCACTATTGGTAGCGACTCGAAGACTGTATTTCTTTATTATACTGAGCCAGTAGGAGAGCAAGTGAGAAATAGGATCTACAAATACGAATGGACAGGTACGGGCAACTTGACAGGGGGACAGCTGATTCTTGATTTGCCTGGAGAACCTGGCCCCAATCACGATGGTGGTAAAATTGCAATCGGGCCTGATCGCATGCTCTATGCCGTAATTGGAGATCAAAATAGAGACGGGCAACTCCAAAATGTGCGTGATGGGCCCCCGCCCGATGATACCTCTTCCATATTCAGAATTGATTTCAACGGCAACGGAATCGGGAATACCTTATCAGCAGTAGGCGCCGACCTCAGTAGGGTTTATGCCTATGGCATACGAAACAGCTTTGGGATTGATTTTGACCCGCTAACGGGGATTCTCTGGGATGTTGAAAATGGCCCTGTTGAGTTTGACGAAATAAATATTGTTCTACCTGGCTTTAATAGCGGCTGGGGCAGGGTTATGGGACCTATCGCAAGAGATACGATGACGGTTGAGGACCTTGTCCTCTTTGAAGGCTCACATTATGCAGACCCTGTTTTCAGTTGGCTTCCATCCCAGGGTGTCACTGATGTTGAAATCTTTAACTCTTCAAGCCTTGGAGAAAGGTATGCATACAACATGTTTGTAGGTGACATTAACAACGGCCATTTGTACTTCTTTACGATCAATAGCAACAGAACGGGACTTGACCTAGCCGCTATTCCTGGTTTGGAAGACTTGGTGGCTGACAACAATGAAGAGCTAAATCCAGTGATATTAGGCCGAGGTTTCCCTGACGGAATTACGGATATCGAAACGGGCCCTGATGGCAACTTGTATATTCTGACACTATCTGGAGATCTCTACCGCCTGGTACAAGGGACGCCAACATCTTAACAACTCTCATGTAGATCATGGTGCAGATTTTTTGCCTTATGCTTTCGCTTGTATAGGCCTTATGGACCCTGGTCTAGCTCAGAACAAACAATAGCGCCTCAACTAGCCGAGTAATATAATGTAAACCAAGATAATACAGTTTGATCTAGTGTATCACTAGCTGCACGTCCTCTGCGTTTAATGGGTGGTTTCCTAATTCCACTCTAATCGTAGTATAAGTGGGCCCAACTTCGTTGATGAAAAATTGAATAGGACTTGAACCTTGCTCACTTTCGACCGATACAGCAGTTATGCTGTCTATCAGAGTTCGCGGGACCCTTGCAATAAGAGTTGCGTCGGGAGTAAGCGTGCCATTAATACTTGCACCTATCTCAATCCGTTTTTGCTCTTGCTCAACTCTGATTTCTGAGATCTTAAGCGATGAAGGCGATTCAATATTTATAGTAAAGAGCATTTGCTCTGCTTCGCTTATCGAATCAAGAGTGTATATTTGGTACCCGCCATAGTATAATTTTCCATCAGGTGACTGTGCGATTCCAACTGTTGGCACAAAGGGATAATGCTCAAGTTCTATCTTTATCTCTTGAACTATCCTGTTTCCGTCTTCACTTAACTTGAGAGCATAGATATCACCTGTGAAGCTTCCAAAGAGAAACATTCCTTTGAGCTCCGGTAGTGCATCGCCATCATAGTAAATCATCTGTGTTGGTGCTATAGTTTCCCAATAGCTTCTCAACGGCTTGATTGAGCTATCGTTTGCTAGCTCAGGGGGTAGGTTTGCAGGCTGTGAAGTAGGAAAACCATAATTTCCACCATTTCTTATGACATTTATTTCATCATACCGGACGTCGCCGTTTTCAGTTACCAGACCAGTGCCATTTTGATCAAATGCAATACCATACATGTTCCTGTGGCCCATTGTGTAAACAGACGAGTTTGGATAAGGATTGTCTTCTGGTATAGTACCGTCCTTATTTACGCGCAGTATCTTGCCTATTACTATCGATGGGTCTTGAGCGAATATATGCTCGGTGGCGTCTCCTACCGTAATGTATAGTTTGCCGTCAGGCCCAAAGGCCATAGCGCCACCCGAGTGATATCCTCGCGAAGCAGGAATATTGTCCATTATCACTGTCGGATCAACACCAGTGTTGTTACTGTCTGTGAACCGTAGAACGCGGTTGACCACCTTGTCTTCATCACCATTTTGGACATCTACTACAGCAGTGTAGTATACGTATATGTAGCGATTGAAATGAAACTCTGGGTCAATCGCAAGCCCCAACATTCCTTGCTCCCAGCTCGCATAAAGATCATCTACACTTGCAAACGGGTT
>Ga0081538_10003002_pt1 | contig 16069 bp, 13 predicted proteins | sample TabmetS5T2R1_FD_71022 | JGI IMG/M metagenome (GOLD analysis project Ga0081538, IMG submission 71022) | Tabebuia heterophylla rhizosphere microbial communities from the University of Puerto Rico - S5T2R1 | ecosystem: Host-associated > Plants > Roots > Rhizosphere ... | reverse complement strand
CGTCGGACCACCGCCCCGCGGCGGCTGGTCGCGGTCACCCAGCCCTGGCGGGCCAGCTCCTGCACGGCTCGGCCGACCGTGCTCGGGCTGGTGCCGAGCTCGGCGGCTAGGGCCCGGACCGATGGTAGGGGGCTGCCGCGCGGGTAGGCGCCGCGCAGGAGGCGCTCCTTGAGCGCCTCCTCGACATCTCGCGCCGACAGCATCACCGCATGTTGCCTCAGACCACCATGCCGGCCTCGTTCAGGTCAATCGTTCGCCACAACGGAAGCATACTGTTGCGGCCACGCGCCAATTGTCCCCTGGCGTGGACGGTCAGCCGGCGGAGAGCAGAGGTGGCACACCCTTGCTCGCTGGCGTTGTCGGCACCCGAACCGGGCCAGCGGCCAGGACCGCATCGAGCCGGGTCGATCACTCCTCGACCAGCACGATCCCGAACGCCTGCAGGTGCCCGGTGTGGCCAGCACCTGACCGTTCCCACCCACCGTGCCCGGGCTGCTGGACCGCCACCACCGCGGCGCCTTGGGCATCTGATCCGCAGGAATCGCCACCTTGGCAGCTTGATTCAGCCGTAGGGCGGTCGGCCATCCGAACGCGGCCCTGATCTGGCCGGCCGGTCCGACGTAGGGATCAGGAAGTCGGCCGGTGGCCGATGGTCGAGACGGTCAGCAACCCTCGAACCACCATCCGCGGATCGTGCAGGTACCCCGACAGGCGGTCCAGTTCCTCGCCGGTCATGCCGGCCTCCAGGAGCCGTGGGCGCAGCAGGCGGATGGTGGCGGCATAATGCCGGGCGCCGGCGCTGCCGCCGGGCCAGGACCGGGCGTGAACGACCGTGTCCACCTGGACCAGCCCCGCGGTGGCCATGGCGGCGTGCACCTGCCATGGCCACTCCAGGTCGACCGCCCGGGCGGCGGTCAGCTGCTCGACCCCGGTCTCGAAGCGATAGAACAGCTCCTCGGCCTGGGCCTCGGGGGCGGCCAGGACCAGCCCGGCCCGGTAGGGGTCCCATTCCTCGATCACCAGCGCCCCACCGGGAGCCAGCGCCTTGGCCAGGCCGCGCAGGATCTCGTGGCGTCCGGGCACATGCCGCAGGACCAGCCGGGCGTGGATGAGATCCCACGGGCCGTCGGGGAGCGGGTCGCCGGTGAGGTCGTGACGGACGACGCGGTAGCCGCGGTCAGCGGGGATGTGGCGGGTGTTGATGTCAGTGGCCAGCACCTGCCCGGACGGGCCGGCCTGGTCGACCAGCCAGCCGGCGACGCTGCCGTTGCCGGCGCCGAGCTCCAGGCAACGCCATCCGGTCAGGTCCCCCAGGCTCGACAGGCGCGAGGTGGTGAACTCGTCCAGGACCGCCGAGGACAGCGCCAGCCGCTCGGCCGCGGCAGGGTCGTCGTTGTCGAAGGTGTAGGCCGGCGTGGCCGGGTCGGGCTGGGCGGCGACCCCCGTCATGTGCGCTGCCCTGGATCAGGCACGCTGTGAGCGGTCGGCCCGATCCCGGGACCTCTAGTTGGGATTGACACCGATCGAGGTGTTGATGAACTCGTTGGTGGCCACCTCCTCAGGCTTCAACCCCTCCTTGATCGGCTTTCGCTGCGCGGCGAAGATCGGCCCCACGATCTGGATCATCTTCTGGATCCGCGCCATGTCGAAGTCCCCGATGGTGCCGTTGGGTGGGGACCCATCGCCGGTCAGCTTGAGCTTCTGCTCCTGGGCGAGGGCGAACTTGGCGGAGTCCGTCGTGTACGGATTCTTCGAGTCGTAGGCGTCGGCGATCTTCAGGGTCTGGTCGATCAGGCGGGTCTGCACGTCGGGCTTGGTGTGGACGTCGACCTGGGACTGCTGGACGATGGGCACCAGCTTCTCCAGGCAGGGCGCGAGCTTGTCCTTGTCCCTGGCGCGGATGCTCAGCAGCGACCCGTAGTTCGGGTAGCCGGTGTCGTAGACGAGCTGGAACTTGACCGGCTTGCCCCACTCCGGAATGTTCTCAAGGACATAGGGGTCGCTGGTGGCATAGCCCGACTGCGCCACCTCGCCTTGCTCGGCGACGAACCGGGCGGGGTCGCCCTCGAAGGACCCGTCCACCTGGCTCTTCTTCAAGATGCCCGTCCCGACCAGGTACTCCATGTAGGTGTCGCCACCGAAGTAGAGGACCGTGGCGTCGGTCTGGCCGATGTCGGCGATGATGTTCCAGTCCGGGTGCTTGCCCGGGTCCCACAGGATCAGCTGTGGGTCGATGTCGACCAGGGCCAGCACGGCCAGCGACGGCTGGGTCTTCGACAGCTGGATGACCTCGTCGGTGGCGTTGGGGACCGCCAGGTGGATCTTGGGGTCGGCATAGAGCTGGGTGGTGGACCTCTCGAAGCCGATCGCGGGCCCGCCCGCCCGCAGTTCCAGCTTGACCCCGGTGTCCTTGCCCTGGGCCGTCAAGGGCGCGGTAGTGCGCTTCTGCTTGTCGTCGATCTGTGGGTTGGCTCCAAGGAGGTTGTACAGCGCGCCAAAGGACTCAGCCGACGGGTCCCAGGAGGTCTGGATGACGATCGGGTCCGGGCAGACCCCCCGTAGATCCTTCGGGTCGCTGGAGCCGGCCGCGGCACTCTGGTTGGTGTCTCCCCCACCGTCGCCGGTGCAGGCGCCGAGGAGGAGGAGCAAGGCCACGGCCACGGCCGCCAGCGCCCTCCTACGTGTTGATCTGCGCTGATGCATGGACGCAACGCCTCCTGTGTCCGGCCGAAGCGGCTTGCCGCTGGGGATAACAGCCGGGATCGGGTCGATGCTCGGTGCACGGCAGGAACGTGGGATACGGACTTCGGTACGGCACCTATGTAACCCCCGGGCAACCCACACACTTCCGGGCACCTTGCATCGCTGGCCGATCCGTAGCATATAGGCAAGTACCGCATAAAGGGCAAGGGAGGAACCAAACGTTCCCGCGGCTCTCATGGGGTCGATCCGGTCCTAGGGCGATCGCCGACTGGCCCGGCTCCCACCCGGCGGGCCTCACTCGGATTGAAAGCCTGCATCGCGAGTTGGGCCTAGGTCAGGGTGCTGTCCCGGCCCGATTCGTGCCACCCGCCCACCACTCGACGGGCCAGCGCCCCGAACAGCAGGAACACCGCCAGCCCGAACACTGAGGACAGGATCACCGCGGCGAACATCTGCTCGGACTGCAGCCGGGACCGGTAGTGGTCGATGAGCACGCCCATCCCGACCTCACCCTGCCGGAAGAAGAAGTCGCCCACGATCGCCCCGATGACCGACAAGCCGGCGGAGATGCGCAAGCCGGTGAAGATGCTCGGCAGCGCCGAGGGCAGCTGCAGCTTCCACAGCCGGGTCCGGCGGCTGGCCCCGTGCAGGGTGAACAAGTCGTGGTGGTCCTGGTCGACCGAGCGCAGGCCGAACAGCGTGTTGGCCACGATAGGGAACAGCGCGATCAGGAAGACCACCAGCACCCGGGTGTTGAACCCGTAGCCGAACCAGAACCCATACAGCGGAACCACCGCCAGGATCGGAGTGGCCTGGAGCAGCACCAAGTATGGGAACACCGAGTGTTCCAGCCAGCGTGTCTGGCTCATGAGGATGGCGAGGCCGATGCCGATCACGGCCGCTGCGGCGAGTCCGAGCATGGCCACCTGGGCCGACAGCAGGAGGCCGTCGACGAGCTCGGCGCGGTTGAACGGGTCCAGGAAGCCGATCCGCAGGACGGCGTCGGGCGGTGGGGCCAGGAACCGGGTATCTTCGGTCAGCAGCCGGTAGCTGACGATGTACCACAGGCCAATCGCCAGCGCGGCAACGACGGCGGGGGCGCCCCAGCGCCAGCCCCATCGTGCGCCCTGGCCGCGACGTGCAGCGGTGCTCATGGGCGCGCTCCTCGCAGGCAGGCCGACACCCGTGCGGCGACCTTGGCGAACGCCGGGTCGAACCGCAGCTCCGGGGCGCGGGGATACTGGAAGGGGACCTCGAAGTAGTCGAGCACTCGCCCTGGTCGGGCAGACAGGACCACGACCTGGGTGGAGAGATAGACGGCCTCGATCACCGAGTGGGTGATGAACAGGGCGGCGAACCGCTGAGTCAAGAACAGCTGCAGCAGCTCGTCGTTGAGCCGCTCCCTGGTGATCTCGTCCAGGGTGCCGAAAGGTTCATCGAGCAGGAAGAGCTCCGGCTGGAGGGTGAGGGAGCGGGCCAGCGAGACCCGCATGCGCATGCCGCCCGAGAGGGCCCGCGGGCGGTGGTCGGCGAACTCGCTGAGCCCGACCAGCCGGATCGCATCATCGGCCCGCCGCCGGCGCTCGTCCTTAGGAAGGCCCCGCAGCTCGCCGAGCAGCTCGACGTTGGTCTGGACGCTCCGCCAGGGCAGCAGCGTCGGGTCCTGGAATACATAGGCGATCTGGTCGGTGGGGACATGTACCGAGCCGTTGGTGGCATGCTCGAGGCCGGCCGCGATGCGCAGCAGGGTGCTCTTGCCGCAACCGGACGGGCCGACCACTGAGACGAACTGGCCGGGGGCAACACCCAGGTCGACCTCGGCCAGGGCTTCGGTGCCGTCGGGGAAACGTTTGCCGACGTGTGCCAGGGTGAGGACCGGTTGGGCGGTCCTCACCACATCCTGTCCTGCGGTTGGTGTTGTCATGGACCTACCCGGTGTCGGCGGCTTAGCACGGTCTGTGACCTTCGGTGCCTCGTCACGCTGTCACTGGACGAGTTGTGACAACTGTCGCGAGACCGCTCCCAAGGTTCTCCGGCGCCGATGGCGGTGTCAACCGGCCATCAGCCCACGACAGCAAGGTTCGCAAGCAGCGCAGCAGCCGCCATCAAGCCAAGATTTCTGCGCCGCTCTCACTAGCACCTTGGCCGGTCGCACGCGCTCTATTTGGAGTTCGTCGGTTCAACATCTCATCCCCAGCCGGGCTCAAGAGCCGGCCTCCATACGGTCTAGGCCACGCCGGCGACTGGCGCGCCGAGGGCGGCTGTGACTGCCTGACCGAGGTGCAACCGATCGTGAGCGCCGTCGGCGCGACGTTCGTCCAGGCGTTCCTGCAATGGCTGCAGGCCGCCGACACCGGCGGGGACGGCCCCCTGGCTGACCCGACGCTCGCCGGAGTTCGTCGGCTTTGCCCCGGTACGGCCGCTCGAGTTGTACAGTCCATGATGTCGCAGCCACGACGTCGTCCATCCCGCATCGACAGGAGCCCCGATGACCGACGACTCGTCCGCTTCCGGCTGGCCGCCGTCCGAGCTCGACCACTCCGTGGCGCACTCGGCACGGGTCTGGAACTACTTTCTGGGCGGCAAGGACAACTTTCCCGCGGACCGCGAGGCCGGTGACCAGGTTCTTGCCCTCATGCCCGAGATCCGCGAGTCGGCCCGGGCCGACCGGGCGTTTTTGGGCCGTGTGGTCCGCTACCTGGCTGGCGAGGCCGGCGTGCGTCAGTTCTTGGACATCGGCACCGGCCTACCCACCGCTAACAACACCCACGAGGTTGCCCAGGCGGTCGCGCCGGAGTCCCGCATCGTCTACGTCGACAACGATCCCCTTGTCCTGGTGCACGCCCGCGCGCTGCTGACCAGCGGCCCCGCGGGCGCTACCAACTACATCGAGGCTGACGTGCGCGACCCCGACATGATCGTGGCCGAGGCCAGCCGGACCCTGGACTTCAGCCAGCCAGTCGCGCTCATGCTGCTCGGAATCTTGAACTTCGTTGTCGACGACGACGAGGCGCACGCGATCGTCAACCGGTTCCTGGACGCCGTGCCCTCGGGCAGCTACCTGGCGGTCGTGCACCCTACCCAAGAGGTCCACGGCGAGGCGATGGCCGAATCCTTGCGGCTCTGGAACGAGCGGGGCGGAGCCCCGATCGTCCCCCGCAGTCGCCAGGAGCTGGCTCGCTTCTTCGACCGCCTGGAGCTGCTGGAGCCCGGCGTGGTCCCGTGTTCGCAATGGCGACCCGACCCCGGCGACCCGAGCTCGCAGGTTGAGGTCGCCCACTTCTGCGCCGTCGGCCGCAAGCCCTAGTCTCGTCCGGGACGATCCTGGCAATGACGACCCTCCGGCAGATCCACCACTGTGTGGCAGCTCTGGCCGAATACGGCCATCGGCTGCCCCGTGAGGAGCAGTTCGCCTGGCGAGTGGTCGCCGGACAACTCCAACGCCTCTCCGGACAGGAATTGGCGTGCGACCTGCCGTGGGAGGTCCCGGCGGGCTATGCCGAGGCCGTGCGGGCGCTCCGTGGCGAGCTGGCGTCCGCGGCGACGTCGCCGGCGGCCTGGCCGGCCGCCGCGCCGAACCGCTGGACTTGGACGATCCACCAACCGCCAGCATCTCGCGGCGACCGGCCGACCGCCCAACCCCACCCCCATAACCGTCGCTCGGTCGTGTCGGCCAGTTGCCGGCCAGGGTCCGACGCCGAGCGCCCAGGAGAGCCGGGTGGTCAGCGCCGCCCCGTTCAGCAGGTTGGGCAGGATTCGCAGCTCCCCCCGATCTGGGCGGCAGTCAGCGCACCCGAGAGGTGGGCCGGCGGACGTGTCGGCCTTCAGCTTGTTGGCACGTCGGCGGCGATCTCGGCGTGCGGACCGGTCGGCTCAGCCATCGACCTCACGCTCTGCCAGCGCCTCCCTTAACAAGCGCAACCCGCAGGAGTACAGCGGCTCCAGCCCCTCCTGGCTGACTGATTCTGCAGGAATGTGCGTCCAGCAGCTCGGGCGCCGAGGGCCATCGAAAGGAGGGCGCCACGACGTAACCGAGCGACAAGCTCACGGCAGCCAGCCGGTGTGAGTCCGGTCCGGGGAGACGCCAGGGTCCCCGGTAGCAGCACTCCCGGCGTCGGGCGAGATCCCGGGGTCGAGGCGGAGGAAGACCGCCCCCGTGCGGGGCGGGCAACCGACCGGTCCGCAGCATCAAGCGAAGCCTGCGGCGTCGTTAAGAATCACCGCGCAAGCGGCCAAGAGGGAGCCGAGCCTGTATTCCGATGGCGAAGGCCATGGACGGCACCTGGGAGCCTGGAGCGGGTGCCAAGGAACCCTCCGGCGTAGGGGGCGTGGAACGGTCGGAAGGTTGTCGTGGGAACTGGAGAGGCCCTCGGTGGCCCCGAGCCTGCGGGTTCGGGAAGCAGCGCCTGCCTATAACCGGCGAGGCCGGGAAGTGGCAGGGGGCCATCAGGGAGTCGGAGGGGGTCGTAGTACCGCCAGACGGCCTGGGACAACACAACCCGGCCGGAGGGAAGGACCCCTGCTTCATCGACGCACGATGCTTCAAGGAGAGGATCGGTGAGTGCCCGCATGCGGGCTAGGTCCACCGCAAAGGCCGACGGCCTGGACAGGTCCCGTGCCTTGCAGCGTGTGCTGTACCGCAGTGCCAAGCAGCAGCCGCATCGCCGCTTCCATGCCCTGTTCGACAAGGTCGCCCGCGGCGACATCCTGGGCAGGGCCTGGGAGGAGGTGCGAGCCAACCGAGGGGCGCCCGGCGTCGATGGGGTGACCATCGACCAGGTCGAGGCGTCCGGGGTGGCGAGCTTCCTGCAGGATCTCGCCGCACAGCTGCGGGCCGGGACCTACCGGCCCGCGCCGCTGCGGCGGGTGCGCATCCCCAAGCCGGGGCAGCCGGGCAAGACCCGGCCGCTTGGCATCCCACCGTGCGCGATCGGGTGGCGATGACGGCAGCGAAGCTGGCCTTGGAGCCGATCTTTGAGGCCGACTTCCTGTCGTCCAGCTATGGGTTTCGACCCAAGCACTCGGCCCACCAGGCCCTTGAGGCCATCCGGGTCGAGGCCAACCGGGGCGCCGACTGGGTGCTGGACGCCGACGTCCGGGACTGCTTTGGGTCCATCGACCACGACGCCCTCCTGGCCCAGGTGGCCAGGCGGGTCAGTGATCGGCGGGTCCTGAAGCTGCTGCGGGCGTGGCTGCGGGCGGGGGTGCTGGAAGATGGGGTGACGACCGAAGCCGGGTCGGGCACCCCGCAGGGCTCACCGATCTCCCCGTTGCTGTGCAACATCGCGCTCCACGTGCTGGATGCGGAATGGGCGCGGGCTGGCAGCAGCCTCGGGGTGCTGGTGCGGTTCGCCGACGACTTCATCGTGCTGTGCGCCAGCCGGGCTCGGGCCGAGCAGGCCCGCCGGCGGGTGAGCGAGATCCTGGCGGGTCTGGGGTTGCAGCTGCATCCAGACAAGACCAGGATCGCCTGCCTCACGCGCGGCCGCGAGGGAGTCAACTTCCTCGGCTTCCACCTGCACAAGGTGGAGTCATGGAGGCGGCGGGGCCGCTGGTACCTGCAACGCTGGCCGTCGGACGGCGCCATGGCGCAGATCCGGGCCAGAATCAGGGAGGCGACCAGCCGACGCTTCGTGGGCTACTCCATCGCCTGGGTGGTGGCCGCCCTCAACCGCGTGCTGCGCGGCTGGGGTGCCTACTTCCGCTACGGCAACTCCGCGCGGAAGTTCGCCCAGATCGACGGCTATGTGCACGAGCGCCTGGCGATCTTCGCCAGCATCAAGCACGGACGCCACGGCCGGAACTACCACCGCTTCACCTGGGGGTGGTTCACCAGCCTTGGGGTCTACCTGCTCAGCGGACGGGTGCGAAGCGGAGCTGCGCATGCCTTGCGGTGAACGATGTCGGAAAGCCGTGTGCGGGAGAACTGCACGCACGGTTTGACAGGGGGCCGCTGGTCGACCACGCCAAGGTGAGCTGACAGTGCACCGGCGGGGAAACCCGCCGGACTGAGCCCAGACACCTACAGCACGGGGAACCAGCGGCCTACCTCATCACGACACCAGGGTTGTGCCGTAGCGCCTACGCCTGGAGGTGATGGGCGGCCAAGGCGATCCTGCTAGTCGCCCGTGTCGGCCAGGACGGCGGCAAAACAACCAGGACATTTCTCGACGAAGCAGGCTTGCTCCCAATCTTGGTCCAGCACCTCCAGCCCGTCGACCTTGAACCCACAGGCCACCTCGCCGGTCCTGACAGAGACCGCGTGGGTCGGGCCGGCCGGGGCAACTCTGCTCGCCTTGAAGGCGGTGTCGGGGCGATGGACGAGGGTGGGTACCTGCTGGAGCTGTTCGGCTCCGATCTTGTAACGCATCGGCAATCCCCCGCGTGGAATCGCGGGAGCATCCTGCCAACCGCGCTTGGTGTCCACCCCGTCTTTTGACGGAGCGGGCTGGGCAGTCCTGCTGATCCGCTCGACGGAGCCTGCAAGTCAGGGCCCACTGGGGACGCGGGATCCTGCCCGTTGTGGGCTGGTGCGCGCGTCTCTTGGGGGCGCGGCCGGCCGCTCCCCGGTAGGGTCTGGGCGTAATGGACCTGAACGGACGAATCCTCGACGGTCGCTACCAGCTCGGTTCGCTGCTGGGAGTGGGCGGGATGGCCAGCGTGTACTTGGCCACCGACCGGGTCCTGGAGCGGCAGGTGGCGGTCAAGGTGCTCAGCCCGCCCTATGCCCAGGACCCGGTGTTCGTGGAGCGGTTCGGCCGCGAAGCCCGCGCCGCGGCCCAGTTGAGCCATCCCAACATCGTGGCCGTGTTCGACAGCGGCACCGACGCCGACCAGCCCTACCTGGTGATGGAGTACGTGCCGGGCGAGAGCCTGGCCCAGCTGCTTCACCGTCAGGGCCGGCTGGCGCCCCGCCGGGCCGTCGAGCTGGCCATCCAGGTGTGCGCGGCCCTGGCCGCGGCCCACGCCCAGGGGCTGGTCCACCGCGACGTCAAGCCGGCCAACGTGCTGGTTGGCCCGGACGGGCAGGTGAAGGTGACCGATTTCGGCATCGTCAAGGCGGCGGCCGCCACCACCTTGACCGGGACCGGGACGGTGCTGGGCACGGCCGCCTACCTGTCCCCCGAGCAGGCCCAGGGTCATCCGGTGGATGCCCGCTCGGACCTGTACGGGTTGGGCTGTGTGCTGTACGAGCTGCTCTGTGGCACCCCGCCGTTCGGGTCGGGGGCCGACCGGTCTGCGGTGGCCATCGCCACCCGCCACCTGAGCGAGCCGCCCGAGCCGCCCTCGGCGCGGAACCCGCAGGTCGACCCGGCATTGGACCAGGTGGTGCTGACCGCCCTGGCCAAGGACCCCGCCCAGCGCTACCAGGGCGCCGTCGAGCTGCAACACGCCCTCCAGCGCGTGCCGGCTGGGGATGCCGCGCCGGCCGCGCCGACCAAGCCGCTGCTTGAGCCGCTCGGCCGAACGGGGACGACGCCGATGGCGATCGGCTCGGTTGCCGAGGAGGGCGGCCGGGGACCGAGATGGCCCCGCTGGGCCCTGCTGGTGGCGGGGACGGCGCTCGGGATCGCGCTGGTCGTGGCGTTGCTGTGGCCCGATGGGGGCGACACCCCGGCCCGGCTGCCGGAGGCCGGGTCCGGCGCAGCGCCAGCAACCAGCGCGCCCTCCTCGACCATCCCGGCATCCACCGCTCCGCCGGCGCCGTCGGCGCCAGGGGTGCCGGCCGCGCTGGCCGACCTGAGGGCCGTGATCACCACCGCTCGCCAGCAGGGCACCGCCGACCAGGAGGCAGAGGCCCTGCTGAACCAAGCCGCCGACGTTGCCAACGCCCTGGAGGCCGGCCGGAAGGACAACAGGGGCCACAACAAGGACGACGGCAAGGGCAAGGGCCAGGGAGCGGCCAAGAAGCTGGCCGAGCTCCAGCGCCAGGTGGATGAACTGATCGGCCAGGGCAAGATCCGCCCCCCGGCCACCACCCAGATCCAACAGGCCGTCGCCCAGCTGGCCCAGGCAGTGCAGCAGCCAGGCTGAGCCACGGCCGCCAGCTCCTCACCTGGAGCGACCGAACCCCGGCTCAGCCAACGGCGGGCGGGGCTCGGTGGCAGCTGGCTCAGGTCAACCAGCACCCCAGCCTTGCCTGATCGGATCAACCAGACGTCCCGATTGCGTCTGCCCTGCTGACCGCGGGACCTGGCGTCGGTCTCCGTTTCGCTGCTTGCCGGCGTCCAGGGTCAGGCCGTCGCTGGCTCAGTCGCGGCGGCGAGGGTGGTTGGTGTGTTGCCGCCGCCTGGCGTGTTTGCCTCCCGCCTGCGGCAGGAGCCCGCCCAGCAGGTAGAGCACCCCCAGGAGCGGCAGGAGCGTCCCCACGGTGGCTGCCGAGAGGCTGGCTGGTTGGCTGCCGGGCAGGAGCACTGGCCCGGTCGTGGTCGTTGCCGGCCCGGTCGTGGTCGACGCCACGGTGGTCGTGGTCGGTGCCACAGTGGTCGTCGGTGCCAGGGTGGTCGTCGGCCCGGTCGTGGGCGGGATGCTGGTGGGGGACACGATGCTGGTCGTGGTCACCAGCGTGGTCGTGGGCGTTGCCGTGGTGGGGGCGGCGGTAGTGGTTGGCCTGGCCGTGGTCGATGGCGCGGTCGCGGGGAGCTGGGTGGTGTTGGCGCCAGAGGACGGGCGTGCCGTCCCGGTGGTCGCGCCGACCCTGGCCGGCGCTGGGGCGGTGGCCGCTCGGGTGGTTGTGGCCGGTCCGCTGCTGGCTCCCTGCTCTGGGCCTGGAGTGGTGGATGGCGAGGTCGTGGTGGTCGGTTCCCGGTCGCCGGCGGTGGTGCTCGAGGCGGACGTTGGTGCTGGCCGGGTGGGCGAGGTGGGCAGCGCGACCCCGGGGGCGCGGCGGGGCGGTTGGGGCTGGGGCAGCAGGGTGGCCGAGGCCACCAGGGCGGCCAGGATCGCGGTGGTGAGCCCGAAGATGAACAGCAGTAGTCTCCAGGGCCGCCGTGGCCTGGCGAGGTGCCGAGGGGGTGGGGTTGGCATGGGGCGTCGTCCTGGTTCGGCGGGTTCTTCCGGCTCCTAGGGTGTCCATGAATGACGCCCACCTACCGGGTGCATACGACGTAGCCCCGCACAGCAGGTCGAAGGGGATCTTTGGCGCAAGCTAGGCGGACGGTCGCCGGCCGGACGGCGGCGACCGGAGGACTCGGCATGGCGGCCCGTTCCTGCCCCGTGCTCGCGGTCGCCGAAGGAGATCCCAGGACGAGCGGCTAGCGTTCGAAGTGTCGTGCCAGCACGGTGTGCAGCGACTCCAAGGCCAGCAGGTTGCGCTGGTCGGCCCCGGGAGCTCGGCCAACAGCTCGGGCAGGGCGGCGCGTTGAGCGGCCAGCAGCTGGCCCGCCGGTCGTGAGGGTGGGCAGGCGCTCCATCAGGCCGTCGCGCTCCAGCCTGTCCACGAGGCCATGACGTTGCGGGCGGTGGCGCCCAGCTCGCCGCCGAGGTCGAGCAGTCGTCGCGGCCCGCCAAGGCGTAGCGCGCTCAGCAGGTGTAGCCGGGCGTGGGTGATGCGCGGCTGCTAAATCCCAAGTTGAGCGCAGGCTCGATGGGTAAACAGCGCCTCGGAGCTGCGCAGTCGCAGCTCATCAGAGGAGGGCTCGACATCCGGCAGACCCGCGTCGCGGCGTTGGTGACCACCACGCGGTGGGATTCATGGCTGTGGTGGGGCGCGCCCTTGGCGCCTACCTCGGTGTGCTCGGCCAGGTCCGCCCCGCCGGTGGCTATGGCCGCTGACCATCACGGTCACCGACAGCAGGGGCTCGCGAACCGGCGCCGTTTGTCCTGCTTGTGACGATGCCTGTAACGGTCGCTGTCCTAGCGCCATTCCTTCAACGTCGTAGCCGCCTGCCGATGAGCCCCTGACCGCACCTGCGCATCCCTTAGGAGGCACGAAGTGGGGATCGGCTTCAGCCTGTTCTTGTTTGTGGTCGGCGCCATCCTGACCTTCGCCGTGGACGTGAACTCCTCCAGCGGGTTTAGCATCGACACCGTCGGCATCATCCTGATGGTCGGCGGATTGCTGGGGTTGCTCATCTCGGCGCTGTTCTGGAGCAGCTTCTCCCCTTGGAGCCGGCGCAGGACCGTGGCCGGCGGCGACCGGGTGGTCGAGGAGCGCCGGATCGAGCGAGAGCTCTAGCGACCCACCGGCGCCGCCGGGGGCCCTTTCCCAGCAGGCCTCCGCAGCCGCTCTCGGCCGACGCTCCATCGATCTAGCCAGGAAAGAGGAGGTCCGCGATGCCGACGCCCAGTGTTGAGCAGGTCCGGGGCTGGTTGGGCCGGGTCATGGTCGACCGCGACGGCAACCGGTTGGGGGAGATCACCGACATCTATCTTGATCGCGAGACCAATCGGCCGGAGTGGGCGGTGGTCCGGACCGGCCTGTTCGGGTTGCGGTCCTCGTTCGTGCCCCTGGCCGAGGCCAACGAGGTCGACGACCAGATCCAGGTGCGGCATGCGCGCGGCCTGGTCAAGGATGCCCCCAATATCGAGGCCGACGGGCAGCTGTCAGAGGCCGAAGAGGCCGAGCTCTACCGGCACTACGGGCTGGACTACGACACCGTGACGACCGACGGCGACCAGGCGACCGGTCAGCCTGGTGGCCCAGCAGACCAGGACCCGCCGACCGCGCCAGCGGCCACCGACGCGCCGGCAGCTGCCCCGACCGGCGGGCCGGTAGGCGGTGGCAGCGACGAGGAGCAGCTGGAAGCCACCGATGCCATGGGGTCGGCCCAGCCGGCCAGCGACGAGGGGTTGGGAGTCGGGGAGGGGATGAGCCGGCCGTTCGTGTACGAAACCCCCGAGCCAGCGCAGGGTCGCCCGGGCAGCCGGCGGCGGCAGCCGGGGCAGGTGCGGCTGCGCCGCTATCTCGTGACCGAGGTCGTGACCGAGACCGAAGCCGGGCAGCGCCATGAGCTGCGGGTGGAGCGGGAACCGATCAGCGACCAAGAGGTCGAGGCCGTGCCTGCCGATCCCAGCCAATCCGACACGTCGACCCAACCCGGGTCGCCTCCGTCGGACAGCAACGACTGGTTCCGCCCCGAAGGCGACCCTCCGCGCTGACCGGCAGGCAGCACCGCTGTTGCCTTGAGCGGTGTCTGGCGGGAGCCCAGCCCAGGAGCGTCGGACGAATCAGCCAGACGGATGTTCATGATTACGCGCTGAGCGGCTTGCTGGCGCTGGCGGGGCAGGCCGTAGGTCGGTCGCCGTGGACCGGCGCACGAGCCTGGCCACCGGCCTGCGGTACCGCTCCTGGAGGCGGCCAGCGCCGCCGGGTTGGTTGTCGGTCCTCAGGGCAGTTCATCGCCATTCTCACTTTGTGTGGAACTCGGCCATAGCGGGAATTCTCCTCTCAGCGCACAACGCGCCGGAGGGGATGGCGCCATGACGCCTTGGCCCCCCCGGGCGTCCGACCCCAGCAACGGTCGGCCATCCCCTCCGGCCGCACCGGAACAACGCCCGCCCTCCGCAACTCAGGCCAGATGGCTACGGCTCGATCCATCCGCGCAGATCGATCTACGCCACGAGTGGCTCCGCGACGCCGATACGTACGGACGCCTCAGCTGGTTCCGCTTCCATAGCTAACCCGGTGTGCGGGTTTCAGTTGGTGAGGAGGTCGGCGAGGCGGAGTGAGCCGAGGCCGTGTTGCTGGCACAGGTAGACGGCCAGGGTGTGGCTGAGCAGCTTGCGCTGCCAGCGTGACCACAGATGCCAGGCGTCGCGGGCCCAGACCCGTTTGGCGTGGTAGCGCTCGACCAGCTGACCGATCACCGTCTCGATCCGCCGCCGGGCCTGGACCAGCCGGCCGGGCAGACGCGGCACCGGCCTGTTGGCCGAGCGGGACGGGGCCAGCAGCCACACGCCCTGGTCAGCCAGCAGCCCGGCCCGGACCGGGCTCCAATAGGACCGGTCCCCCAGCACCCAGCCGCGGACCCCGGCCAACAGCTCCTCGGCCATGGTCAGATCGTGCACGTTAGCTGGAGCCAACCGGCCGTCGGTGATCACTCCTGGCCAGCACACCCGCAGGTGAGCGCGGAGCCCGTAATAGGTCTGCTTGGCCCCTTCGTCACGGCCGAAGGCGGCCAGCCCGGCCAGCCGCTGGCAGCGATAGGCGCGACCGAAGCGGCAGACCGGCATCGGAAAGCTGTCCAGGATCGAGACCGCCGGGTCGAAGCCGACCTGGCCGAGCAGCTGCTGGCGGAGCTGGGCCTTGACCGCCCACAGGTTGGCCGCTTGGCGGGTGAAGGTGGTGCGGTGGACGCGGCTTAGGGCCGGGAACCAGCCACCGTAGTGGCGGCGGAAGTGCTCGTACAGGCCCTTGTCGGTGTCGATCCCCCAGCACTCGCCGACGCACTCGATGGTCAGGACCTCACTGTCGCTGAGGGTCGGTTTGGGGCCGCGCTGGCGCAGGCGTTGGCCAGCCAGCCACTCGTCGATCAGGCAGTACACCGTGATGAGCAGCGTCGTAGCATCCATGCTCGACCCCCGTACGCGTGGTGATGGCCTCGCCACGAAGCGTACGGGGGTCACAACTCACCAAAACCCGCACACCGGGTTAGCTACTTGGTGCCGGTCGAGGTCTGGCCAAGGTACCGCGCCCACGGTGCTGGAAAGCTACGGCCCCCAGTGATCACCCAGGCGGTGCGGCGGCTGGATCGGGTGACCACGGTGGCCCGGACGGCGGTAAGTCGGCCGAGGCCACCGATGAGGAATGGCAGCTGGCTAACCAGGCGATCGGGATTGGCCGTGGCTCAGATGTCGCCTATCGGTGGTCTCCACCGTCGACCTTCCGAGGCAGGAATTCCCCGGCCAACCGAACGCCCGAAGGCCCCCAGGCGCGCTGGAGTGTTCGGCGGGCCATGGGGACGCCGACGCCGTTGGTCGCTCCCCGGATCCGGAAGGGGTTGTCCGGACTGGGCCGCGTAACGCCGGGCCGGCCGGTGGCGTTCCTTTGGAGGTCGATGGGCGGGGTGCGTCCTAGCCTGCGCCCCCGGGACAGCCCATTGGCCCGCGGGCCGGGCTCCCAGCACAGCATGGCCCAGATTGCGGTCCCGGGGGAAGGCATCCCCTGCCCCCGGGGCCGCAACGCACCCGATGGAGATGCGGTCCGGACGGCGCCGGGCGTAGTGGAGCTGCTCATGGAACCGAGCGGCCACGGCTTCTCAGTCAGAGGACTGACTGGCAGCCAGTTGAGTCGCGAGCGTCCCAAGACGGGACGGGGAAGACCTCATCAAGCTTCACTGGTGCGGTCGTGGCCCGAGCCGCACGGCGCTGCCCGCCGATTGAGGGGGCAGCTGTCCTGGGTGGAGCGCCGCGGCCAGGAGCTCGA
>Ga0081538_10003001_pt1 | contig 16071 bp, 21 predicted proteins | sample TabmetS5T2R1_FD_71022 | JGI IMG/M metagenome (GOLD analysis project Ga0081538, IMG submission 71022) | Tabebuia heterophylla rhizosphere microbial communities from the University of Puerto Rico - S5T2R1 | ecosystem: Host-associated > Plants > Roots > Rhizosphere ... | reverse complement strand
CGACGACGAGGCGACGGCGCTTGGGAGCAATCCAGGCGAGGAGGCGACGGACAACACCTCGGGCGGCGCCACGAATGGGTTTGCTCGAACCCTAGTAACGCCAAATCCCATTCCAGGTGGATCTCACAGAGTTGCTCTCGCCTGCAGCGAAGTTTCCGCAGACGTCCGCATCGAGAACCCCACCATCGCCGCGATCGCCATCGCGACGAAGTAATAGCCCTCCTGCAGGTCAGGGCGGGCCATGGCGTCGCGGGGTTGTGACTATGAGTGGACGCCGACCACTTCATTGCGCTACTGGGCGGCCTTGTCGGCTTCGCGTTGGCTGGATTACTCGCCGGAGTCTCAGAGGCAGTCAGCCTGGTCGCGCTCCTCGCCGCCCTGTGCGCGGCGGCCGCTCGGGAGGCTGCGATCCTTGCACGGCGCCCGGATGACGCGGTCCGCAGACTGACAGCGGTCGGGTGCTTTGGCGGCTTCGTCGCTGGCGCCACGACCCTGGTGCTGGCCGCGATTGGAGTCCTAGAATGAACCAATGACTCGATCAGTGCGCACGACCGTGCTCATCGTGGCCGGGATGGTGTTGGCCTCCGCCGGGGTCACGGTGTGGTTTGACGCCGTCGAAGCGCCGGCGCCACTTTACGTTGCAGTGATGTCGCTGATCGCGACTGGCGGCGGTGCCGCCCTCGGGGTGTTCGGCCTCCGATCCGAGGATTCGTAGCTAGAGCTCGTATCGCGCCAGGTCTGAGTCGAGGCGCTCTGCCTCGTCCTGACTGAGACTGTCCTCGGCTGGAGGTTCGGCCCCTCGGCGGCCTGCCCGCCGCCACCGCCTGAGCCCGACGAAGATCGCCCCGCCGGCTAGCACGATCGCCGCGCCGGGAACCAGCCAGGCGGCGAGGTCGAAGCCCTCGTCGTCGGGGATCGCCAAGACCTCGCCGCCGAACTCGGCGACGAGGGCGTCCTTGATCTCTTCCTTCGACTGGCCGTCGTCGATGCGGTCGCGGATGAACTCGCGCATCTGCTCGGCCTGCGGGGCCTCGGTCGCGAGCTCGAGGCTGACGCCGCACACCGGGCACATCACCTCGTCCTCGATGTCGGGAAGGGAGGTCCGGGGTTCCTGGGCGACCGCCGGCGCGGCCAGGGCCGCGCACGCGGCCACGACGGCCACAGCCGCGAGCGCGCGCCGCGGCCTCACGAGCTCGCTCCGATCAGCGGCTCGACCTCTTCGCGGAGGTAATCCTGGGTCACCGGGCCGGGGCGGTGGAGGGCCAGTTCGCCCTCCGGATCGACGAGGAAGCTCTCCGGGACGCCGGTCGTCTCGAGCTCGTCCCTGTACTCGCCGGGACCGTCGTGGAGCTGCGGGTAGGTGAGCTCGAACTTGCCCACGAACTCCAGCCCGGCCTCGGTCGTGTCCTCGGTGTCGACGCCGAGCACGGTGAAGCCGTCTCCGCCGTGCCGCTCGTGGAAGGCCTGGAGCGCGGGAGACTCGTCCTCGCAGGGCCCGCACCACGACGCCCAGACGTTGACGAGGACCCAATCCCCGCGATAATCAGCCAGCGATCCGCTGCCCGAGCCGTCGAGGCGGGGCAGCTCAGGATCGGGAACGGGCTCGCCGACGGCGAGCGCATCAGAGCCCTTGGTGGTCAAACCGAAGGCAAGGAGGCCGATCAGTGCGAGGACCGCAAGCGTGATGGCTAGCGAGCGCGCGCTCACGCCGGCAAGGGTAGAGGCCGGCGGTCGTGTTGCCGCGTTCGTTCGCTGGGCGCCTTTTGTCCTGCTCGCGCTCGGGATCGCCGCGCTGGTCGCCGAGCGCGCCGACCTGATCTCCGCCTCGGTTGCGATCGCGCTGCTCGCCGCCGCGGCACCGCTGATCCTGTGGTCGATCGGGGACGTGGTCGCGCACCGCGTGCGCGCCCTCACCGAGGAGCGCGACCAGCTCGCGCAGCGGTTGCAGCGCGTCTCCGACCGCGACCCGCTCACCGGCCTGCCCAACCGCCGCCGCCTCGACGAGGAGGTGCGCCGGCACCTGGCCTTCACCCAGCGCTACGGCGCCCAGCTGGCGGTGCTGATGATCGACCTCGACGGGATCGACGAGATCAACCTGCGCCACGGCAGCGTCGCCGCCGACGAGTTCCTGCTGGCGACGGCCGAGGCGCTCGTCACCGAGCTGCGGATGACCGACATCGTCGCGCGCACCGAGCAGGACGAGTTCGTGGTGCTGCTGCCGCAGACCGACGAGGAGGCCGCGCGCATCGTGGCCGGCAAGCTGATCCGGGCGCTGCGCTCGGTCAAGCGGGGGCGGCCGGGCGGCGAGCTGCTCGAGCTGCCCGCACCCAGCATCGGCGTCGCGCTCTCCGCGCGCAGGGGAGAAGACGACGCGGTCGGGCTGCTGAACCGCGCTCGGTTGGCACTCTCGGCGGCCAGGGAGGCGGGCGGCGACCGCTTCACGGTTGCCGAGCCCGTGGCCTTAGACTGAGACCTCCTCGCGGACGTAGCTCACCGGGTAGAGCGCGAGCTTCCCAAGCTCGAGGTAGCGGGTTCGAGTCCCGTCGTCCGCTTCCGGGGAGACTTCACGCGGCCGCTTGACTTGTTCCTCGCGCGGAGTACCGTGGCCAAGAGAACCACAAGGAGGTGGCCATGCCGCAGTTCAGCAACAGCATCGAGATCAAGCGGCCACCCGAGGAGGTCTGGCGGGCGATCTCTACCCCGGAGCGCTGGTTCGAGGGCTACATCGAGACCCGCTCTCGCTCGGTCGAATATCCCGGGCCCGGCACGCACGACGATCACCTGTACCGCACCCGCATGAAGGAGGAGGTGCACGCGCGAGTCACGCGCTCGGAGGCGCCGAGCGCACTAGAGGAGGACCAAGAAGGGAAGACCTTCTCCCGCCACGTGCGCTACAGCCTCAGCCCCTCGGATGGAGGGACGCATCTTGAGGTCGACGACAAGGTGGATTTCAAAGGCCTGGGCAAGCTTGCCGGGCCGATCGCATCACGTGATGTCAGAAAGCGCTGGCAGACCTCGCTTGAGAACTTGAAGGCGGCAGCGGAACGGGAGGCGTAGTCAAGGAATAGCCGAACGCTCTCGCCAGCGGTCGAAGAGCGCGAAGGCCCGAGTGGGAGCGGCCGCTCGGCCGGCCTCGCCGTCGCGCGAGGCGCTCGTAGTCGAACTCGGGGTGGTCGGGGCCGTAGCGCTCAGACCGGGCGGCGATGATCTCCGGCGTCACCTCGGGGTGAAACTGCACATCACGCGTACTCGTCGTGGCGGCGAATCCAGGTCTGGAACGCCTCGCCCTCGTCGCGCCCCTTCGGGGCCCGGTCGAGGATCGGGTAGAAGGGCATCAGGAACTCGACCCCGCGCCACGCGGTCCCGTAGGTCTGGTAGACGGTGCCGTTTTCGAGCGCGAAGACGCTCGTCGCCGGCAGCTCGGAGATGTATTCCGCGAGGTCGGCGCCGCTCGCCGCCGCGTTGTGGGCCGCGATCGGCGGCAGCTGGTCCTCGGGCGGCATCTGCTCGCGTGTCTGCTCGACGGGAACCGAGGCGTCGACGTCGAAGCTGAAGTCGGTGTTCGCCGACGAGGCCCAGGGAATGCTCCAGCCCATCCTCTGCTTGTAAGCCTCGAGCTTCTCGATGGGCGCCCGCGAGACGAACGCCAGCGTCAGGTCGCGGGCGTGGAGGTGCGGGAGGAGCCCGTTCATGCCGTCGGCCATCGACGAACAGGTCGGGCATCCCGCCTCGTAGTCCGGTCCGAACATGAAGTGGTAGACGAGCAGCTGCGACCGGCCGTCGAAGAGCTCGGCCAGAGTGCGAGTCCCGCCTTCGGCGTCGAACCGGTACTCCTTCTCCATCGCCACCCAGGGCAGCTCGCGGCGCTGGCGCGCCAGCTCATCGGCCGCCCGGGTGTGCTGCTTCTCGCGCGCGATCAGCTCGTCGCGCGCGGCCCGCCACTCATCGCGCCCAATGACCGTGTGATCCGACATCGCTTGCCCTCCTTGTGTGGGTCTCATATCTGTTGGGACACCGGCGGCGGCCAGAACGGAACGGCCGATCCAATCGTCAGGGAATCGCGGAACGCTCGCGCCAGCGATCGAACAGCTCAAAAGCGCGAGTGGGGGCGGGGGCGCGGTTGGCCTCTCCGTCGCGGGCCAGGCGCTCGTAGTCGAGCTCGGGGTGTTCGGGACGGTAGCGCTCGGACCAGGCGGCGACGATCTCCGGCGTCACCTCGGGGTGAAACTGCACGCCGAGGTGGCGGCCGTGGCGAAAGGCCGACGGGCCGGCCGCGCTGCGCGCGAGCAGCTCCGCGCCCGGTGGCAGCGTGAACGTCTCGAAGTGCAGGTTGAGCCACGGGCCAGGCGGGATCGTCTCGTCGAGGATCTCGATCTCGGGGTCCCAGCTCGCCTCGAGAACCGGCGTGGGGTGGACCTCACCGTCGAGCGCGAGCGACAGCGCCTGGCCGCCGAAGCAGATGCCCAGCACGGGCACGTCGTCGGCGATGGCGTCTCGCAGGAACCGCGCCTCGGCCGGGACCCAGGCCGGCTCGCTAGCCGCGGCCGAGCTGTGGGAGCCGAGCACGGCTACCCACGGCACGCCGTCGAGCGCCGGCACGCCGTCGCGTGGAACGTCGACGAGCTCCGAGGCGATTTGACGCTCGCGCAGCCAGTCGCCGAAGAGCGCCGGCGGGACGTCGGCGTCGTGCTGGAGGACGAGGCCCGGTCGGTCCATCGTCTGAAGCGTAGGCAACCCTGTCCGGCGGGCCAGCGGCGCGTTCGGCCGTGGTGTCAGTCCGGGCGGGCTCCCGGTGGATGGCGACGGCGGCAACCACCAGCGCGACGCCGGCGACCTCGACCGCTGTCGGGATCTGGCCGAGGACGAGCACTCCGATCACCGTCGCCGTCGCCGGGAGCAGCGAGACGAGCAGCGCGTAGGTGGCGCGCTCGAGGCGGGCCATGGCGAGCTGGTCGGTGACGTAGGGAATCACCGACGAGGCGATGCCGACGCCGACGCCGGCGGCCAGCACGACCGGGCTGGCGAGGGCCGGCACCGCCTCCCAGCCGCCGACGGGCGTGACCACGACGGCGGCGATCGCCATTGCCGCGGCGAGGCCGGAGATGCCGCCGCTCTCGCCCAGGCGAGAGACGCGGTGGCCGAGCACGATGTAGGCGGCGAAGAGCACCGCGTTGGCCGCCGCGAACGCGACGCCGAGCGGATCGGCCTGAAGCTGGACGTCGGTAAGCAGGTAGACGCCGAGCACGGCGAGCGCCAGCGCGGCCGCGTTGCGAGGCGTGCGGGCCCCGACGGCAGCGAGCGCGATCACCGGCAGGAACTCGATCGCGGCCACGGTGCCAAGCGGCAGGCGGTCGATCGCCAGGTAGAAGCAGCAATTCATCAGCGCCAGCACGCCGCCCCAGGCGACGAGCAGCCGGCGGCCGTCGGAGTCGAGACGGCGGAAGGTGCGCAGTGGCGCGCGCCAGAGGGCGAAGATCAGCGCCGCCGAAGCGATGCGAAGCCAGGCGACGCCGAGCACCTCGACGCGCGCGAACAGCAGCACCGCGAAGGCGGGCCCGAGGTAGTGGAACGTCGCGCTGACGACGAAGTAGAGGTGGGGAGGGACCCGCTGGATCATCGGCTTGCATGTTCGCGGGGTGTATGCGAGGGTTCTATGGGCAAGCGACGGACTTTTGCGTCAGCTTCCTTTGGAACGAAGGCAATCTCAGCGAAACGCCGTTGATCTCGTCGTCGACGACGCGAACCGCCGGCTGCTGGCCGAGCTGCAGGCCGACGCGCGGCTGAGCAACGCGGAGCTGGGCCGGCGCGTTGGTCTGTCGGCGCCGGCCGTCGCCGAGCGCGTCCGCCGGCTCGAGCAGGCGGGCGTGATCACCGGTTACCGCGCCCAGGTCGACCCCGCCGCGATCGGCTATCCGCTGAGCGCGATCGTGCGGATCCGCCCCGCGGCGCAGCAGCTACGCAAGGTGGCCGAGCTGGCCGAGCGCACGCCCGAGGTGGTGGAGTGCCACCGGATCACGGGCGAGGACTGCTTTCTGATGCGCATGCACCTACGCGACGTCGAGCACCTCGAGGTGGTGATCGACCAGTTCATCCTCTTCGGGCAGACGACCACCTCGATCATGCAGTCCTCCCCGGTCGACGGTCGCCCGCTTCCGCTCGCTAGCTGACCGCAGCGCTTTCGGCGCCGCCCGTGGTTGACCCGGCGCTAGTTGTGCTTCTTCCGGGTCTTCTCCACCGCGGTTGTGATGTCCACGGTCTGCTGTCCAAGGGACGTCATCCGCTCGCCCGCGGCCTTCACGGTTTCGAGGTCGAGCTTTCGGAGGTCCACCTTGTCCACCGGGAGACTCGACGAGATTTGGCGCAACTTCGCCACCGGGCCGGTCGACCGGTTCGCAGCCCGCCGGCGCGCCGCCATGCCGCCGACCGCTCCGGCCAGTGCCGCGCCGCCGGCGATCAGGGGCAGCCTCGCCTTAGCGGCGAGATCCGAGAGTCTCGCGCCTGACGCTCCTCCGTTGCTCGAGGGCTTTCTTCGCCGCGCTCGCGCGCGGGAGTTGCTGCTGCTAGAGCTGCTCGAAGCGCCGTCGGTGCGGGTGCTTTTGCGCCCGCTCGAGGAACTCTTGCGCTTCGTGGAGGACCTGCGCGTTTTCGTGCCCTGTCTGGCCATGCATCCACCTCTCAGAATCCGTTCCGGGGTTCGCATACCGCTTTCCCACGCTGGCGGTCCCGAAACCGTCGGTCCACCGATTTCTCTGAGCTCGTCTCGTCGAGGCGGCGTCGTCCGGTCGTCCGAATCTGACCCATCACCTTTACCGCGCACTCTTTCGGGGTAGTTGAGACTCGACAACTTCGGAGTCCGAGAGGAAGGAGGGCAAGATGCCGCAGCAGACGAATCGCCCGTCGACTCGGCGAAGCTCGCGGTCGAGTTCCACGCCCAGAAGCCGGACAAGCTCAAACGGGTCACGCTCGACAGGGGGAAGGCGCGCTACCTCGCGCGCATCTGCTTCGCGCGCGTCCAGCCGTGGAAATGCGAGTTCGCGCTCGAACCGCTCGGCGTCCAGCAAGAGCACGGTCGCCCGGGCGACCGGCACGGTGGGAGAGAGCGTCAAGACCGCCGGCAGCGCCCTGGCTGACGTGTCCAAGAAGGCGAAGGTGCCTGCGCTCGCCGCCGGCGCTGGCCTCGCAGGGTTGGCCGGAGGCGTGGCACTCGCAAGTCGCAACTCCCGAAACAGAGTTCTCGGCATCGCGAAGCCGACCAAGGGCGGCGCCCAGGCCGTGAGCAAGAACCTGGCCAATGCGGCCAAGGACGTTGGCCGCTTCGGCGAAGGCATGGGGTCGCTCGCCGCCGAGCTTCGCAGGGTGCGTGAAGGCATTGCCGAAAGCGACGGCGAGAAGCGACGCTCGCCGATCGAGGTCGTGCTGCATGGGCTGACCAGCCGACGCTGAGCGCCGAAGGAGCCGGCCCGCTCGCGTCGAACGTTCCCGATTGGATCACGCGGCCGTCGATCGCGGCGGCCGCACAAAGAAAGGATCGGGAGTGGAAGTCAGAGGCGCAGGACGTGCCTTGTTCGCCGCCATCCTGCTGACGGTCGCAGGCACGCTGAACATCATCTACGGGATCGCCGCAATCGCTGACGGCGATTTCTTCGTCGCCGGGAACACCACCTATGTGGTCTTCGACCTGAGCGCGTGGGGCTGGATCCTCCTGCTGCTGGGCATCGTCCAGCTGACGGGTGGGTTCTCGCTGATGACCGGCGGCGTGTACGGCCGAGTCATCGGGATCGCGGCCGCGAGCTTGGGCGCGGTGGCCGCCCTGCTGGGCATCGCCGGCACGCATCCGTTCTGGTCGCTTGGCATCTTCGCGCTGTGCGTGATCGTGATCCACGGTCTCGTCGTCTACGGCGAGCCGACGCCTGAGCGGACCACCCAGGTCTAACCCAAAGACGCACGACCGGCGGGGCCTCGAGCTCTCGCGGCCCCGCCACCGCGTCTTCGATCTCTCTGGGGCCCCTGGGCGATTTTATGCCGATGGGCGTTATGCTTATCGGAATAATGCCGCCAAGGATCAGAGGAGCAGACGAGCCGAACCCGTTTCGCTACGGCGCAATCGCGCTCGACGAAGCGTTCGCCGACCGCGACCGCGAGCTCGCCGAGCTGGTCGCCGACGTCCGCAACGGTCAGGACGTTGTCGTGTTCGCGCCCCGGCGATACGGGAAGTCATCGCTGCTGTGGCGCGCGGCCGGGGAGCTCACCAGACGGCGCGTGCTGGTGGCCGCGGTGGACCTGATGACGACCCCGAGCAAGCAGAAGCTGGCCGAGAAGCTCGCGGGAGCGATCTACGACCAGATCGCGTCGCCGCTCGAGCGAGCCCGCGAGAAGGCGCTGGCGCCGTTTCGCGGACTGCGCATCCAACCGGTCGTCAACGTGGATCCCGTCGACGGCTCGCTGACCTTCAGCTTCGGTATCGGACGCCGGGCCGCCGATATCGATGCGACCCTCGAACGCCTGCTGGAGCTGCCGGCAGAGCTCGGCTCGGCGCGCGGGCGCCGGGTGGCGCTCGTCCTTGACGAGTTCCAAGAGGTGGTCGAGATCGATCGGGGCCTGCCCAAGCTGATGCGAGCGGTCTTCCAGCAGCAGCCAGAGGTCGCCCACGTGTACCTCGGGAGCAAGCGTCACGTGATGGAGCGAATCTTCAACGATGAGAACGAGCCCTTCTGGCGCAGCGCGAAGCCGATCGAGCTGGGGCGGATCGAGCCCGACCAGTTCGCCGGCTTCCTCTTCGAGCGCTTCCGTGCCGCCGGCAAGGAGGTCGAGCCCGAGGTCGTCGACGAGCTGCTCCGCCACACCGGGGGCCATCCCTACGCAACGCAGGAGCTGGCCTACTTCCTCTGGGAGGAGGCGCAACCGGGCGGAAAGGCCAGACCCGAGGAGCTCGAGCGGGCGCTGGCGGCGGTGCTGCGGTCAGAGCACGCGCACTTCTCGCTGCTCTGGGAGGGCGCGGCAAAGTCACAGCGGCTGTTGCTGGAGGCGCTGGCGCGCGAACAGCCGGGGCGCCCGTTCAGCGCCGAATATCGCCACGAGCACGGGTTGCCGGCCGCGGCGACGATGCAGAAGGCGGCCCGGGCGCTGACGCAGCGGGAGATCGTCAGCGGCGAGGCTGGCGCCTACCGGATCGTCGAGCCCTTCCTGGCCGAGTGGATTCTCACAAGCATCGAGTCGGGCAGTTCGCGGTGATCGTCTGCCTCGGCGAGGCCGTGGTGGACCTGATCTGTGAGCGCCCCGTGACGTCGTTTGCCGAGGCGGACTCCTTTGCGCCCCACTTCGGCGGTGCCCTGGCGAACGTCGCCGCGGGCCGGGCCGGCGCTGACGCCGCGCTCGCGGGCGGCGCGGGCGACGACGAATGGGGTCGCTGGCTTCGGACGCGCCGCGTTCATGGGCACGTTCGTCGCCGGGCTGGCGCAGCGCGGGTGGGACCCGGCGCGGGCGGACGAGGCACTCGGCCCGGCGCTCGAGGCCGCCGCCGAGGCCTGCACCCGCTGGAGCGCCCTGGACTGAATTCACCCCCGGGCCGTAACCCTCCGGACTGGCGCGGCGCTTCCTCCACCGAAACCGCTAAAGGAGGAATGCGTGCGACGACTGTTCACGACAACGTTCGCCATTGCCGCGGTGGCGGCGCTGCCGGTGGCCAGCGGGATAGCTGGGAACGGCAACGGTCAGGCGAAGAACCTGGCGGCCAAGCAGTGTGTGGCGGAGAAGAAGGCCGACAAGGCGGCGTTCAAGGCCACCTATGGCCCCAAGCATGCGATGCGCACCTGCATCAAGGGCGAGACGCCCGAGATCAAGAACGAGCTCAGGAACGCCGCGCAGGAGTGTCGCGCGGAGCGGGATGCCGATCCGGATGCGTTCAGGGAGACCTACGGCAATAACGCCCCGGGCAGCGAGAACTCCCAGGGCGGAAAGAAGAACGCCTTCGGCAAGTGCGTGAGCTCGAAGGCCAGGGCCGAGGTCCAGGAGGAGGTGGCCGAGTTCAAGAACGCGGCGAAGGATTGTCGCGACGAGCGTGCCGCCGATCCGGATGGGTTCAAGGAGACCTATGGCACCAACGCCCCGGGCGGCGAGAACGCCCAGGGTTCGAAGAAGAACGCCATGGGCAAGTGCGTGAAGAGCAAGGTGCGTGCGGCTGAGGACGAGTAGCCGTAGCGAAGAGGAGGCGTAAACGCTCGCTGATAGCCCGCGAGCGTCACGAAAGCGCCGGCCCGGGTTCCCCTCGATCCCGGGCCGGCGCCACTCTTTACTGAGCTAGATCGATCGCTGGTAGGCCTGGAACGCCCGCACGGCGAAGAACAGGGCCGCCGCGAAGAATGCGACCAGCAGGCCCGCATAGCCGGCGATCGAGCCCCAGTCGGGCGACGCGGTGAGCGCCTCACGCCCAGCCTCGACGGCCCAGTTGACCGGGTTGAAGCCGGCGGCGGTCTGCATCCAGCCCGGCATCAGGCTGGCCTGCATAAACGTCGTCGACAGGAACGACAGCGGCAACATCAGGAACTGCATGAGCGCGATCAGCGTCTCCTCGCGCCGGGCCAGCAGGGCCAGCCCGTTGGAGAGGGCGCCGAACGCCGAGCCGAGCAGGATCGCTACGCCCATTAGGACCGCGATCCCGGCGACGCCGTTGGAGAAGTCAGCTCCGGTGGCGATCGCCAGCCCGACGATGATCACCGTCTGCACGACGATCTGCAGCGCTCCGTTCACGAGCCGCCCGGTGATCAGCGACGAGCGCCGCACCGGGGAGACCAGGAAGCGATCGATGACGCCTCGCTCGAGGTCCTCGATCATCGGCATCCCGCTCCAGCCCGCCGTGAAGAAGGCGGTCATCATCACCACGCCGGGCGCCAGGAACTCGATGTAGTCCTGGGAGCCGAAGCCGGGGATGTCGGTGACGGTCTGAAACAGCGCTCCGAAGAGCAGCAGCCAGATCACCGGCTGGATCAGGTTGACGAAGATCCACCACGGCTGGCGCAGCAGCTCCATCACGTGCCGAACGGTCATGAACCGCGTGTCGGCGATTGCCTTACTCATCGGGATTCCTCCTTCGTGTTCTGATGGGGGCCTCCGCCTCGGCGGAGCTGAACGTGCGCCCGGTGTGGCGCAGGTAGACGTCGTCCAGGGACGGGCGCGCGACGGTCACTGATGCAACGGGTACGCCGCGAGCGTCGAGCGCGGCCAGAACGGCCGGGACAGTTCGCGCGCCGTCGTCGGCGCGAGCGTGAAGCGCGCGGCCGTTGACGACCAGCTCGCGGACGCTGTCGACACCGGCGAGCGCGCCCGTGACCCTGATGCCCTCGAGCACTTCGGCGGCCTTGCCGTTGGCCGTCGAGTCGAGCTCGACGTGGATCGCATCGCCGCGAAGGTCGCGCTTGAGCTCGTCGGGCGTTCCCTCGGCGACGACCTTGCCGCGATCGACGATCGCCAGCCGGGAGGCGAGCCTGTCGGCTTCCTCCAGGTAGTGCGTCGTCAACAGCACCGTCAGCCCTTCGCCGGTCAGGCGGGAGATCTCCTCCCACATCTCGGCGCGGACTTCGGGATCGAGTCCTGTCGTGGGCTCGTCCAGGAACAGCACCTTGGGCCGGTGCACCAGCGCCAGCGCGATGTCGAGCCGGCGCTGCATGCCGCCCGAGAACGTGCGCACCAGGCGGTCGGCCGCGTCGCCCAGGTGAAACTGCTCGAGCAGTGCGTGGCCGCGCTCCTCGAGCTCGCGGCCGCCCAGGCCGTGAACCTGGCCCTGAAGGCGCAGGTTCTCGCGCGCGGTGGCCTGGATGTCGGCGCCGCTGCGTTGCGCGACGACGCCGATCGCCTTGCGAACCTTGGCGGGTTCGTCGTGAACGCTGAAGCCGCCCACGCTCGCCGTCCCCGAATCTGGGTGGGAGAGGGTGGTGAGGATCCTCACCGTCGTCGACTTGCCGGCGCCGTTGGGCCCGAGGAGGCCGAAGATCGTGCCCTCCCCGACCGAGAACGTGAGCCCGTCGAGGGCCTGGACGTCGTCCCCGTACGCCTTGGTCAATTCGCTTGCTTTGATTGCTTGCACTTGCCTCCAACCTCCTCAGGCAGTAAACTTCTTAGAGGACAAGTATCTTAGCAGCTAAGATTCTCAGATGTCAAGCAATAGTGAAAAGCGAGCGGCGGAGGCCATGAGCAAGGCCGAGCTGGCCGAGGCAATCGGCAACGAGTTCCGCATCAACCAGAACCGCTCCGACGCCTTCGATGAGATCGCGGGCGAGATCCTCGGCCTCAACCAGACCGATCAGCGGTGCCTCGACATCATCAGCCGGCTCGGCCAGACGACCGCCGGCGAGCTGTCCCGCGAGTCGGGCTTGACAACCGGCGGAGTCACCGCCGTAGTCGATCGGCTCGAGCGCGACGGCTACGTGAGGCGGGTTCGCGACGAACGCGATCGCAGGAAGGTCCTGCTCGAGGCCACGCCCGAGTCGTTCGACAAGGTGTGGGCGATCTGGGGACCGCTGAAGGACGCCTGGGACGCGCAGGCGCGAAGCTTCACTCGCGACCAGCTCGAGTTCCTGCTGCGCTTCATGCGCGAGGGAAACGAGATCGCCGCGAAGCACATCGAGCGGATCCAGGCGCTGCGTGGGCAGCCTGGCAAGGGCGAGGCGAGGGGAGGCTAGAGCCGGAGGGCCCGAGCCAGCTCCGGGTCGGCGGCGAGCCGGGAGTGCAGCTCGCATAGTCCGTTGGCCACGGCGGGGTTCTTGCACCGGTCTCCCCGCCTGGTGCGCGCACTGCAGCGTCCGGGCTGCCCGTCGGCGCCGGGCTCGAAAGGTTCGGTGATGGCGTCCTCGAGCTCGTCGATCACCTCCGCGGCGAGCGCTGCGAAGCGCTCCCTGGCGGCGGCCCTCGCCCTTTGCCGTGCGCCCCCGATGAAGGTCGAGCGCCTTCTTCGGCTGGGACGGGAGTCGGTCGCGTCCTCGGCGAGCACGTACTCGACCCAAAGGCGCATCGCCTCCCGGTCGGTGAGCTCCTTCGCGACATGCAGGTAGCGCTCGAGGCGATCAATCGCGGCGACCAGAAACACCCCTGGCTGGCGCTTGCTCGGGCGCTTGGCTTGCGCGAGCCGGAGAGCCTGCTCGCGGTGGAGCTCGAGCCGGGCGAACGAGCGCCGGATGGCGTCCTCAACCACCTCCACCGGCAGGCGGTCGGCACGGGACTGAATTTCGGCTCCGGGGTCCAAGCTCAAGCCTCCTTGCTTGCGGAGTCACATCCGAGCTCCCTGGCGCTCGCTCTGGCAGGGACCCGTAGGAGACTGTATAGCCGACCCGATCAGCAGAAAACAGAGCGATCTAGAGAGGTGGCGACGAGTGGCGTATGACGAGGCGTTGGCCGAGCGCGTGCGGGACGTGATCTCGGCTCGAGACGGGTTCAGCGAGCTCAAGATGTTCGGCGGCGTCGGATTCATGCTCCGCGGCAACATGGCTTGCGGGGTCAGCGGCGACGAGCTGATGGTGCGGCTGGAGCCAGGGGAGGCGGAGAAGGCGCTGGCCGAGGAGCACGTTCGCGTGTTCGACATGACCGGCCGGCCGCTGAAGGGGTGGATCCTCGTCGGTCCCGAGGCGACGGCGTCCGACGAGGACCTGGCCGGCTGGGTCGACGCAGGCGCCGACTTCGCGGCCTCGCTGCCGCCCAAGTAGGCGCCGCAGTCGCTCGCGGCGCTGGAAGCCGAGAGGCGTGGTGGCTGTGTGAGGACCGTCACACTGTCGGTGATCGGGAGAGAAGATCGTGCGTGATGGAGCGAGGTTGATGAACTCGGGTCTACCGCCGGGTCCGCGCAGTCCGAGCCTGATCCAGGGCGTCGGGATGTGGAAGCGACCCCTCGCCTCGTTCGAGCGCCACCGCGCCCGCTACGGCAAGCGGTTCACCGTCCGGTTCCCGGCGTCGCCGCCGTTCGTGATCCTGTCGGACCCTGCGGAGGTCAAGGAGGTCTTCGCCGCCCCGCCGGACGTGCTTCATCCCGGCGAGGGCGCCAAGGTGCTCAAGCCGCTCGTTGGCGAGAACTCGGTGATCCTGCTCGACGAGGCCGCGCACTTGGAGCAGCGCAAGCTCCTGCTGCCCGCGTTCCACGGCGAGAAGATGGGCCGCCTGTCGGGTCTGATGGCCGAGGTCGCCGAGCGCGACGTCGAAAGCTGGCCGCACGATCGCCCGATCAAGCTTCAGCCCCGGATGGGGCGTCTCACGCTCGAGATCATCCTGCGGGCTGTCTTCGGCCTCGACCCGGGCGAGCGCCTCGAAGCTCTCCGCGAGCGGCTCGCCGAGCTGCTCACCTTCGGCGAGCGGCCGATCAGCGTGATTCCCATCGACCCCGAGGGGCGCGTGGCGAAACTGCTCACGCTGAGCCCTCCGGTCGCTGCGTTCTGGCGCCTTCAGGAGGAGATCGACGCGCAGATGTTCGAGCTGATCGACGAGCGCCGCGCCGAGGCCGCCGACCGCGACGACGTGCTCACGATGCTGCTCGAGGCCCGGCACGAGGACGGCTCGCCGATGTCCGACCAGGAGCTTCGCGACGAGTTGATGACGATGCTCGTCGCGGGTCACGAGACGACCGCGACGTCGCTTGCCTGGGCGTTCGAGCGCCTGCTTCGCACCCCGCGCGTCCTCGACCGGCTGGTCGCCGAGCTGGGCTCGAACGGCGACGCGTACCTGACGGCGACGATTCAGGAGACGCTACGGCGCCGGCCGGTGCTGCCCAACGTCGAGCCGCGGTTGGTCAAGGAGGAGTTCGAGGTCGGCGGCTGGCGGTATCCGCCCGGCGTCTGCCTGGTGCCGAACGCCTACCTGATCCACCACGACCCCGAGATCTACCCGAACCCCTACGAGTTCCGGCCCGAGCGCTTCCTCGAAGAATCGCCGGGGACGTTCACGTGGATCCCGTTCGGCGGTGGACGGCGCCGCTGCATCGGCGCGAGCTTCGCGATGCTCGAGATGCAGATCGTGCTGCGGACGGTGCTCTTGCGCTGGGAGCTGCGGCGTGCCGAAGTCGGGCCCGAACTGACGAGCCGCCGCAACATCACCGTGCGGCCCGGCCGCGGCGCGCGCGTGCTGCTCGCTGAGCGCGAGCCGGCGGCGGCCGCACCTAGTTCGACTGCGACACCGGCCTGACCAGGACCTCGTTCACGTCCACGTGCGCGGGCTGCGCCAGGGCGTACATCACGGCTCGCGCGATGTCGTCGGCGTGAAGCGCCCTCTCGGGGCCGGGCCGACTGTCGAAGAACGGCGTATCCACCATGCCGGGCTCGATCAGGGTGACGCGGATCGTGTGGTTGTCGTGCATCTGGCGCAGCTCCTGACGCAACGCCTCGCCGATCGCGGTCGCCGCCCACTTGGTCGCCGAGTACAGCGACCCGGGGAGGGCACGCCTGCCAGCCACCGAGCTGGTGATCAGGTAGTGGCCGCTGTCGCGATCCAGCAGATGGGGGAGCGTGGCGCGGATCGTCAGCGCCACCCCCAGCACGTTGGTCAGCACCATCGACCGCCAGTGCTCGGGAGTCTCCTCGAGGAAGCCTCGCGTCGCCCCGAAGCCGGCATTGGCGAACACGGCGTCGATGCGCCCGAAGGCATCGAGCGTGGCCTGGGCGAACCCCTCGACGTCCTCGCTCTCCGTGACGTCGCACGGAGCCGCGAGCGCTCGCTCACCGCCGCCGAGCTCGCCGGCGAGCGCCTCCAGCTTGTCCTGCGAGCGGGCGCCGAGCGCCAGGCGATAGCCGGCGTCCGCCGCTGCCCGGGCCGTTGCCTCGCCGATGCCGGTGGAGGCGCCGGTGATCAGCAGTACCGGGTCGTCGGCCATGGGCGCGAACGTTATCCGGCTGCTCGCCACACCTGAGCCCGCCTAGACGTTGCGATAATCGGCGGTCGCGAATGGACCCCGACCGCAAGCGCAAGATTCGCCTGGTGGTCGCGCTCGGCGCCGCCGTGCTGCTGGCCGCTGCGCTCGTCTACACCTCCTTCAGCGCCTCCAGCGAGGCGCGGCCGCCGTCGGAGCTTGTCGGCACCGAGGGCGGCAACTACGAACTCACC
>Ga0081538_10003000_pt1 | contig 16080 bp, 15 predicted proteins | sample TabmetS5T2R1_FD_71022 | JGI IMG/M metagenome (GOLD analysis project Ga0081538, IMG submission 71022) | Tabebuia heterophylla rhizosphere microbial communities from the University of Puerto Rico - S5T2R1 | ecosystem: Host-associated > Plants > Roots > Rhizosphere ... | reverse complement strand
CCGCATCTCCGCTGCTCCGATCCCGGAGACGCCAGTCTTCCGGATTCGCGCTGAGGCCGAAACCCCCGAGGACGCAGCCGTTCTGGCGAACACCGTCAGCGAGTCGCTCGTTCGCCACTCCGAGAGGCTCGCCACGAGCGGCGGGCCGGCCAGCGGGCTCCTCCTGCAGCGCTACCGGCAGGCGGCGCTCGAGTTCGCCCGCCTGGACGAGGCGATGGACGACCGCCGCAGCGAGTTCGAGGCGTTTCCGGGCCCAGTCACCCAGGACGCCCTCGCCGAGGCCCGCTCCGAGGCCACGGTCGCGAAGCTGCGACTCAGCACGCTGCAAACCGCCTACGAGACGAGCATGCAGAGTGCCGGGTCGGCGGCGCTCGTCGAGATCGTCGAGCGCGCGGTCAAGGGCCGAAGCGACAAAAGCAGGGTGACGCAGCTCCTGCTCTTCATTGCGGTGGTCGCCGGCCTAGCGATCGGAATCGCCCTCGCGCTGCTACGCGCGAATCGTCCCGCCCGCTACCCGATTCCCTGACGTGTCTTCGCACGCCGACGTGTCTACTCCCCCACCCAAGGGGGCGGCGGTGGCTGCCGGGGCGTGCGCGGTGGTCGCCGGGCTGCTGTCGGCCGCGGCGCCGTTCGGAGGCTACCTCGCGCTCGCGGCGCTGGTCGCTGCGGTGGGGCTGGCCGCCCTCGCGATCGTGGCTTGGCATGTCGATCCGGCCTATCTGCTGATCGGTGCTCTCGCCCTGTCCGCCTTCAACAACCACTGGGACGCATTCGGCTTGCCGCCGCTCGTCACGCCGGACCGCTTCCTGCTTGTCGCCGCGCTCGGTTCGGTCCTGCTGCGTTCCCCTGCTGCCAGCAACCGGCCGCCTGTGCCCATGCGCGGAGTCCACGCGCTGCTCGCGTTGTTCCTGGCCTGGGCCGTAGGCTCTGCGATCGCGGCCGGCACGCTCACCGAGTCGGACGGCCTGTTCGGGATCGTCGATCGGTTCGCGGTGCCCTTTGCGCTCTTCGTCCTCGCACCGGTCATCTTCCGTACCGCTCGGGAGAGGCGGGTACTGCTCGGGGCCCTGGTCGCCTTCGGGGCGTACCTTGGACTCACCGCGCTTTTCGAGACTCTTGGGCCGCGTGCGCTCGTCTACCCGACCTTCATTCTCGACGCGTCCTACGGCTACCACGGCAGCCGCGCGCGGGGCCCGTTCATAGAGGCGAACGCGAACGGAGTCGGCCTGTATGTCTGTCTGGTCGCGGCGGCCATCGCGGCCGCGACCTGGCGCGAGCCGGCAGCGCGGATCGCTGCCGGGGTCGTAGGCCTGCTTTGCGCGGTGGGGCTGCTGCTCACCCTGACTCGGTCGGTGTGGGTTGCTTCGCTGCTCGCCACGCTGGTGTCGCTGGCCGCCTTCCGCGAGACGCGCCGCTTCGTAATCCCGGCGGTCGCGGGCATCGTGGCGCTCTCGCTCGCGCTCCTCGCCGTCTTTCCGCAGCTCCAGGAGCTCACTGCCGAGCGCACGGACGCGCACCGGTCGGTGTGGGAGCGCAGGAACGTCAACGCGGCGGCCCTCGCAATGGTTGGGGAGCGACCGCTCCTCGGCTTCGGCTGGAGCACGTTCCGTGAGCGCAACGACGGGTACTTCCCGCTGCTCGAGGACGTTCCGCAGGTGGCGCAGCGCCGCCTCGCCGTACACAACGTGCTGCTCACCTTCGCCATCGAGCTCGGCCTGATCGGGGCGGCCCTGTTCGTGCTCGGGTTCCTGCTCGCAGTAGGGGGCGCCGTCGCGACGCGGGGTCCACCCGAGCTCCTGCCGTGGCGGATCGGACTGCTCGCGATCGCCATCTTCTGGGCGGTGGTGGCCATGTTCTCGCCGCTCGGCCAGGTGCTGCCGACCCTCATTCCCTGGCTGTGGGCGGGAATCGTGCTCGGCCCTGTCCTACTCGCGGAGAGGCGATAAGGCGCCGCGGGTCACGACCGCCCCCCTCGCCTGAGCGGCACAGTGGTCATCGGCTCGACGCGTCTCTTGACCGCGTGCTCGTCTGGCACGGAGCTGACTATCACGGCTCCCGATGCAACCTGGACTCCCGCCCCGAGCTCCACATGCGGTTCGACGAAGATGCCCGTCCCAAGCCGCGCGCGGTCGCCGATGCGCACCTGCCCCGAGGTCATGCAGCCCGGTCCTGTCGAGATGTCCGACCCGAGGACGTTGTGATGATCGAAGGAGTTGTACGCAGACAGGAAGTTGTTGTCCCCGACGCGCGTACCGACGCCGACGTGACAGAACGCGCATACAACGTTGCCGGCGCCCAGGTGCACTTCGGCGGCGAGCCGAGCGGAGGGGTCAATTGCGTTCGCGAGCGGGATCCCGAGCTCACCGCACAGTTCGCGGAACCGGGTGCGAGCGGGGACTGAGGTGCTGATGGAGACCACCGCGGAGTCGAAGTGGTTTTCCGCGTAGCGCTCCCTCAGCTGCTGGGGTCCACCCACGACGGGTACTCCGGCCACTTGCGCCGCCCACCGGTCCTGGTCGTCATCCACGATCGCGACGGGTTTCTTCGACGCGTCGGCGGCAAGGATGTCGATGACCTGGATCGATCCGAGCCCTGCCCCGATGACCACGATCCGGTCCACGTCGCTCGGAGCGCCGAGGGGTGGGGCAGCTCGCGCGCCGGGCCCGCCGGCTGCTCGCCCGCCGCAGCCTCGACCATCTTCACGGTCACCAGGCCCCGGGCGGTCAGCGACGCGACGTCGATCCCCAGCTCCGCCGCGCGCCGTCGCGCGGGCACCGTCGCCCGGACGCCGTCGGCTGCCGCCGACGTTGCCTCGGCCACCGTCTCCGCCAGGAGGACGGCGTGCTCTTCGAGCGCCTCAGGGCTCGGAAACAGGTAGGCGAGTGGCCTGACGAGAGCGATTTCCTCGCCCTCCTGGGCGCTCGACCGGGCCCCAGTCGATTGAGGACAGCTGCGCCGGCACGAGGAGTTCCGCGAAGAGCTCCCGCTCGATCGCCAGTCGCTCGAGAACGCGCCGGGCGACCTCGGCCTGGTACCCGTAGGCGACAACGGTCAGCGAGCAGTCCTCGCGGGGGACCAGGCGAATCGAAACTGTGGGAAGAGCGCCGTCCGAGCCGTCCTCGGCGATCGTCGCCAGTCCGGCCCCATTCCCTTTCGTCCCCACCTCCAGCGGATACAACAGCTTGTGCTCGATGTGCAGGACGGGCGCGTCCCCCGCCAGGAAGTCCTCGAACAGCCTCGCAGAATCGTGCCACAGCGACGCGGCGACTACGCGCAGATTGGGGACACCCAGGAAGTGCTTCTCGAGGCTCTGGCTATGAGTCGGACCGTAGCCACGTCCGCCGCCCGACGGGGTGCGTATGACGACCGGGCAGGTCGCACCGCCGTTGTACATCGGCCCGTATTTCGTGATGTGATTGACGACCTGGTCGAAGCAGAGCCCCAGGAAGTCGCCGAACATGATCTCTGCGATCGGGCGGAACCCCGCCAACGCGAGCCCTGCAGAGATCCCTGCGATCGCGGCCTCGCTGAGCGGCGTGGCCCGTACGCGCGTGGGGAAATCCGTGCTCAGCCCGCGTGTCACCTTGAAGGCGCCCCCGTAGGGGTCGAGGATGTCCTCACCGAGCAAGACCACGCGGGGATCGGCCTCGAGTGCGTGGCGCAGCGCGTCGCCGAGTGCGCGTGAGTAGATCACAGGTTCCGTACCCGCGCCAGGCAGTCCTCCAGTGCCTCCTCGACCTCTCGTTCGATGGCGGCCCGCTCGTCCGGGCCCAGGCGGGCGCCGTGCACCACGAGCGGGTCATGCGCCCAGCGAGCCTGCACCTCCGCGATCGGCCTGTTGTCGTCGTTCTTCGAGTGGTGGCAGAGGCGGTAGGTGTGGATGATGAGCACGCCGGGACCGCGCCTTAGACGACAGTCCGAGACCGTTTCGCGAGCCGCCGCGTGGATCTCCAGGACATCGGTGGTGTCGACCTCGACTACCGGAAGCCCAAGCGCAGTGAATCGCCCCCTGACGTCGCCCGCCAGATTGAGGCTGCGCGGCGTGCTCTGCGACCAGCCGTTGTCCTCGAGCACGATCAACAGCGGCAGCCGCCAGAGGGCGGTCAAGTTAAGCGTCTCGTACACGAGCCCCTCCCCCAGCGTGCCGTCGCCGAGAAAGACGACGCTCAGGCCGTCGGAGCCGCTTAGCTGCTCCGCCATCGCGATGCCGGCGGCGGCCGGGACGATGCCGCCCTGGATCCCGTTGGACTTGAAGCCCGGCGCGCAGATGTGCTGGCTGCCGCCGATCCCAGCGCAGAGTCCCGCGGGCTTCCCCATGATCTCCGCCAGCAGGCCGAACGCGTCGCCCGTCCGCGCGAGGAAGTGCCCGTGGCAGCGATGGTTCGAGAAGAGATGGTCCTCCTCACGAAGGTGCTCCATCAACCCGACGGCGTCGGCTTCCTGCCCGATGCAGGCGTGGGTCGTTCCATTTAGCACCCCCTCCTCGAACAGCGCGAGCAGGGTCTCCTCGAAGCGCCGGATGAAACGCATCCGTCGGTAGAAGCGTGCGTCCCGCGGCTCGCCGAACGCACCGCAGAGCCGCTCGTCGACTTTAGGCTCGAGCACCGGGGTCGCCATGCTGCCCCACAACGCCCGCCGTCGCGAGGTCCTAACGCCCACGCCCACCGGCCGTTAGGTTCCGGGACCCACGCTCGTTGTGTTGCCGCGGATACTTGTACCGGCCGAGCGACGCGGAGAGGCGATGAGGCGCCGCGACATTGCGAGTTTCGACGGCATCGTGTGCTTCGGCGGCGTCGACTGGTGGTATCACAACCGCGGCCATTACGAGATCCAGATGATGCGGGAGCTCAGCGAGCGCCTGCCGGTGCTGTTCGTCAATTCGATCGGCATGCGCGTCCCGGCCGTCCGCGAGGGCGCGCTGTTCCGGCGACGGATCGCTCGCAAGCTGCGAAGCCTCCGCCGTGGCCTCGTGACCGTGCGGCCGAGCTTTGCGGTGTTGACCGCGGCGGCGCTGCCGGGATCGGCGGGCGCGCTCGCCAGGCGGAACGCTCTGCCGCTGCAAGTGCGGCGTGCGGCGCGACGGCTGAACATCGAGAAACCGCTCGTATGGGTCGCCGTGCCGACCGTCGCGGACGCGCTCGACCGCCTACCCGCGGCCGGTCTCGTCTACCAGCGAACCGATCGCTTCGAGAGCTTCGTAGCTGCTGATTCGGCGCGGATCGCGGCGCTTGACATGAAGATGAAGCGGCGCGCCGACCTCACGCTTTTCTGCTCGCGCCTGCTCTACGAGGAGGAGCGGTCCGCATGTCGCGCCGCGGCTTTCGTCGACCACGGCGTGGACTACGAGGTCTTCGCCGCGGCCGGCGAGGGTCTCGTGCCCGAGCCCCCGGAGGCCGCGGCGCTGCCCCGGCCTCGGGCGGGCTTCGTCGGGAGCATGGAGGAGCACACGTTCGACGCGGAGCTTCTGCGCTCGGTGGCCGAGCGCCTGCCGCGGGTTCACTTCGTGCTGGTCGGCGAGTGGACACTGGCGGACGGGCGGTGCCGGCTGCCCAACGTTTCAACGCTCGGCAAGCGCCCGTACGAGCAGGTCGCCTCCTACATGGCGGCCTGCGACGTGTTGATCATGCCCTGGAACCGCAGTCCCTGGATCCAAGCGTGCAACCCGGTGAAACTGAAGGAGTACCTGGCGGTAGGACGCCCGATCGTCACCTCTCCGTTCAGGGAACTGGACACCTACCCGGGGCTCGTGCGCGTCGCGAGCGGCGAGGACGACTTCGTTGCGCAGCTGGAGCAGGCGCTGGGAGACCCCGGGAATCCGCTCCCGCGGCGGGAGCGGGTGCGCCGAGAGACGTGGACGGCGAAGGCCGAGCGCGTGCTCGCGGAGCTCGCCGAGCGCGGCATCGAGCCACGAGGCGGCTGAGTCACGAGGCTGCCTGCAGCTCGGTGGTCGCCCCTGTGGGCTCGCCCTCGGCCTGGGCGCTTGCGCGGAGCAGGTGGGCGATCGCGAGCAGCATCGGCGCCACGACCCAGCGCATGTGCGGCGTCCGGTTGTGCCAGAGGCGGCGGCGCTGGAATAGCGGAAGCCCGTCGGGCCCGAGCATGCGCCTGAGCGCAAACCCGAACACCCGCCATGCGTCGTCGCCCGCGCCGGGGATCCTCGGCGCCGCGATCGCGAGCGTCTGGATCGACTGGGCCACGCATTGGGCGTCGATCGGGTACACACCCGTCGAGTAGTACTTCGGCGTGCCGTCCGGCAGCAGCAGCTGCCGGCGGTAGTAGGCGATTCCGCTGCGCCACGCTCGCTCGACCTCTGCCCCCGCGAGCCCCGAGTCCAAGCAGGTGCGGATCGCGTCCAGCACGTATCCCGTATGGAAATTGTCGATCCAGGCGAGATTTGACCGCTCGCCGTAAGGCCATGAGCCGTCCGCGCGCTGGCGGGCGACGGTCCAGACAAGGCCGCCCAGCGCCGGTTCCCGGAAGTCCTCGCCGTCCTCGCTCAGGGCTGCAAGCCGCGCGAGCAGCGCGCAGGCGAGCATATTGGCGTTGTGAATCGGCGGGCGTTCGCCCGGGAGGTAGCCGAAGTAAGCTCCGACGCCGTCCGGCGTCCGCGGGACTCGGCGTGTAAGGAACCGCCCGACCTCGCGCGCCTCCTCCAGCAGCCGCACGTCCCCGAGCACCTCGTACGCGTCGAGCAGCGCCATCCCGGCGAACGCGGTGGCGATCGTGTTCGGCTCGCCGGACGCGTAGTAGAGGGTCCGCGACTGGAAGTCGAAGTGGTAGCCCCAGCAGGGCTCCGGATAGCGGTCGGATCGAAGGCTGCGCAGCAGGTCGATCGTTCTCTGGAGACGTGCTCGCGCCTCCCCGCCGGCGAGGAATCCGTTCAGCGCATAAGCCGAGACCACCCACGCCACGGTTGCGGCGTTCACGCCGGGCGCGATGCCGAGCAGCGGCCGAAGGTCGACCGGCGAGCGCTTCACCGCCTGGATCACGAGACGTCTTCCAAGCGCCGAGCGTCGCGCCGGGCCCACCACCCGCGTCGCGTTCAGCCCCTCGTAAGGGTCGCTGCCGCGCCAGCCACGCTCAGTGCCCCAGGCCTCAAGGTGCCGCGCGAGCGCTTCGGCTGCCGCGCGCCTACCCATGCGCGGCCGTGAGCCCCACTCCGATCGCCCTCGGCCGGAGAAGCTCGCTGGCCTCGCGCACGAACAGCTCGACGAGCTCGTTGCCGCGCCTGCGGAGCCTCGCCAGGCTGTCGGACTCCGCCTGACGCGGTGCTATCGCCATGGGCTCGGACGCTCGATGCAGCCGGCGTAGGAGCCCCTTCCGTTCGAGCCAGAGGTCGACGGCCGGCGGCTTGCCCACGAACAGGCTGTAGGTCGGTACGCCGAGCAGGGCCGCCTCCCGAGTCATGGTTCCACCGCCCCCGAGAACGACGTCGGCTGCGTACATCAGAGAGCGGGCGTCGACTGCGCGTTCGGGTAGGACGACGTTAGGAAGTCGAAGCTCGGTCACGGCCGCGCGCTCATCGGGATGGCGCGCGAGGACCACGCACAGAGCGTCCTGGCACCGCCCAACGCGGCGCAGGACGTCGAAGAACAGCGGATTGCCGAAGCGGTGGTAGATGGCGTGCGAGGGAGGCGTGCGCGCAACCACGAGCACGCGCCAGCGACCCCGGTCGAAACCGACCCGACTCGGTACGTCCGGGTCGGGTTCGAAGTCGCCCAGATAGAGCTCCTCCTTGAGGCCGTCGTAGTAGCGGGTCTTGCGGGCGCTGGCGCCCTGCCAGCGGACTCGCGACCGGGAGAGGACGGCCGGAAGCAGCAGGCGATCGGCTAGTCGGAAGGACAGGTTGTTGAGCGGCTGGTACTCGAAGTCCATCGCGTTGAGCGAGCGGATTCCGAGCGCCCGAGCCGCGATGAGCTGGCCGTACGAGCTGTGACAGAGCGCCAGGTCTGGCCGCTCGGCGCGCGCCCACCGCGCGAGGCGCCGCGCGCGGTCCGCCATCGTCGCGGCCTTGCCGGTTCGCCCCCTTGGACTCATTCCGCCGATTACCTCGACGCGCGGAAAGCGTGACCGCGCGAGCTCGACGGTCTGGGCGTGGTCGCGGGCGGTGAGCACGACCTGGTGCCCGCACTCCTCGAGCCGGCGGATTACCGGGGCGAAGAACGGCACGTGTGGAGAGTTGGCGAGGTCGATCCAGGCCCTCACGCCTGCCCTCCGACGAGTTCGAGCGGCGCCCGTGGGAGTGCGGACACGACGACGTCGGCGACGCGCTCGGCGGCCCGTCCGTCCCACAGCGCCGGCGGGGCCGGCCGCGGCATCGCGATCCGGAGGGTTGGCAGGATGTCGTCGATGCGCACCGGGTCCAGGCCGAGCAGGGTGTTCGTGCCGCGGCGAATGGTGATAGGCCGTTCGGTGTTGTCGCGCAGCGTGAAGCACGGCACGCCGAGATAGGTTGTCTCCTCCTGGACGCCGCCCGAGTCGGTGAGTACCGCGGCGGCGTCTGCCTCGAGCGACAGGAAGTCGAGGTAGCCGAGCGGGTCGGTCAACATCACGCCGCGCGCCACCGGCAGTCCGTCAATCATCTTGCGGGTCCGTGGATGGACCGGAAACACCACTGGCAGCTCACGACTCAGTGCGCCGAGCCGGTCGAGCACCTCGATGAGACGCGGCCCGTCGACGAGGGCGGGGCGGTGGAGCGTCACGAGGAGGTAGTCCCCCGAGCGCAAGCGGAACCGCCGCCAGGCCTCGAGGGCACGAAAGGACGGCTCCATCAGGACCAGGCTGTCGATCATCGTATTGCCCACCAGGTGCACCCGGTCACCCGCGATGCCCTCGGCCTTGAGGTTCTCGAGGGCCTCCTCGCAGTGGGCGAACAGATGATCCGCGAACTCGTCCGCGACTATGCGGTTGACCTCCTCCGGCATCGTGCGGTCGAAGCTCCGCAGTCCGGACTCGACGTGTCCGAGCGGGATTCCGAGCTTGACCGTGACCAGGGTCGCCGCGAGCGTCGAGTTCACGTCGCCCGCGACCATCACTAGTTCGGGCCGCTCCAGGTCGAGCACACCTTCGAGCCGCTCCATCACCCGCGCGGTCTGGACCGCGTGGCTCGCCGACCCCACGCCCAGCAGGTGATCCGGAGACGGCATTCCGAGCTGCGTGACGAAGATGTCCGACATCAGCCGGTCGTAGTGCTGGCCCGTATGGACGATCGAGTGCCGGGCGTCGGGCAGGCGTCGCCGCAGCTCTCTGATCACCGGAGCCATCTTCACCAGATTTGGGCGCGTGCCCACGACGTAAGTGATCCGAGGCGACCGCATCACTTCCGCAGACTGAGCTCGCGCGTGAAGCTCGAGCGTTCGTCGAGCGGCTCGTTGTCGCGGGCGCTGTAGTAGGTGGCTTGTGCCTCGTCCTGCGCCCTGGCCTGGATCCGGTCGAGGATCGGCATGGTCTGGGTGAAGAGCACCCAGCCGTACTCGAGCGCGCGCGCGTAGACGTCCGCGACCTCGTCCAGCTCCGGGTAGATCGAGTATTCGAGCTGGGCGACGATCGGGCCGGAGTCGATCCCTTCGGTGATCTCGTGGATCGTCACCCCGTGCGCGGGCTCGCCGTTCTTGAGCGCCCAGTTGATCGGTGAGACGCCGCGATACCGGGGCAGCGGGCCATTGTGGAGATTGAGCAGCCGGTCGAAGCGCGCGATGAACTTGGCGGGGAGGATCCTGTCGTAGAAGACCGAGACCCCGAGCTCGTACGAGACCCCGGGAAGGTCGCGCCAGTGGCCGCTCTCCACGACCGGCACGGCGCGCGCGGATGCCCACCCCGCGAGCGACTCGGTCCAGGTCGGCTCGGGAACGACGGGTACGACGTGCTCGAGTTCGAAGTCGCAGCTTTTGCGGAACCAGTCCGCGATCCTGATCGCGAGCGTGCCCTTACCGAGCACGACGGTGCGCCGGGCCGCCACCCTAGTTCACTCCCCTGCGGCTGAGCACCGACGGAAAGGTGCGGAGGAACAACCGGACGTCGGTCCAGAGAGACCAGTTGGTTACGTAGAGGTAATCCAACTTGATCATCTCCTCGAACGGGATGTTGGTTCGGCCGAGCACCTGCCAAAGACCAGTGAGCCCAGGGGTCAGGTCGACCCGGCTGCGTCGCCAGCCGACGAGCTGGCGATCCTCCGACTCGATGAGCGGCCTCGGTCCGACGAGGCTCATCTCGCCCCGTAGGACGTTCCAGAGCTGCGGCAGCTCGTCGAGGCTCCAATGCCGCACCACACGCCCGACGCGGGTCACCCGGGGGTCGTGCTCGAGCATCAGCCATCCCGGGTCCAGGCTCTGCGAGAGCAGCCCGTTGTGCCGTTGCTCGGCGTCGGGCACCATCGTCCGGAACTTGAGGAGCCGGAACTCCCGCCCAGCCCGGCCGATCCGGCGCTGGCGGAAGAGTACGGGCCCACGCGAGTCGAGTTTGATCGCCACCGCCACGAGCAGGAAGAGCGGCGCAAGCAACAGCAGGGCAGCGGCCGCGCCGGCCAGATCCATCGCCCGCTTGAGCAGGCGGGACGAGCGCGCGAGTACGGGAGGATTGATCCCGAGTACGGTCACTCCCTCGACGTCGTCGACCTCGACGGACGGCCCCATCGCGTCGAATGGCCGTGGCAGCACGCTCACCTTCACCCCCAGCCTCCGACACCGATGCAGGAGGTCGAGCAGCTCGCCCTCCGCGAGATCGTCGTGCGAGACGAGCACGCGCTCGACCCGGTTGTGTGCCACCACCTGCGGGAGGTCGGGTCCCGCTCGCCGGCCGAGGAGTGGGAGCGTCACGCCGCTCGCGACGGACGGCGAGCGCGAGATGAGCCCGACCGCCTCCAAGCCATACTCGGGATGCATGCGAATCTTCCGCGCGACCACCGCGACTGGTTCGGCCTCGCCAATCAGCAGGACCCGCTCGGGACCGAGCGCCCGGCGCGCGACCCTCCTAGCGAGCGCCCTCAAGCCGACCACGGCGATCGTGCCGGTGGCGGCAAATAGCGCGAGGGCCGACACGGGGACCGCTCCGGGCGGGGTCGCCTTCGAGTATGCGAACAGGAGCAGGGAGCCGACGAGCACGGCGTGGAACAACCACGGGACGTCGTCGAGGGACGTGTGGCTGATCCGCTTCAGGTCCCGGTCGTAGAGCCCGTACGCCTTGAACACCACGATCCAGAGCGGGAGCGTGAGAAGCGTCCAGACGAACTGTGTGGGGCGACCCGCGGCGACGGCAATCGCGACAAAGAGACCGAGGGCGATGCCACCGACGTCCGCAACCGCCAGCATCCGCCTGACTGCGGCGTCACGCGGCGCGTAACGGCGTGCGACAACCTCCAAAGCGCTCGCGCTGCCAGCGGTCGCCTGCTCCGGCCGCAGTACGCGAGGGCCCGGGATCCGGCCCGGGGCCTGCGCAGCCTGACCGTCGAGGCGGGAGGCGCTCACCCCGGAACCTCGCCCGCCCCGACCTTCCTCGCCTCGCCCTCCGGGGTAGCGAGCGTGGTACCGCGCACTCCCACCTCGGCACCACCCCGACGCAGCGACTCGTCGGCCGCCTGGGTGATGCGTACGACGTCCTTGGCGAGCTGCCCGCTCGCGACGGTGTCGCGACCGGACCGTACCGCCTCGGCGAAATCGTCCATCTCTCTCGCCAGCGGCTCGTACATCTCGATCCTCGGCGAGAGGATGTCTCCCGTGCGGTACGAGAGGTGATATTCGCCGAACGTCTCCGGGTCCCGGTAGACGACGCCGTGATCGAACACTCGCACGGGCTCGACGGTGCCGTCGTCGTATACGACCATCTTCTCGCTCCCCACCACGACCGTGCGACGCAGCTTGCTCGGTGCGAGCCAGCTCAGCTCGACGTTCACGACGATTCCCGAGCGGTAGGTCAGCGTCACGAACGCAACGTCGGGGACCCCCGGGACGATCGAGTCGCGTCCTAGGGCCCGCACCGACTCCGGCAGCTCCTCCAGCCAGTAGAGGAGAATCGAGAAGTCGTGCGGGCCGAGGTCCCACAGGACGCTTACGTCGCGCTGGTGGAGCCCGAGGTTCACCCGGCTCGACGAGATGAAGAAGATCTCGCCGAGCTCACCGCGGCCGATCAGGCGCTTCACCACCCTCACGGGTGGGCTGTAGACGAAGGTGTGGCCACAAGTGAGCACGAGGTTCGCGTCGGCGGCCATGTCCACGAGCTGCTCCGCTAGCTCCACCGACGAGGCCAGTGGCTTCTCCACGAACGTGTGCTTGCCGGCGATGAGCGAGCGAGAGGCGAGCTCGTGGTGGGTAAAGACCGGTGTGGCGATCAGCAGCGCATCGAGCTCGTGGTCCTCGAGCAGCCGATCGACATCTTCGGCCTGTCGTACCGCCGGGTAGCGGCGTCCCAGCCGCTCGAGCCGATCCCGGTCGCGGTCACACATCCACCGGATCTCGACGCCGGGCAGCTCGGCGAGAATCCGCAGCAGGTTCGGACCCCAGTAGCCGAGTCCCACGATGCCGAAACCCAGCGGCCGCCCCTCCTCGATCGGGCGGCCAAGGCCGCCGGTCACACCGCCGCCTTCTCTATGGCAGCCGCGGATATGAACGCGACCCGCTCGACCTCCTCGGCCGTGAGCCGCGGGAACATGGGCAGCGATACCTCCTCCGCGGCCCAGCCCCTGGCCTCCGGAAACTCGCCGCCCGTCCGAGCGGGGTCGGCGAAGGGCGGCAGGTCCGGGAGGGCCGGGGTGTAGTGGATGCCCGTCGCGACGCCGCGTTCCCGCAGCTCCGCCCGAAATCGGTCCCGCTCGGCCACCCGGACGGGGAACAGGTGATTAACGCAAACCGCGCCGGGCTGTTCCCGAACCGGCCGTACAGACTCGGGCAGAAGTGCCCGGTAACGAGCGGCGTGCTGCCGGCGGGCGCGGTTCCAGCCCTCCAGGTAGGGCAGCTTGACCCGCAGCAGGGCGGCTTGGAGCGTGTCGAGCCGCTCGTTGAAGCCGAGCTCGACGTGCTCGCCCTTGCGACGCTGACCGAGGTTTCGGAGCCGGCGGGCCCGCGCGGCCAGCTCGCCGTCTCTCGTGCAGATCGCCCCTCCGTCACCGAGGGCGCCGAGATTCTTGCTCGGATAGAAGCTGAATGCGGCCGCGTCGCCAAGCGCCCCGGCGCGCACCGCGCCCCAGGAGGCCCCGTGTGCCTGTGCAGCATCCTCGATGAGCAGCAGACCGTGCTGACGCGCGAGCCCCCCGAGTCGGTCCATGTCACAGGTCTGCCCGTACAGGTGGACCGGAACGATGGCCACCGTCCGCGCGGTCAGGCACGCGCGCACCGCCTCGACATCGATCAGGCCGGTGTCCCGCTCCACGTCGCAGAAGACGGGTACTCCGCCGGCGTGGCGGACGGCGACGGCCGTGGCGACATAGGTGTGGGCCGGGATGATCACTTCGTCGCCGGGACGCAGCCCCGCGGCGATCAATGCAATCCCCAAGCCCGCAGTCCCCGAGGCCACGCCCACGCAGTGTGGCGCGCCACAAACAGCGGCGAACTCCTCCTCGAAGCGCTCGACCTCCTCGCCGAGTACGAAAGCTGACGTCGCGAGCACGCCCTCGAAGGCGCGGCATAGCTCTTCCGCGAGCGACTCGTGCTCCCGCGTCAGGTCGACGAGCGGCACGTCCGCCGTGCCGGCGGCGACAGCGCCGAGTGTCAACTGGTCCCTCCACTCTCGACCTGCTCGGGCAGCTCGGCCGCGAGACCGAGCATCGACTTTCCCGCCGCGTTCTCAGGGTTGAGGAGTAGTGCCGCCGCCTCGATGCGGGAGTGAACGCAGAGCTTTGCGAACGCCGACGTCAGGTGGCTCTTTACCGTGCTCGTTGCCAGGACGAGCTCGCCCGCGATTTCGTCGTTGGTGTGGCCGTGAATGGCGAGGCGCAGCACTTGCTTCTCGCGGAACGAGAGCGCGGCACTGCCGGCGTGGCGGCGCTCACACCGGGGAAATACGACCGCGTCGGCGTGGACGGCCCTCACTGCCGGGGTTAGCCCGCGCGCAATGTTCGACGCGAGGACGACGCCGTCGACGCGTGCCCGCATTGCCCCCCGCATCAGCTCCCCGGCTCGCCCGGGAGAGGCGACGACGACGATGCGCGCGCCTGGAGAGGTGCGCTGGAGCCGCCGAACGAACGAGTCGGTGGGACCGACGCCGTCGGCGCAACCGGCCACAAGGACGTCCGGAACCGCATGCACCCGCTTGCCGCTCAGCGACGGCGTCTCCCCCATCACGCCGACGATGGTCAGGCCGTCGGCGGCGAGCGCCTGGATGATCCAGCTCCGCACGATGCACTCGCGGCCCGCGACCGCCACGAGCGGGCGGCTGGCGGAGGCTGGGCACCCGGGGGCGACATTGGGTTGCGCCTCCATGTCCCACCGTCAACGAATTCGACCGCACTCACATTACGGTGCAATGTCAGTCCTCGAATTGGAGCACGTCGCGCGGAAACCGGGCCGGCTCCGCCGTGGCGCCGAGACGTAGCCTTCTCCCCAAACGGGAGCTGGTGCAATATCCCATTCGCCGCCTGACATGTCTGGGGGTTCGTGTAGCTTGTTCCCCGCTTGCTGCCTAGCCCGCAGTCCCATGTGACGCCCGCCACAGGGTGGCCTGAATGCTCGCGGCACCCGAGGGGGGCCCGGCTCCACGACGACTGGCCGTCCCAGGAGGCCGTTCGGCTGGCGAAGCGTGGCGACCGCGATGCGCTCAGGTATCTGTACGTGACCTATGCGCGGAACGTGCACCGGCGGATCCAAGGCATTGTTCACGACGCTCACGAGGCCGAGGATCTGACCCACGACGTCTTCGTGAAGCTCTTTACTGCGCTCGGGAAGTACGAGCAGCGCGAGGTACCCTTCTCGGCCTGGATCCTCCGGGTGGCCCAGAACGCGGCGCTCGACCACCTGAAGCGGCGACGTCAGGTCCCGTTCGCCCAGATGCAGCTCAGCGACTGCGGGCGGGACCAGCTCGGGTGGGACCGCCGCAGGTGTTTGAAGGCAGCGCTCGCCGGGCTCACCGATGAGCAGCGCGAGGTGCTGGTGCTCCACCACGTCGGAGACCTGCCGCTGCGTCAGATCGCGGACAGGATGGGAAAATCCGAGGGAGCGGTCACGCAGCTCCACCACCGGGCCCGGGCAGCACTCCGCGTCTCGCTCGCGGAGCTCGAATCCGCCCCGCGCACCCGCCCCCCCGCTCCGGCCGACTAGGAGTTCTCCTCCACCCTCCTCAGGATGCATTCCGCTGCGAGTCCGCTTTCCATGTCCGCGATGTAGTACACGGCCGCAAACTCCAGTAGCTCCTCCAGTGTGACGTCCTGGTGCACCGCCTCCGACTCGAGCGCACTGACGGCGTCGACTTCCAGGTTCAGCTCGAGCTCGACCGGGTGACAAGGGTCCGACTGGTCCACAGAGAGCGCCTTCAGCTCGGGGCGGCCGGATTCGAGGTCGGCCGCAAGGTAAGACGCGGCGCGGGAGACCACGAGGGCCACGGTTATACCCGCGCTGCGCGCGTAGCGCTCCAGCGCTGTCATGCCGAAGGGCGTGAATTTCAGCTTGACCTTCCGGAGCAGTGACCCTCCAACATTGCGTGGCTTAACCGCGACCCCGCGCGGCTAGTGCGACGCGTCGGCTCGCCTAAGCGCCGCGACGGGGCCCGCTTGCAGAGTTCGCTGAATTTAACGCATTCGCGGGAGACCGCACAGCATCAACATCGCTTCTTGACAAAAAGTCGTGCTGAGCGTTCATCGCAGTTGGAGTTTGACAAGGCCGGTTCACCAGGTAGCGTCCCGGAGATCACACTGCTTCGCGCCGGTCTGACACTTGCGATCGCCGTCGCCGCGCTCCCCGCCGCGGCCGTCCCGGCGCGAGGCGCGTCGCAGCTCGAACGCGCGAGCGTGAATTCGGCGGGCGCCCAGGCGAACGGCTACAGCTTCGAGACCTCCGTTTCGTCGGACGGCCGGTTCGTTACGTTTGGCTCGACCGCGTCGAACCTCGTGGCGGGCGATGTCAACGCCGCGGCGGATGTGTTCCTCCGCGACCGGGAGGG